>Ga0209188_1002213_pt1 | contig 14610 bp, 15 predicted proteins | sample C_130625_EF_Meta_FD_187307 | JGI IMG/M metagenome (GOLD analysis project Ga0209188, IMG submission 187307) | Freshwater microbial communities from Lake Croche, Canada to study carbon cycling - C_130625_EF_MetaG (SPAdes) (version 2) | ecosystem: Environmental > Aquatic > Freshwater > Lake...
AACAAAGAATCACGAGTCAAACCATCCGGGGTGCCGCTTTTTAGCGTAATCAGGATTTGACTTTAGTTTAAACCCTAAGGAGAAATTATGTCAGTGACAATGCGTCAAATGCTCGAAGCAGGTTGCCATTTCGGCCACCAAACCAGATTCTGGTCCCCTAAGATGGCCCCATTTATTTATGGTCATCGTAATAAAATTCATATTATCAATCTTGAAAAGACTCTTCCGATGTACGAAGAGGCGATTAAGTTTGCTAAAAATATTGCCTCCAATCGTGGCACTATTTTGTTTGTAGGTACAAAACGTCAATCGAAAGAAATTATTGCTGAAGAGGCAACACGTGCTGGAATGCCTTATGTCGACGCAAGATGGTTGGGCGGTACTTTAACCAACTTTAAAACAGTTAAAGGTTCAATTAAGCGTTTGAAAGAAATGACTGCTGCTCAAGAAAATGGTGAGTGGGAACGTTTATCTAAAAAAGAAGCGTTGATGAATGAACGCGAAATTGACAAATTACAAAAATCCTTAGGTGGGATTCAGGACATGGGTGGTATTCCTGAGGCTATATTTGTCATAGACGTTGGTTATCATAAGATTGCTTTAACAGAGGCAAAAAAACTTGGTATTCCTGTCATAGCAGTTGTGGATACTAATCATTCACCAGAGGGTGTTGATTTCATCATTCCGGGTAATGATGATTCAAGCAAAGCGGTTACTCTGTATGTACGTGGAATGGCTGATGCAATCTTAGAGGGTAAGGCAAATTCAGTGAACCAAGTTTTAGAGTCAATTAAAGAAACAACTGAAGAAGGTCAAGTCGAAGAAGGGCGGGAAGATTAATGGTAGCAATTACAGCTGGAATGGTTGGAGAGCTTCGGGCAAAGACTGATGCTCCTATGATGGAATGTAAAAAAGCGTTAACTGAAGCACAGGGCGATATGGTTCGTGCAGAAGAAATTCTGCGCGTTAAATTAGGTAGTAAAGCCAGTAAAGCAGCATCTCGTGTTACTGCTGAAGGCGTTATTGCTTCATTTATTGACGGTACCAAAGGTACTTTGATTGAAATTAATTGTGAAACTGATTTCGTTTCTAAGAATGACGATTTCTTAAAATTCACTCAAGATTGCGCTAAGTTAGCAGTTCAACATCAAATTGCAAATGATGATGTTGCTGCTTTATCTGCATTGCCATTAGATGGTAAGACGGTTGAGCAAGTTCGTACAGAATTGATTGGCCGTATTGGTGAAAACATTTCAATTCGTCGCTTTAAAGTATTTCATCAAGGAGCCTCACTGGTTTCATATTTGCACGGAACTCGTATTGGTGTCATGGTTGAGTTTTCTGGGAATGAGACTGCAGCTAAGGATGTTGCAATGCATATTGCTGCAATGAAGCCAGTATCATTGTCCACAGCCGATGTTCCTGCGGAAAAAATTGCAGCCGAAAAGAGTGTTGCTGAACAAAAAGCTGCTGAATCAGGTAAGCCACCAGAAATCGTAGCAAAAATGGTTGAAGGTTCGATTCAAAAGTATTTAAAAGAAGTTTCTCTTTTAAATCAATCATTTGTAAAAAATGATAAGCAGACTGTTGAGCAAATGCTGAAAGAAAATAACACAAGCATTCAATCTTTTACCATGTACATCGTAGGTGAAGGAATTGAAAAGCGTCAAGACGACTTTGCTGCAGAAGTAGCAGCTCAAGTTGCCGCAGCTAAAGGTGGCGCATAAGAGTTTGTTTTAATTAAAAAAAAGGCGCTAACTAGGCGCCTCTTTTTTAGCCCTTTATAATAGATTTATTATCGTAAATAGAAAGATCCTATATGCCTGCCTACAAGAGTGTACTTCTCAAATTGTCTGGTGAGGCTTTAATGGGTAATGATTCTTACGGAATCAATCCTACGACAATCGATCAGATGGTGACAGAAATCGCTAAGGTAGTTCATCAAGGCATCAAACTGGCGATAGTGATTGGGGGTGGCAATATTTTTAGAGGAGTTGCAGGAGGTGCCGCTGGAATGGACCGTGCCACAGCTGACTATATGGGTATGCTTGCAACGATGATGAATTCTTTAGCGCTTCAAGATGCTTTACGTCAAAAAGGTGTTGAAGCTCGAGTTCAGTCCGCATTAAGGATGGATCAAGTTGTTGAGCCTTATATCCGCCCCAGAGCCATCCGGCATATGAATGAAGGAAAGGTAGTTATTTTTGCAGCAGGTACAGGTAATCCATTTTTTACGACGGATACTGCTGCTGCTCTGCGCGGTGCTGAGATGGGCGTAGACATAGTTTTAAAAGCAACCAAGGTTGATGGAATTTATTCTAGTGATCCGAATAAAGATCCAGATGCCACCCTATATGAATCTATCAGCTTTGACGAAGCGATTATTAAGAACTTGCAAGTGATGGATGCCACAGCATTTGCCTTATGTCGTGATCGTCAATTACCGATTAAAGTATTTTCAATATTTAAACAAGGATCTTTACTCCGTGTGGTCAACGGAGAACAAGAAGGCACTTTAGTACATGTTTAATTAAGGAACTGTTATGTCAGCAAATGAAGTTATATCAAATGTAGATCAAAGAATGAATAAGTCCATTGAGGCTTTAAAAAATGCTTTAGCAAAAATACGGACTGGAAGAGCTAGTACTGGATTACTTGAGCATATTCAAGTGGATTATTATGGAAATCCAACACCTATTTCTCAGGTCGCAGCTTTAGGCTTGGCAGATGCAAGAACACTTACTGCAACACCTTGGGAAAAAAATATGGTTGCAGTAGTCGAAAAAGCCATTCGTGATTCCGATTTGGGTTTAAATCCTGCTACTCAAGGAAATGTTATTCGTATTCCTATGCCGGCATTAACCGAAGAGCGTCGTCGTGACTTGGTTAAAGTAGTTAAATCAGAAGGTGAGGATGCAAAGATTGCTATACGCAACCTAAGACGTGATGCAAATGAATCGCTTAAAAAACTCACCAAGGATAAGTTGATCTCCGAAGATGATGAGCGTCGCTCACAAGATGATGTGCAAAAACGTACTGACCGATTTGTCACAGAAATTGATAAGATTGTGCAAGAAAAAGAAAAAGAAATTATGACTGTTTAGTCAATGTTAGATTTACTCACATGGAGTCCAGTATTAATAGCTCAACAATTGAAGTGCCTACAACTAGTGTAATTCCTAAACACATTGCAATCATTATGGATGGCAATGGTCGTTGGGCTAACCAACGTTTTTTACCTCGTGTAGCAGGACATTCAAAAGGATTGGAAACTGTTCGAAATATTGTTGAACAATGTACTCTTCACGGCGTTGAGTTTTTAACACTATTTGCTTTTAGTTCAGAAAATTGGCGACGTCCAAAAGATGAAGTTAATTTTTTAATGAATTTATTTTTTAGAGCTTTAGATAAGGAAGTTGCCCGTCTTCACGATAACAATATTCGTTTGCGCTTGATCGGCGACATGAGTGGATTTCCAGAAAATATACAAAAGCGTGTTGAAGTTGCAGAGCGCTTAACCGAAAATAATACTGGTTTAGTTTTAACCATTGCAGCAAATTATGGCGGTCGATGGGATATTTTAAATGCCACGCGAAAAGCACTATCTCTCAACCCAAATATCGATCCCTTACAGATTAATGAGGCCTGGCTTCATCCTCATTTAGCAATGTCATATGCACCAGAGCCAGACTTATTTATCCGTACGGGTGGAGAACAACGTATCAGTAATTTTCTTTTATGGCAGCTAGCTTATACAGAAATGTATTACACGGATATTTTTTGGCCAGATTTTGATGCAAAAGCTTTTGAAGAAAGTCTAAATTGGTTTAGAAAACGTGAGCGTCGATTTGGACAAACAGGTTTACAGATCTTAGAAAAAACTATTGCCAAAAATGCTTAAAACGCGCATTGTTACTGCCGTCGTTTTATTAGCTGTTTTTATTCCTATTCTATTTTTTAGTCCAACTATTATTCTTTCATTAGTGGTCTCAATTATTATCTCGTTGGCAGCTTGGGAGTGGGGAAGATTTATATGGGGTGTCAATTCCCGTTTAGCTATTTACTACAGCCTAATCATACAAGCTTTACTTGTTATATTAATTTATGGTTTCCAACTAAGCAATCATGATCTTGTTGCTAAATTAAATGGTCTTTTGATGGCAACCTTATGGATTTGTGTTATTTTTTGGCTAATTGCCGTGCCATTTATTTTAAGTAGGAAATTACAATTTTCGATCAAAAAAAATACTTTATTCCTTTCTATTGCAGGAGTAATCATTTTCATAAGTGATTGGTTTGCAATTACGCTATTAAGAGATAAAGGATTATGGGTTTTGCTTTCTGTACTTATGCTTGTATGGACTGCAGATATAGGTGCTTATTTCGCAGGAAAAAAATTGGGTAAGCATAAATTAGCTCCTCAATTAAGCCCTGGAAAATCTATTGAAGGTGCTTTAGGAGGTATGGTTCTAGTTTGTATATTGGGATTGATTTTCTATTCATTTAGCGCGTCACAAAATAACTTTTTCAATATTATTGGTCACGAGTACAACTGGATTTATTTAATCCCTTTAAGTATATTTTTATCAGGAATGAGTGTGATAGGGGATTTATTTGAATCTCAACTCAAAAGACTGTCTAATATGAAAGATAGTAGTGGATTATTACCTGGTCATGGGGGTGTTATGGATCGTCTTGACGCGCTATTGCCAGTCTTACCCATTGCTGCATTATGTATTCAAGGAATATCATGAGAGGCTTATGTATTTTAGGTTCAACTGGATCAATTGGTGAAAATACCCTAGATGTTGTTGCTCGTCATCCATATTTATTTAGAGTGAAAACATTAACGGCTAATACTCAAATAGATAAATTAGCCAAACAATGTATTCAATTTCAACCTGAAATTGCTGTTGTGGGTAATGCCGAACTTGCCCAAAAATTAAAATCCCTTTTGCCCAATTCTTCTACACAAGTATTGTTTGGGCCAGAGGGTTTAATTGAAGCAGTCATGCATCATCAAGTTGATACTGTTATGTCGGCTATTGTTGGAGCAGCTGGTTTATTACCCACTATTGAGGCAGCAAGAGCAGGAAAAAGAATTTTGCTGGCAAACAAAGAAGCATTGGTAATATCAGGTCAAATTTTGATGGACGTAGTTGCTCAAAGCGGTGCAGAGTTATTGCCAATCGATAGCGAACACAATGCTATCTATCAATGCTTGCCGCACAATAATCAAAGTAATCCTTTAGAAGTTGAGGAGCTCTTACTCACAGCTTCAGGAGGCCCCTTTTTACATCGTCCGATTGATACATTAATTAATGTTACCCCTGAAGAAGCTTGCGCCCACCCTAATTGGGTAATGGGTAGAAAAATTTCAGTAGATTCATCAACAATGATGAATAAAGGTCTTGAATTGATTGAAGCAATGTGGCTTTTCCAAATGCCTCAAGAAAAAATTCAGATTGTCATTCATCCACAAAGTGTGATTCACTCTTTAGTAAGGTATGTTGATGGATCACTACTTGCGCAATTAGGAGAGCCTGATATGCGAACGCCAATTGCGTTTGGTTTGGGCTGGCCACAGAGAATTACATCAGGAGTTAAGCCATTAGATATGATGCAAATTGGACAACTTAACTTTATGCCCGCCGATGTTAAGCGATTTCCTGCAATTCTTTTAGCTCGTGAAGCTGCTAGATTAAAAGGTACCGCTCCTGCAATCATGAATGCCGCGAATGAGGTTGCAGTAGAAAGCTTTTTGAATCGACAGATCACATACCCTCAAATCGTTCAAATCATTACTCAAGTACTAGAAAATATCCCTTCTGAGCCAGCAACTACTCTTGATTTAGTATTATCTATTGATCAACTAGCAAGAGAAAAAACAAAACAATTTATTAGGGAGAGGCAGCAATGACCTTGATTTCTTTTTTAGTGGCAATCGTCATCTTGGTTGGATTCCATGAGTTTGGCCATTACATTGTTGCTAAATGGTGCGGTGTAGCTGTCGAACGATTTTCTATCGGATTTGGTCCTGTATTACTGAGAAGAAAACCAAGCAAACCACTAGGTACGGAATTCGTTTTATCTGCCATTCCATTAGGTGGTTATGTCAAGATGATTGACACACGTACTCACACAAATTTAAATGCCGAACAAATTGCACATGCATTTGATCAACAAGCATTGTGGAAGAGATCTAGTGTTGTTGCAGCTGGTCCTTTTGCAAATTTTTTATTGGCATTTATCTTTTTATTTATATTGTATTTAAGTGGACCCTTACAGGTAAAAGCAGTATTGGATCAACCCCCTGAAAATTCGATTGCAGCTAAAGCAGGATTAGTCGATGGTGATGAGGTCAGGGGATTTGCATTCTTACCAAAAGAGTCTGATGGAGTGGACCTAAATGTTGAATTTACTCCCATTGATAGTTGGAATCGACTTCGCTGGAAATTATTGAGATCAATCATGGGTGAGCAAGGGTTTGTATTGCAAGTAGCTCATGAAAGTAGTGGTGATACGAGAGTCGCTTTCACGCATCATGAAATACAATCACTTCACCTCAAAAACGATATGTTTTCACAATTAGGCTTAATTTTAAGTAAAGATAATCCTTTACCTACTTTTCGTTTAGAGCTAGACATTACTGAATCCGTATCACGTGCTTTTGAAAGAGTTCAGGATATTACGACTGTTTCAGCACTGAGCATTTGGTCTTTAATCACTGGTAAGGCTTCCTTGAATCAAATTAGCGGTCCTATTGGAATTGCTGGTATGGCTGGTCAATCAGCAAACTCTGGATTAACAGCTTATGTAGGATTTTTAGTCCTCATTAGTATTAGTTTAGGCCTCATGAATCTTTTACCATTACCGATGCTAGATGGTGGCCAATTAGTTTTTGATTTTTTTGAATTATTACGTGGTAAAGCAGTTTCGACAGAAGTAAGGGAATTCACATCTAAGGTAGGTGTACTTGGAATCCTTATCCTTACAGGAATTGCTGTTTTTAATGATTTATCGCGACTTTTTCATGGATAATGGAGTGTAGAATCTGAATTATTAGATTTTTTACATTAATCTGACAATAATTACATCGAATTTAAGAGCCTTTTAGTTGAATATTAAGAAAAATAAATTACATCTCGCGATTGCTCTGGCATTAAGCCTTGGAACCATGATTCATAGTGAGCATAGCCTTGCGGCTGAGCCATTTGTTGTGAAAGATATTCGTGTTGAAGGTCTTCAACGTGTAGAGCCGGGAACTGTATTTAGTTATTTGCCCGTTAAAGTAGGTGAGACCTTTGATGACTCCATGGGAGCAGATGCGATTCGCAGTCTCTTCAATACCGGTTTCTTTAAAGACGTTCAAGTTAAAGTAGAAAATAATGTGTTGATTGTTCTCGTTGAAGAACGACCAACTATTTCTAAAGTTGATTTTACTGGCATGAAAGAGTTTGAAAAAGAAGCTATCTTAAAGGCTCTAAGAGCCATCGGATTGGCAGATGCAAGATATTTTGATAAAGCTCTTGTTGATAAAGCTGAACAAGAAATTAAGCGTCAGTATGTTAGTAAAGGATTTTATGATTCTGAAATCGTAACGACAGTTACTCCAGGAGAGAGAAATCAAGTTTCTGTTTACTTTAATATTGAAGAAGGTCTCGTTTCTACAATTTCAGAGATTAATATAATTGGTACTAAAGCGTTCAGTGAAAAAGACTTAAAAAAAGAAATGCAGCTTTCCACTGGAGGTTGGTTTTCTTGGTACTCAAAAAACAATCGCTACTCAAAGCAAAAGCTATCCGCAGATTTGGAAAATATTCGTTCTTTCTATTTGAATCAGGGCTACTTAGAATTTCGTATTGACTCAACCCAGATCTCTATTTCGCCTGACAAAAAGGGGATGTACCTCACGATCAATATTTTTGAGGGTGAACAGTACAAAGTTAAAGATATCAAATTAGGTGGCGAAATGTTTGGCAAAGAAGAAGAGTTTAAAGCTCTGATTCCTCTAAAACCGGGCGAAATTTTCTCATCTGCAAAATTAAATCTTGGCACAAAAGCAATTGCAGATTCATTAAGTACTTATGGATATGCATTTGCGACTATAACTCCTCAACCAGATTTACGTAAAGAAGAAAAATTGGTTGATATGTTACTCGTTGTTGATCCAGGGAAAAGGGCTTATGTAAGAAATATTAGTATTTCTGGTAATGCGAAAACAAGAGATACGGTGATTCGTCGCGAGATGCGTCAATTAGAAAGTTCTTGGTATGACGGTGAAAAGATTAAATTATCGAAAGATCGAATTAATCGTTTAGGTTATTTCACTGAAGTTGATGTTGGTACTCAGGAAATTGCTGGGTCGAACGATCAGGTTGATCTAAATGTGAAAGTTGCTGAAAAACCTTCTGGCTCACTCAGTTTAGGTGCCGGTTACTCCTCTTCTGAGGGCGTTGTTCTCTCAGCTGGTATTAACCAAGAAAACGCTTTTGGTACTGGAACTAGTATCGGATTTAATGTTAATACCAGCCAAGTCAATAGAACCTTGGTCTTATCGCAATTTGACCCTTACTTTACAGAAGACGGTATTAGTCGATATACAGACATCTATTATAGAACCTCACGTCCGCTTTATTATTTGGGGGATTCTGATTACACCATTATTAATACAGGTACTTCTTTACGTTTTGGAATTCCTTATTCTGAAAAAGGTCGGTACTTTGTTGGTGGTGCGGTTGAAAGATTAGAACTCAATACGACCCAAAACTCACCTTTAACCTATCAGCAATATGCTGCAAGCATATCTGGTTATGATCCTTCATTAGTTGATGGCACTGCCAATGATCCTCGAAATGGATACTACTCTGGAAGCTCTTGGAATATTCCCTTAACAATTGGTTGGTCTAAGGATGGAAGGGATAGTGCACTTCTCCCTAGTAGCGGTAATTATCAAGTAGCTAATGCTGAAGTCTCGATGCCGATTGATCAAATGCAATACTATCGCCTGTTCTATCAGCACCAATACTACTATCCTCTAACAAAAACTAATGTGATTGCTCTTAGTGGACAAGTCGGATACGGTATGGCTTATGGAGACAAACCATTTCCAATTACTAAAAATTACTATATAGGTGGTATTGGATCCGTTCGAGGCTATACACCCGGATCTTTAGGCCCACAAGTTTATAATCCAAACTTAGGTATTTATCAACCAACCGGAGGTTCTTCGAAAGCCGTATTTAATGCTGAATACGCGTTTCCTGTCCCGGGTTCTGGAACTGATAAAACTTTGCGCTTTTTTATGTTTTTCGATGCTGGTAATGTGTATGATGGAGCTCCTAATATTGGTAGTTTGAGATATTCTTATGGCGCAGGTATTACTTGGATTTCTCCATTAGGCCCATTAAAATTTAGCTATGGTATTCCGCTTAATACAACAAGTTTGGATAAAATACAAAACTTCCAATTTCAAATTGGAACAACTTTTTAATTCTTTAAGGAAAATGGCATGAAGCAGTTAAAAATCCGTTACTACCTGTCAATAATAAGTTTTATTGGCTTAACATTCTTTATTCAAGATCTTCATGCACAAGAGGCAGGAACAAAAATTGGTTATGTTAGTTTAGATCGTATTTTGAGTGAATCCAAAATGGCAAAAGATGCTCAGGCAAAAATGCAAGGTGAGTTTGGTAACCGTGAAAAAGAAGTCCGTGATGCCATTGCTAAAATTAAAACTCAGGCAGCCCAGCTTGATAAAGATGCAGCGGTGATGCCGGAAGCTGAAAGAGTTCGTAAACAGCGTGAGTTAGCAGATAACGATCGTGAAATTCAACGTAAACAACGTGAACTAATCGAAGATACACAGCGAAGAGGTGCTGAAGAGCGCGCTAAGATTTTTGAAAAAGCAAATCAAGTTTTAAAAACTATCGTTGAGCAGAAAAAACTTGACTTAGTTGTTCAAGAAGCCGCTTTTGTAAGTCCTAGAGTTGATATCACCAACGAAGTTATCGCAGCTCTTAACAGCAAGTAATTCTGCAGGTTATGGTCAAGTGAGTAAAGATGCTTAAACCCATTACCCTTGGTGATCTTGCAACTCATTTGGGCGTAGATTTTGATGGCGACTCTAGCTTATCGTTAAGCGGTTTAGCTCCTTTAGATATCGCCAAGAGTCAACAAATTTCTTTCTTAGTAAATCCTATTTATCGCCAGCAAGCTTTGCTCAGTAATGCAGGAGTTTTAATCCTTAATCAAAGTGATTACAACTTTGTTAAAGAATCCTCAGAACAAACCAAGTCGTATCTAATTTCCCCCAATCCTTATGCATTATTTGCTAGAGTTGGGCAATATTTTGAGCAATTAAAAAGAACTCCTATAGCTGCTGGGATTCATCCAATGGCAGATGTACATTCTTCAGCACTGATTCCCCAATCATGTACTATTGGTCCATTTTGTTCTATTGGCGCGGGAGTAGTTCTTGGTGAAAATGTTCATTTAATTTCACACGTTAGACTAGGTAACAACGTTGAGATTGGTTCTGAGACTACCATACACCCAATGACTGTGGTTTATGATGATTGTCAAATAGGTAAACGATGTATCCTTCATGGTGGAGTTGTCATCGGTTCAGATGGTTTTGGTTTTGCTCCTGACTTTACCGCAAAGGGGGGCGAATGGGTAAAAATTCCTCAAACTGGTAGAGTTATTATTGGCAACGATGTTGAATGCGGTGCATCAATGACTATAGATCGTGGTGCTATGGCAGATACGATTATTGGCGATGGCTGCAAATTCGATAATCAAGTACAAATTGGTCATAATGTAAAAGTTGGTGCTCATACCGTGATGGCTGGTTGTTCAGGTATAGCCGGAAGTACAGAGGTTGGGAGTTTATGCGTTATTGGTGGTTACTCTAATTTTTCAGGGCATTTGAAAATTGCAGATCGAACAACTGTTTCTGGAGGAACTTCGATTACGAAGTCCATTAAAGATCCTGGTGGTCATTACACGAGTGTATTTCCTTTTACATCTCATTCTCAATGGGAAAAAAATGCTGCAATCATTCGTGGAATTGATAAATTACGTCAACAAATCAAAGATTTAACAAAAAAAGTGAAGTAGAAAGAAAAAAATGGTTAATGAAGTCAACTTAGATATCAATAAAATATTAAAACTTTTACCACATCGCTATCCGATTCTTTTAGTTGATCGAGTCCTAGAGCTAGATCCTAGGGTCCGAATTAAGGCTCTTAAAAACGTCAGTGTAAATGAACCTTTTTTTCAAGGGCATTTTCCAGATTATCCTGTTATGCCAGGTGTATTAATCCTTGAATCTCTGGCGCAAGCCTCAGCTTTATTAGCCTTTTCAGAAGAAAAGGATGATGATTCACTTTATTTCTTTGCTGGGATTGATAATGCTCGCTTTAAAAAACCTGTTTTGCCTGGTGATCAATTAATTCTTAACGCTGAGGTTGATCGCTATAAAAGTGGTATTTGGAAATTTAAAGCCTTTGCTATGGTTGGCGAGGATATCGTTTGCCAAGCTGATTTATTGTGTGCCTTAAGAAAAAGGGAAGATTAACATGTCGTTGATTCATCCTACCGCAGTGATTGACCCCAAGGCCATCATACATCCGCAAGCGATTATTGGGCCTTATGCAATTATTGGCCCAGATGTGCAGATTGGTGAAGGAACATCAATTGGATCACATACCGTCATTGAAGGCCATACACAAATTGGTAGAGACAATGTCATCAGTCATTTTTCTTCATTAGGCGGGGTCCCTCAAGATATGAAATATCGTGGGGAGCCAACGCAATTAATTATTGGTGATCGAAATACTATTCGTGAGTTCACGACCATACATACCGGTACAGTTCAAGACAAGGGTGTTACAAGTATTGGGAATGATAATTGGATCATGGCCTATGTCCATATTGCTCATGATTGTGTAGTTGGAAACCATACCATTTTCTCAAGTAATGCACAAATTGCCGGTCATGTAGTAGTTGAGGATTGGGCCATTTTAGGCGGCATGTCGGGTGTTCATCAATTTGTTCGTATAGGGCAACACTCCATGTTGGGTGGAGCCTCAGCTCTTGTTCAGGATATTCCACCGTTTGTAATTGCTGCTGGTGATAAAGCCCAGCCTCATGGTTTAAATGCCGAAGGATTAAAACGTCGTGGTTTTGCACCTGAAACGATTACTGCACTACGTCATGCTTATCGTCTTTTATACAAAGATGGTTTGACTTTTGAAGAAGCAAAATTAGCTATTCAAGAGATGATTCATTCAGGTTATGAAGGTACTGCATTGTTGCCTGATGGCGTTGAAAAAATTACTGAATTTTTAACATTTATTAGTGCTTCAACGCGCGGAATCATCCGTTAATTTATGACTTATCTGATTACCTGTGTAGCAGGTGAGCCATCGGGTGATATGCTTGCGGGTCAACTTTTACATGGTATCCAAAAGCATCCAGAATTATCAGATAGTCGTTTTTTTGGAATCGGTGGTCCAAAAATGCATGCCTATGGATTTGAATCTTCTTGGCCAATGGATACCTTAAGTGTACGTGGTTACGTGGAAGTTTTAAGTAACTTATCAAAGATCTTAAAAATCAGACGTGAGCTGACAAAACGAATTCATGATGAAAGACCTGATGTATATATAGGTATTGATGCACCTGACTTTAATTTAGCCATAGAAAAAAAATGTCGTGGCATGAAAATACCCACAGTTCATTACATTAGCCCCTCCATATGGGCGTGGCGATATCATCGCATCAACGGTATTAAAAAAGCGGTAGATCATATGCTTTGTATTTTTCCTTTTGAGCCCAAAATTTATCATGATGTTGGGATGCAAGCAACTTATGTGGGACACCCACTAGCTAATCAAATCCCGATGCAACCAAGTCCTCAAAAGGCAAAGGATCAATTATCCAATCAGGGACTTTTAAGCTATGGTTCTATAGCTGCAAATGAGACCATCATTGCAGTTATGCCAGGCAGTCGAGAATCAGAAATTAAATATATTGCAAAAGGCTTTTTTGATGCAATGGTTATCATGCATCAGACGCATGGCAATAAAATACGCTTTTTAACTCCAGTAGCCACACCTAAATTACGTCCCGCCTTGGAGTTGCTCAAACAGGAAGCTTTACAGCAAAATCCTGATATACAAATTGAATTAATTACAGAAAACTCGAGCCTTATTCTGGAAGCTGCTGATTCCGTTTTAATTGCGAGTGGTACAGCAACTTTGGAAGCTGCTTTGTGGAAGAAGCCGATGGTTATTTCTTATTCTGTACCATGGTTAACCGCTCAAATTATGAAACGCCAAGGTTATTTACCCTATGTCGGTTTACCAAATATTCTTTGTCAAAGTTTTGTAGTTCCTGAGTTGTTGCAAGAGGATGCAAAACCCGAAGTATTAGCTAGAGGAACTCTAGAGTGGTTGGACCGTCCGAATCAAGTGGCTTCATTGGTTTCTATTTTTGAGGAGTTACACATCCTTCTTCAGCAACCTACAGAAGAACTTGTTGCGCAAGCGATTGCGCAAACAATTCGACCTCAGTCACATTAAATTCCATATGGATCTTATCTGCGGAGTAGACGAAGCTGGTAGGGGGCCGTTGGTTGGCAATGTGTTGGCTGGTGCAGTTATTTTAAATCCAGCTCATCCAATCGAAGGCTTAAAAGACTCAAAAAAACTCTCTGCACAAAAAAGAGAGTTTTTGTATCAAGAAATTTTGAATCATTCTTTAGCTTGGGGAATCGGAAAAGCAAGTCCTGCTGAAATTGATCAACTGAATATCTTACAAGCGACGATGTTAGCAATGCAACGAGCGGTAGAGCACTTGATCCTCCAATATCAAGTCAGGCCTTCATTACTTTTAATTGATGGAAACCGTGCTCCAAAGTTTGATATTCAAACACAAACGATTGTGAAGGGTGATGCTACGCAGCCATGTATTTCTGCAGCATCAATTCTTGCTAAAGTAACGAGAGATCAAGAAATGATGGCTTTGCATCAGAAGTATCCTGAATATGGATTTAATCAACATATGGGATATCCGACTGTTTACCATTTAAAAAAAATAGCTGAGTTAGGTGTTATTCCAGGTTATCGCTTAACATTTGGCCCTATCAAAAAATTAATTCCCCGAGAACAACATGCTTGATATTGCTTCTTATTTTAGATTGATTCAATCTCCTCAAAACGAGACTGTTAAACAAATTAAAATACACCTTGAGGGTGGTTCAAAGTCTGCCAAATTACGTAAAGAGTCTGGTCAAGCTTGTATTGAAGGTATTCATTTGATAGATGCTTGGTTACATTCTCAGCGGCTCAATCAAGTCAGAACGATAGTTACCTCAGTACAGGATATAAACCATCCAGAAATAGAAACTGCACTTACTTATTTGATTGATTATTGTCTAGCGCATGACATGGATTTCCCAGATCTGATTATGATTGAAGATCAGTTGAAATCATCCTTGAGTGGTGTTGTTAATGGGCCATGTTTGATTGGACTGATTGACATACCAAATATAGTATTACGACTTGAAGATCAAATCGATACGGTTGTCTTGGATGCGATTCA
>Ga0209188_1002214_pt1 | contig 14604 bp, 14 predicted proteins | sample C_130625_EF_Meta_FD_187307 | JGI IMG/M metagenome (GOLD analysis project Ga0209188, IMG submission 187307) | Freshwater microbial communities from Lake Croche, Canada to study carbon cycling - C_130625_EF_MetaG (SPAdes) (version 2) | ecosystem: Environmental > Aquatic > Freshwater > Lake...
GCTCCCCCTCCGCAGCGCCTACGGCGCGTGCCCGGGAGCAATGTGCCCAAATCCGACCGAACAACAAGTCTGACTCGCCGTGATTCCGAAAAATTCACTCAGCAGCGTGGGCGATCTGCCAATCTCCTCGCACGGCGCGCGGCAGACCCAGATGATCGCGCAGTGTCGCGCCCGTATAATCCTTACGGTAAATGCCACGCCGCTGTAGCTCCGGCACGACATGCTGCACGAAATCGACATAGCTGCCGGGCACACACGCCGCCGAGAGCACGAAGCCGTCACAGGCGCCGCCGGTGAACCAGGCTTCCATCTTGTCAGCGATTTCCTTTGGCCCGCCAACCATGTCCATGCGCGGCCGGCCGCGACCCGAGCCCACCATGAAGTCGCGCACCGTCGGGTTCTTCTTGCCGGTCGCCTGCACCACGCGGTCGCGAATCGCCTGCAGGCCCTGGATGCCGGCCATCTCCGCATCCGTGAAAGGCTCATCCATGCCCTTCGCGGCGAAATCGAAGTTCAGGGCTTCCGAGAGCAGGGACAGGGCATCGATCTCAAGCGGCAGCTTCTCGATCAAGGCGGCCTTGTCTTCCGCCTCCGCCTTGGTCGCGGCGCAGATCGGGTTGCAAAGCGTTGCCACTTTCACGTGATCCGGGTTGCGTCCCGCGGCGGCGACGGCGGCCTTGAAGGACGCATATTCGCGCTGTGCGCCTTCGAGATCGTGATAGGCGACGAAAACCAGTTCCGCCCAACGCGCCGAGAATTGCTTGCCGCGCCCGCTGCTGCCGGCCTGGATCACCACCGGCCGGCCTTGCCGGCTGCGCGGCACGGTGAAGGGCCCGCGCGAGGACAGGAAGCGGCCGCGATAATCCAGCCGATGGACCTTGTGCCCGTCGCCGAAACGCCCGCTCGCCTTGTCGACGATCAGCGCGTCATCCTCCCAGGCATCCCAGTGGCCGAGCACCACTTCGACGAATTCATCGGCGCGATCATACCGCGCGTCATGCGCCATCATCTCGGCATGGCCCATATTCGCCGCCTCGCCATCATTCAACGAGGTGACGAGGTTCCACGACGCCCGCCCCTCGCTCATCAGATCGAGCGTCTGGAAGACGCGGGCCACATGGAACGGCTCGAAATAGGTGGTGGACGCGGTGGCGCCCAGGCCAAGCCGCTTGGTCACCGCCCCCATCATGGTCAGCACGACGACCGGGTCCATCTTCACGCAGCGGATGCCGTGTTCGATCGTGTGGACATGGTCGGACCCGAAGCGGTCGGGCATCGACAGCCGGTCGTCGAAGAAGCCGAGATCGAATTTCCCAGCTTCCAGAACACGGGCGATTTCCTGGAAATAATCGGCTGAAAGGAAATCCGTGCGGCTATCGGGATGCCGCCAGGAGCTGGCGAAGATCGTGCAGTTCTGCGCCTGCAGGAAGCCCACCAGATGCATCTGGCGCATGCGCCGTCTCCCTCTTCTCGTCTTCTCCGGGCGATGCTTCCGCCTGCCACGTCGCGCGTCAATGCCGCGCCGTGCTACCATCACCGCAAGACCGGGCATGCTGCCCGGCGCCGGAGGAGATGCCATGTCGACCCGCCGTGCCCTGCTCGCCGCAGGCCTCGCTTTGCCCAGCCTTGCCCAGGCCCAGGGCACCGGTGCCTGGCCGGACAAGCCGATGCGCTACCTGATCGGCGGCGCGGCAGGCGGCGTGTCCGATATTTTCCTCCGCATCTGCGAGACCCGGCTGCGGGAACGCCTCGGCCAGCCCATGGTCATCGACCCGCGCCCCGGCGCCGGCGGCATGCTCGCGGTCGAGATGACCGCCCGGCTGCCGGCCGATGGCTATAATTTCGTGGTCAATCACATCGCCTCGCACGGGATCGGCCCGACGCTGTTCAAGCGCCTCAGCGTCGATCCGCTGCGCGACGTCCCGGGCGTGGTTCGCCTGGCCGGCATGCCGAACGTCCTGATCGTCAAGGGCGACAGCCCGCTGCAAAGCGTCGGGGATCTGGTCGCCTTCATGCGCCAGAATCCGCAGAAGACGACCTTCAGCTCGGCCGGCACCGGTACGTCCTCCCATCTCTCGGGCGTGCTGCTCGGCCTGCGCACGGGGATCGAGACCATTCATGTCCCCTATCGCGGCACCGCGCCGGCCATGGCCGCGGTGATGAACGGCGATGTGCTGTTTGCGATCGACAACGCGCCGGCCTCGCGCCAGCAGGTGCTGGCGGGGATGCTGCGCGCGCTCGCCGTCTCCACTGCCAAGCGGTCGCCCACGATGCCAGAGCTGCCGACGCTGGAAGAATCCGGCATCGCCGATTTTGACGTCAGTTCCTGGTACGGTATCGCCGCGCCAGCCGGCGTGCCGCGACCGATCCTGGAGCGGCTCGCCAATGAATACCTGGCAGCCCTGGAGGACCCGGCGATCATCAAGCGGTTCCGCGATTTCGGCGCCGAACCGCAGCCGCTCGCACTCGGCGACTACGATGCCTTCATGCGCGCCCAGGTCGCCATCTGGGCGCCGGTGGTCAAGGCCTCCGGCGCCTCGGCGGATTGATATCAACGGCACAAGTCACAGACGCGTGCCGTTGGTCTCAGCCCCCCAGCGCGTCACGAATGCCCCGCGTCCAGGCCCCGGCCCCGGCCGAGAGCAGGCCGATATCGGTCTGCGTGGTCAGGAATTGCGCGCCGCGCTTGATGATCGCCGCCTGCGCCTTGGGGTCGCGCTGGCCGCCGCAGCCGAAATGCTTGCCATGGGCGCGGCAGGCCGCGAGCACCCGCTCGATCGCCGCCTGCAGCTCGGCATCGGCGTATTGGCCAGGCTTGCCCATATTGGTCAGCAGGTCGTTCATGCCGATATGGATCACGTCGATCCCTGGCACGGCGGCGATCGCCTCGACATTGGCCACGCCCTCCCGCGTCTCGATCATGCAGGCGAGCAGCGTCGCGGCATCGACCGCGGGCAGGGCCTGGGCGGGCGGGACGGCGGCGAAGTCGAAATACGGGTAGCCGCCAGTGACGCTGCGTCGGCCGAGCGGGCCAAAGCGCACCGCGGCGACCGCCATACGCGCCTCAGCCTCGGTATTCACATCGGGGAAGACGATGCCGGTGACGCCGTTATCCAGCAGCGCCTGCACGTCCGGATCGCGCACGGAGCGCACGCGCGCCAGCGGCGCGATGCCCAGCGCGAAAGCGGTCTGGGCGATATGGCCGATGGTCTCCAGGTTAAACAGGCTGTGTTGGACATCGATGAACAGGAAGTCATGGCCGGTCGCCCGGGCGATGCGGGCAATCTCCGCTGAGCGCGACATCCGCACGCCAAGGCCAAGTGCCACGCCGCCCGCCGCCAGCTTCGCCTTGACCGGATTGACCAACTCCATCGCCGCCTCCGCTATTCTTGGGCAGCATGGCAGCACCCGCACCTGCGCTAGTCCAGCCCCACCAGGCCCAGCGCGAAATCGGCGGCGGAGAAGGGGCGCAGATCGCCGGCCTGCTCGCCCACCCCGACGAAATGCACCGGCAAACCGAATTCCTGCGCCAGCGCCACCACCACACCGCCCTTGGCCGAGCCATCGAGCTTGGTGACCGCGAGGCCGGTCACATCGACCATCTCGCCGAAGACTTTGGCCTGCTGGATGGCGTTCTGGCCGGTGGTGGCGTCCAGCACCAGCAGCACGGAATGCGGCGCCGTTGCATCCACCCGCTTGATGATCCGCACGATCTTGCGCAGCTCGTCCATCAGCGCGGTCTTGTTGTGCAGCCGCCCGGCGGTATCGACCAGCAGCACCTCTGTGCCATCGGCCTTCGCCGCGCCCAGCGCATCGAAGGCGAGACCGGCGGCATCTGCCCCGGGCTTGGCTGGCACATGCACCCGCGCGCCGGTGCGTTCGCCCCAGATCTGCAACTGTTCCACCGCCGCGGCGCGGAAGGTATCGCCCGCGACGAAGGCGCAGCGCAGGCCCTGCTCGCGATACTGCTGCCCCAGCTTGGCGATGGTGGTGGTCTTGCCGGTGCCGTTCACGCCGACCACCAGCACCACATGCGGGGCATGCGCGGGATCGATCGGCATCGGCCGCGCGACCGGGGCGAGGATGCCGGCGATCTCCTCGGCCAGCGCTTCCTTCACTTCGGCGTCCGTTACCTCGCGCCCGAAGCGCGTCTTGCGGAAGCCCTCGACAATCCGGGCGGCAGCGGCGACGCCAAGATCGGCGGCGATCAGCGTCTCCTCCAACTCCTCCAGCGCCGCCTCGTCCAGCCGGCGCTTGGTGAAGATCGCCGAGACGCTTGCGGTGAGCTTCGTCGTGGAGCGCGACAACCCGGCCTTGAGGCGGGACAGCCAGCCACCGCGACCGGCCTCGGCGGCCGGCGCCGGCGCGGCGAGCGCCGGCGGGGCCGGCGGGTCGTCGAGCACAGGCGCTGGCGGGGGCGCCTCGGCGGCCGGCGATGCGGGCGGCTCCGGTGTGGCTTCAGGTGCTGCCGCGGGCGGCGCCTCCTTGCCGCGCAGCCGGGTGACCCAATCGCGCAGCGCCATCAGGCGGCCTCCGCCAGCAGGCCATGCGCCGCCACGCCGATGACCCGTAGCCGCTGAAGCGTCCCCGGCACCGCCTCTCCCGCCACCAGGCGGATCGGGGCGAAATGCGCGGTGTGGCCGCGATCCGGGCGCTCAAACAGTACGTCTTCCTCGGCGCCGAGGCGGCTGCGGTAGAAGCGGGCCGCCGCCGCCTCCCCCGCCGCGCGCAGCGCCGCCGCGCGGGCACGCCGCTCCGGGGCCGGCACCTGCGGCATGCGCGCGGCCGGGGTATCCGGACGCGCGGAATAGGGAAAGACATGCAGGAAGGTCAGGCCCATGTCCTCGATCAGGGACAGCGTCGCCGCCGCCTCCGCCTCGGTCTCGGTCGGGAAGCCGGCGATCAGGTCGGCGCCGAAGACGATATCCGGCCGCGCCGCCCGCGCCCGCCGTGCGAAGGCCAGCGCATCCGCCCGGCTGTGCCGGCGCTTCATGCGCTTCAGGATCAGGTCATGCCCGTGCTGCAGCGACAGGTGCAGATGCGGCAGCAGCCGTGCCTCGCCCTCGATCAGCGCCCAGAGATCGGCATCGACCTCGACCGGGTCGAGCGAGGAAAGCCGCAGGCGCCCGAGCTCCGGCACCAGCGCGAGCAGCCGGCGCACCATCTGCCCGAGGCTGGGCTGCCCCGGCAGATCGGCGCCATAGCTGGTGATGTCGACGCCGGTCAGCACCAGCTCGCGATAGCCGTTCGCCACCAGGGCGCGGGCCTGCTCGACGATGGCGCCGATCGGCACGCTGCGCGACGGACCACGGCCGAAGGGGATGACGCAGAAGGTGCAGCGGTGATCGCAGCCCTGCTGCACCTGCACGAAGGCGCGGGCGCGGCCGGCGAACTCCGTCACCAGATGCGCCGCCGTCTCCCGCGCCGCCATGATGTCGGTGACCGGCAACGCCGCCCCGGCGCCCCAGGCCTCCGGCTTCAGCTTGTCGGCATTGCCGATGACGCGGGCGACGCCAGGCAGCGCGCCCCAGGCCGCCGGCGCGATCTGCGCGGCGCAGCCGGTGACGATGATCCGCAGGTCCGGCCGCTCCCGCGCCGCGCGCCGGATCGCCTGGCGGGCTTGCCGCTCCGCCTCCGCCGTCACCGCGCAGGTATTCACCACCAGCACGTCCTGCTCGCCGGCCTTGCCGGCCAGGTCGCGCATCGCCTCGGACTCATAGGTGTTCAGCCGGCAGCCGAAGGTGAGGACCTCAATGCTCATGCCGGCAGCGCCGCCAGATCGAGCGCGCCAGTGAAGGCCGTGGCGACCGGGCCGGTCATCAGCACATGCCCATCGGCGCGCCATTCCATCCACAGGTCGCCGCCGGGCAGGGAGACGGTGGCGTGTCGCCCGGTCAGCCCGCGCCGGGCCGCGTTGACGATGGTGGCGCAGGCGCCGGAACCACAGGCCAGCGTCCGGCCGGCGCCGCGTTCCCAGACCTCCAGCCGGATATGTTCGGGCGAGAGGATCTGGGCGAAGCCGATATTGGCGCGGTCCGGGAAGATGGGGTCCTGTTCGAAGCCCGGGCCCAGGGTGGTGACCGGCACCCGGTCCAGATCGGGCACGAAGAAGGTGGCGTGCGGATTGCCCATGGAACAAGCGGCCGGATCGGCGACGCCGTCCTGGCCGAGCGGCACGTGCAGCGTGTCCATCGCCCGGGCCAGCGGCACATCCCGCCAGTCGAGCCGGGCCGGGCCCATATCGGCGCACCAGAGATCGCCGGGCCGGCGATCCACCGGCAGATCCCCGGCGATGGTCCGCACCACCACCCTGTCGCGGCCCAACGCCTCCGCGACCAGCGCGGCGACGCAGCGCGTGGCGTTGCCGCAGGCCCCGGCTTCCGAGCCATCCGGGTTGCGGATGCGCATGAAGACATCGGCGCCCTCGGCCACTGGCTCCAGGATGATGACCTGATCGCAGCCGACGCCGAGCCGGCGATCCGCGATCGCCGCGGCGCGGCGCGGCGTGATCGGCAGGGCAGCGCCGCGGGCGTCGAGCACGACGAAATCATTGCCCAGGCCATGCATCTTGCGGAAGGGGGTCATGTTGGCGGTCATATGCGCCGGCCCGGCCGACGATCCAAGGCGTCACGGCCCGGCCAGCCGTCGGTAGGGCAGCCCGCACGCAGCTGGACCCATCAGAACGCGCGCTGTCTCCATCAGACCGGAGGCTGCTTTAGGCACGGGCGCAAGTCAGGCGGGGGCGGCGCTGCGGTGGCTGGAACCGCAAGGCGGGGCGGAACCCCGGGGCGCCGAGGCCGTTGAGCGCCGGGGAGGCGTGCAGCGGCACCAGGCCGCCGACCGTCCAGGCGCTGCCCAGCCGGGCGAGCGCGATCTTGCGGTGATACGCGCCGCCGCGCGCCGGATCGGCCGAGTGATAGGCCGCGATGGCAGCCTCCCAGCCCCCGTGGCGGGCATAGAGGCGGCGCAGGAAGGCGGCGGCTTAGCGGATATTGGCGGCGGCGATGGCGGTCCGGCAGGCCGCCCAGGGATCGACGGTGGGGGCCGGCCGCTCCGCCGCGCCAGCCGCCGCAGGGGCGGGCAGCAGCAGGCAGCACAGCGGGGGCGGCAGCCGGCGCATCGGGACGATCTCGCGCCATCGGGCGGTGACGGTCAACCGCAGTGCCGGGTCACCCGAACAGGGCGTCGAGGAGGAGCTTGAGGTTCAGCAGGATGATCAGCCCCGCCGCCGCCCAGCCCAGCGCCAACTGCCAGCCGGGAGCGGTAAGCGCCCCGAGCCGCCCCCGGTCGCTGGCAACCAGCATCAGCGGGACCACCGCGAAGGGCAGCTGCAAGCACAAGATCACCTGGCTCAGGATCAACAGCTGGGCCGTCCCGGACGCGCCATAGAGCCAGGTGACGAGGATCGCCGGCACGATGGCGATCCCGCGGGTCAGCAGCCGGCGCAACGCCGGCGGCAGCCGCAGGCCGAGGAACCCCTCCATGACCACCTGCCCGGCCAGGGTGGCGGTGACGGTCGCGTTCAGCCCGCAGACCAGCAGCGCGAGGGCGAAGAGCGTCGCCGCCAGCGCGGTGCCGACCATGGGCGCGAGCAGCGCGTAGGCATCCTGGATTTCCGCGACCTCGGTACGGCCGCCGGCATGAAAGACGGCGGCGGCGGTGATCAGGATGGCCGAGTTGACGAGGAGTGCGAGGCAGAGAGCGATCGTGCTGTCGATCCCAGCGAAGCGGATCGCCTCCCGCTTCGCAGGAAGCGTGTCGGCCACTGCGCGGGACTGCACGACGGCGGTATGCAGGTAGAGGTTGTGCGGCATCACCGTGGCGCCGAGGATGCCGATCGCAATGTAGAGCTGCGCGTCATCCAGGACGATCGAGGCCTGCGGCAGATAGCCGGCCAGGACCTCGCCCCAGACCGGCTGAGCCAGCGCGAGCTGGACGGCAAAACAGCCGAACACCAGAACAATCATACCAGCGACCAGGGCTTCCAGCCACCGCACGCCGCGGTGCTGGAGCCAGAGGATCAGCAGCGCATCGAGCGCGGTCAGCGCGACCCCGGCCAGCAGGGGAATCCCGAACAGCAACTGCAGCGCGATCGCCGTGCCGATCAGCTCCGCGAGATCGGTAGCGCAGATCGCCACCTCGGCCAGGAACCAGAGGCACAGGTTCACCGGTCGGGGAAAGCGCTCCCGGCACAGCTGGGCGAGGTCGCGGCCGGTGGCGATGCCGATGCGGGCACAGAGCGCCTGCAACAGCATCGCCATGAGCGAGGAGGCGAGCGCCACCGATAGCAGCGTGTATCCGAAGGCCGAGCCACCGGCCAGCGCGGTCGCCCAATTGCCGGGGTCCATGTAGCCGACCGCGACCAGATAGCCCGGCCCGATAAAGGCCAGCAGCCGCCGCCAGAAGCTGCCGGCGCCCGGGACGCTGACGCTGCGATGCATCTCCGGCAGGCTGACCGTGGCCGGCGGCGGCGGGGGGTCGGCGGGGTTCAGCATGGGGCGTCGCAGGCGATGCCTGAACAGGTCTTCAACTGTTCAAAGGTTCCTTCAAAATCAGCGGCTTGTCCTGCCACCTGTGGCAGTCTGGGCAGCCCGTCAAGGCAGATTTGCCGGAAATCGGTCAAAGCGCGAGCCTGTGCGGAGGAGCGGGGGCGGCCGCGATGCCGCCGGGGGGCGCCAGATGGCCGGTGGGCTGAGCCTTGCCGGATGCAGGCGGATCGGCGCCGTCGGGCGGGCTTCGCCGCGTTGTCGAACCCGCGTGTCCGGTGGCTGCGGTCCGACAGGGGCGACCCCGTGGTTGGGTGGGTGCGGAGGTCAACACCGCCGCTTGGCGCGGCCTGCGGTCGGCTGGGTCACGGCGTGACCCATCGAACCTCTGTTAAGATGCTCTAACCGCACTATTTCCCCGAGCAAGCGACGCGATTGCGCTTTCCGAGGATGCGGCCTTGTGCGCTGCGGCAAAGCGCGCTTATGGTTCGCCCGCGATAGGCCGCCCTGGCCGTTCGGTTCAGGGCGGCAAGTGCGCGGTGCAATCCGCCAGCGCGGCGGGCGGGGATACAGGATGGGATTCGTGAGCGTTCTGCGGCATACCCTGGCATGGAAACTCTGGCTCGCCGGCCTGTTTCTGCTGGTCGGCCTGGGCCCGACCCTGGCCGAAGAGTTGGTCGGGCAGCCGACCCCCTGGGGCATCGGCTTGCAGCCCTCGGCCGGGCCGGTGAAGGAAGCGATCCATCACTTCAATGATCTGGTGCTCTGGATCATCGTCCCGATTGCTGTCTTCGTGCTGGGGCTGCTGGCCTATGTGATGGTGAAGTTCAGCGCCCGGGCCAATCCGAACCCCTCGAGCACCAGCCACAATACCATCCTCGAAGTGGCCTGGACGGTGGTGCCGGTTCTGATCCTGCTGGTCATTGCGATCCCCTCCTTCCGGCTGATCTATTATCAGGACCGGGCGCGGGACGCCGATCTGACCATCAACGTGCAGGGACGGCAGTGGTACTGGCACTACAGCTACCCCGATCACGGCGATTTCGCCTTCGACAGCCGGCCGATCCCGACCGCTGACCTGAAGCCGGGGCAGGTGCGGAACCTGTCGGTCGATGAGCCGCTGGTGATCCCGGTGGGAGCAACCGTGCGGGTCATGGCCGTCGGGCAGGATGTGATCCACAGCTTCTTCGTGCCCGCGCTCGGTGTGCAGAAATACACGATCCCAGGGCGGGCGCTGGAGACCTGGTTCAAGGCCGATCGGGCCGGAGTCTTCTACGGGCAGTGTAACCAGATCTGCGGCACCAACCATTGGTTCATGCCGATCGAGGTCCGCGCCGTCCCGGCCGAGGAGTTCAAGACCTGGGTTGAGCAGGCGAAGAAGAAATACGCGCGTGCCGACGGCACGCCGGCCGCTGTCGCCGCTGCACCCGCTGCCATTCAGCAACTCGCGGCGCTGCCGCGGTAACCGATCGAACAAGGCGCAAAGACATGGCGACCGCGACCGATACCCATCATCACGACGATCATCACGACCACGCTCCCCCCTTCTTCCAGCGCTGGTTCCTCAGCACCAACCACAAGGACATTGGTACGCTGTACCTGGTGTTCTCGGTCATCGCCGGGATCATCGGCGGCGGGCTGTCGGTCCTGATGCGCATGGAGCTGCAGAACCCCGGCATGCAGTACTTTGCCGATGGCCAGATGTGGAACAGCATCGTCAGCGCGCACGGGCTGATCATGGTGTTCTTCGTGGTCATGCCGGCCCTGATCGGCGGGTTCGGCAACTGGTTCGTGCCGATCATGATCGGCGCGCCGGACATGGCCTTCCCGCGCATGAACAATATCAGCTTCTGGCTGCTGGTGCCCGCCTTCCTGCTGCTCGGCGCCTCGGCCTTCGTGGGTGAGGGGCCCGGCGCGGGCTGGACGATCTATACCCCGCTATCGGACAGCCAGTTCCATCCCAGCCCGGCGATGGACATGGCCCTGTTCAGCCTGCACCTCGCGGGTGCCAGCTCGATCATGGGCGCGGCCAACTTCATCACCACCATCCTGAACATGCGCGCGCCGGGGATGACCCTGCACAAGATGCCGCTATTTGTCTGGTCGATGCTGGTCACCGCCTTCCTGCTGCTGCTGGCGGTGCCGGTGCTGGCCGGTGTCCTCACCATGCTGATCACCGACCGCAACTTCGGCACCGCCTTCTTCCGGCCCGAGGGCGGCGGCGATCCGGTGCTGTTCCAGCACCTGTTCTGGTTCTTCGGCCACCCCGAAGTCTACATCATGATCCTGCCGGGCTTCGGCATCGTCAGCCACATCATCTCGACCTTCTCGCGCAAGCCGGTCTTCGGCTATCTCGGGATGGCCTATGCGATGGTGGCGATCGGCGTGGTGGGCTTCGTGGTCTGGGCGCACCACATGTACACCTCGGGCATGGATGTCGACACGCGCGCCTACTTCATGGCGGCGACCATGGTCATCGCGGTGCCGACCGGCATCAAGATCTTCTCCTGGATCGCCACCATGTGGGGCGGTTCGATCGAGCTCCGCACGCCGATGCTGTTCGCCATCGGCTTCATCGCGCTGTTCACCATCGGCGGCGTCACCGGCGTGAAGCTGGCCAATGCCGGCGCCGATGTGATCTTGCACAACACCTACTACGTCGTCGCACACTTCCACTATGTGCTCTCGCTCGGCGCCGTCTTCTCGATCTTCGCTGGCTGGTACTACTGGATCGGCAAGATGAGCGGCCGGCAGTACCCGGAGTTCTGGGGCAAGGTGCATTTCTGGCTGTTCTTCGCGGGCGCCAACATCACCTTCTTCCCGCAGCACTTCCTGGGCGCGCAGGGCATGCCGCGTCGCTACCCGGATTACCCGGATGCCTTCTGGGGCTGGAACATGATCTCCTCCCTCGGCTCTTACCTCTCGGCAGCCTCGGTCCTGGTGTTCCTCTACGTGGTCTACCGGACCTTCACCTCTGGTGAGCGCGTCGGCGCCAACTACTGGGGCCCGGGGGCGACCACGCTGGAATGGCAGGTCAGCAGCCCGCCGCCCTTCCACACCTTTGAGGAACTGCCGCGGATCCGGTGATCCCCGGCACCAACCAGAAACCGGGACGCCACGCCGCCGGCGTTGGCGTCCCAGCCATTTCAGGACCTGTACCGTGAGCGAGACCAGCACCGCCGAGATCGGCCCCGACCTGTCCGAAGTCCGCGACTGGGTCGACCTGCTGAAACCGCGGGTGATCTCGCTCGTCGTCCTGACCGGCGTCTGTGGCCTGCTGGTAGCGCCCGGGCGCCTCCACCCGGTCCTGGTGCTGACCGCCGTGCTTTGCATCGCGCTCGGCGCCGGTGCGGCGGGCGCCATCAACATGTGGTACGACCGCGATATTGACGCGCGCATGAAGCGCACGGCGAAGCGGCCGATCCCGGCCGGACGCATCGCCCCGGGCGGGGCGCTCGCCTACGGCGTGGCGCTGAGCTTTGCCTCGGTGCTGATCATGGGGCTGGCCACCAACTGGGTGGCGGCTGGTATCCTGGCGCTCTCGATCGGCTTTTACGTCTTTATCTACACCGCCTGGCTGAAGCGCCGGACCAGCCAGAACATCGTCATCGGCGGCGCCGCGGGCGCCTTCCCACCGGTGATCGGCTGGGCCGCGGTGACCGGCAACGTGACGCTGGAGCCGCTGATCCTTTTTGCCATCATCTTCTTCTGGACCCCACCGCATTTCTGGGCGCTGAGCCTATTTGCCCACGCGGATTACGAGCGGGTTGGCGTGCCCATGCTGCCCGTCACGCATGGCGCGAAGGAAACGCGCAAGCAGGTCCTGATCTACACGCTGGCGCTGCTGCCGCTGACGCTGGCGCCATGGCTGCTGGGCTTCGCCAGCTGGATCTACGCCGGCGCGGCGGTGCTGCTGGGGGCGGAGTTCCTGCGCCAATCCATCGCCGTCTACCGCGACCGCCAGGATGCCGAGGGCCGCAGCCTGACCAGTGATGCGCCGGCCAAGACGTGCTTCCGCTATTCGCTCTCCTATCTCGGCCTGCTCTTCATCGCTCTCGCGCTCGATCACCTGATTCTCGCATGACGCTCGAGACCATTGCGATGACGCCGGAGGAGCGGGCGGCCTTCGATCGCCGCCGCCGGCAGAAGAACTGGGCGGTGCTGGTGGTGCTGCTGCTGCTGATGGTGCTGTTCTTTCTGATCTCCACCGCCCGGATGACGCCCGCATGAATGCGCCGACGCTCCGGCAAAAGAACCGGCGGCTGGCCACCGGGATCGCGGGGATCGCCCTCGGGATGGTCGGGCTCGCCTATGCCTCGGTCCCGCTCTATCGCCTGTTTTGTCAGGTGACCGGCTTCGGCGGGACGGTGATGGTCGATGGCGGCCCCGCCCCCGGCGCCACCGCCCAACCCATCACCATCCGCTTCGATGCCAATGTCAGCCCGGGCCTGCCCTGGCATTTCGCCCCCGCGCAGCGGTCGCTGACCCTGCACCTCGGGGAGGAGGGGGTGGCCTTCTATGTGGCCCGCAACCTGGCCGATCGGCCGGTCACGGGGGTCGCTGCCTATAACGTCACCCCGGCGATCGTCGGGCGCTATTTCCACAAGACCGCCTGCTTCTGCTTCGAGCAGCAGACCCTGGCGCCTGGCCAGGACATCGATATGCCGCTCGCCTTCTGGGTGGATCCGAAACTGGCCGCCGACCCGGCGACGCGGGACATCCGCACCATCACCATCAGCTACAGCTTCTTCCGCAGCCTTGAGGACGCCGATCGGGCGGGGGCGCTGGCCAATGCCGGCGCGCATGTCGGCCGCGCCACGCCGTAAAGCCGGCCGGCCCAGCCCTTGAGTCAGGCGACGTTCGGCACCCGGACCAGGGTAAAGAGGCCAAACGGTGGGCACGGATCGATCACCGTCGCCGCGCTGACATTTTCCAGCAGATCGCCCAGCGCGAAATCCGGATGCCAGCCGAGCACACGCGACAGCGGCGCCAGCGTCCGTTCCGCCCACCAGCGCAGCCCGCGCTCGGCCGCGAAGTGATTGACAAAAAGCAGCTCGCCGCCCGGCCGGACCACCCGCCGCATCTCCCGGTAGAGCTGGCGAGCATCCGGAACCACGGTCGCCGTGAACATCGCCACCGCGATATCGAAGCTGCCATCGGCGAAGGCCATGTGCTCGGCGTCCATTTCGGCAAGCCCGGTGACATTGCGCAGCCGCTGGTCCCGAATCCGGGTCTGGGCATGCCGCAACATGTCGCGCGAGAGGTCGATGCCGGTGACGCGCTTGCGCGGATCGTAATGGGGCAGGGCGAGGCCGGTGCCGACGCCGACTTCCAGCACCCGCATCCCCGGCAAGGCGTTGACGGCGGCGACCGCACGTCGCCGGCCGGCGCCGGAGACAGCGCCGAACACCTCGTCATAGACACCCGCCCAGCGGCGATAGGCGTCCCGCACCGAAGCGGCATCAAGCGCGGCGCGCGGATGGCCTATCCGGGCTTCCTGAAGCAGCTCCGTCATGGCTCAACTAGTACCGCGCGCGGCCGAAACTGGCCAGGGGGTTAACGCGTCCCCGCGCCTGCCCGGCTGCGCCGATCCGGGATCGCCACCAGCAGCCCGCCGAGAGCGATCACCACCGCCCCGACCAGGGTCATGCCGTCCGGCCAATCCCCGAAGACCAGCACGCCGGCCAGGGCCGCCCAGATCAGCTGGGTATAGGACATCGGCGCCAGCAGGCTCGCCGGGGCCCGGGCATAGGCCAGCACCAGCAGCCCATGCCCGACCGCACCCAGCAGGCCGAGGGCGATCAGCATGACCCAATCGGTCCCGCTCGGCGCCAGCCAGACCATCGGTTGCAGGGCCGAAGCGACCAACGCGCCAGCAAAGTTGGTATGCAGAATGGTCGTGCGGGGATCGTCGATCGTGGCCAGCTTGCGCGTGAGGATCTGGTAGACCGCGAACATGGCTGCCGTCCCAAGCGGTAGCAGCGTCGCCCAATGCATCGGCGCCCCCCCGGTGAGGAAGGGCGGCCGCAAGGCAATCAGCACACCGACAAACCCGATCGCCACGCCCAACCAGCGCCGCGGACCCACATGTTCCCGCAGCCAGACCGCTGCCAGCGCC
>Ga0209188_1002215_pt1 | contig 14600 bp, 9 predicted proteins | sample C_130625_EF_Meta_FD_187307 | JGI IMG/M metagenome (GOLD analysis project Ga0209188, IMG submission 187307) | Freshwater microbial communities from Lake Croche, Canada to study carbon cycling - C_130625_EF_MetaG (SPAdes) (version 2) | ecosystem: Environmental > Aquatic > Freshwater > Lake | place...
GCGGGTTGCTCGATTCAACGCTCGTTGTCTGGAGCGGGGAGTTCGGCCGCACGCCCTTTGCCCAGGGAGGCGATGGCCGCGACCACAATCCCCAAGCCTTCTCGATGTGGATGGCCGGCGGCGGCGCGAAGGGGGGCGTGACGGTCGGGGCAACCGACGACTACGGCTATCGGGTCGTGGAGAAGAAGTTCCAGATCCACGACCTCCATGCGACGATGCTCCATCTCATGGGCATCGATCACACGCGGCTCACCTACCGCTTCAGTGGCCGGGACATGCGCCTCACCGACGTCCACGGCCATGTGATCGGTGACGTTCTCGCCTGATCGGGGCATCAGCCCTTCATCGACAGGCTTTTGAGGGTGATCACGGAGCCGACCGACATCAGCGCCAGGCCGAGCCAGGCCGGCGGCTGGATCGTCCGCGGCCCCGCCGGTGTTGCGCCGCCGAAGAGCGACTGTTGTTGGGCGGTGCCTTTGCTGCCGAGTTGGGCGACGAGAACCCGGCTCGACTTTTCGCTGAGGGTAAACGACTCCACCATCCGGAACTGCACCCCGACGAGGAACAGCAGCAGCCCGGCGAGCAGAAGATGGGATCGTTTGGGAACCATGGCAAGCCTCCGAGACGGGTGCCGAGCACACCGTCCATTCCCGAAGGATCGAACCTCTGGCGGCCCCGTCTCCAGCCCGGCCGGGGAAAGTGTGGTTGGAACGACTGTCGCGGTCGCGCCACCCGGATATCAGGCCGTCCGTTTCGCCCGTACCAAGGCGAGCAGGTCGTGCTGCGGGGCGACGAACTTCGCGATCCCCTCCGCGAGGAGCTCCGCGCCCATCCTGGCGCTGTCGATCCGGGCGTCGAGCTCGGCAAGGACCTCCGCGGGGGGGAGCCGATCGACCTGGCGGGTGAACTCCCGCCCCGATTCCTCGGCGGCCCGGTTGGTCGCCGGAGGGTTTGTTTGAATGTCGGCGCCGGCGAGGGCGGCAACGTAGCGGCAGGGATCGACCCCTGCCTCCTTCACGCCGGTGCTCGCAAACACGATCGACTGGGCCAGCGGGGTCGGATGCCGCTGCCAGAAGAGCCCGTTGGCGTTCCAGATCCGCTTGGCATTGACGATGGCCGTCTGCCCGCGGGCCGCCGCCGACAGGTCCGGCGCCTGTTTCGCCGCCCAAACGTCGACCCGTGACACGAACACGCTGTAGACGCTCTTGAAGGAACCGAGCGACGGGAGCCGGCTGGCACCGCGCCAGATCGCATCGCGCGCCTGCTCGACCTGAGCGTGCGTGAACAGGAGCGTGACATTGAGGGGCACACCCGCCGCAGCGAGCGGCTCGAGTGCGGCAATCCCTGCCGCGGTTGCCGGCACTTTGATCATCCGGTTGCGGTGGCCGCGAGACCATGCCAACCCGAGCTCGACATACCGGGCGACACGCTCGTCGTGCGTCATCGGGAGGGCGGGATCCTCGATGAGCGGATCGAGCTCGAAGCTCACCCACCCATCATTCCCACCCGAAGCCTCCCACACCCCCAGGTATTCCCCTTCGGCCTCGGCGACCAATTCATCCGTCAGCGCCCAGGCAACCCCTCCGTCGTCGAGTCCCGTGGCGGCCAACGCGGCGATCCGGTCGTTGAACCGGCCACCCTTGACGAGGTCGGCGATGATCACCGGATTGCTCGTGGCTCCGGTGGCGCCGGCGGCTCGCGCCTGCCGGACGAGGCCGGGGTCGACTGAATCGAGCCACAGGCGCGTGCCCGAGGCGACAAGCGAGGCGAGTCCGGTGGCCATGCGAACGCTCCGTATGGAAATGAAGGCGCTGGGTTGAAAAGGGGGAGATGAGTTGGAAAGAGGGGCTGGGAAGAAGAGGCCGATCGTACCAGTTCTGCGGGTTTTTCCTGCGGAGCGGAGTCTTCCACGGACGATCAAAGACTCCGATAGGGTCGACTGTCCGGTCCATCACCCTCGGTCAAGGGGTCAGTGGTGATCAACTTCCTTCCTCCCCCACTCCATCGCGTCCTCGGGCTCGCCGCCTTGGTGACGTCGATGTTGGTCGCCTGCCCTGTGGCGGCTGCACCCCCCTCCCGGCCGTCGATCGCTCCGACGGACGAAGGTGGGCTGCTGCTCGGGAACGAGGGGCTCCTCACTCCGGAGCCCGAGGCGGCGATTGGCCTGGTCGACGAAGCCCCGGCCTCCGATCCGCTCGATGGCGTCCTCAGCAGCGTCATTGGCGAGCCGCTCCCGGATGGCTTTTCCGAATCGATCGTGAACCCCGAGCCATCACCGATGGACGGCCTGCTCGTCGACGAGATGCCGGAGGAGGTGAGCTCCGGGGGCTGGTTTGGCACGGGGCAGTATTACGGCTCCGCGGAGCTCGTGTTCCTCAACCGCGGCCGCAACTACCGCAAGGTGATCGGCTACGACTCCGAACTCCTCACCCTTTCGGCACTCGACAGATACCTGATCCTCAGGTCGAAGCAGGGAACCTTCACGACCGACTCGCTCCCCTACAACGTCTCCCCTGGGGCGCGGATCACCGTCGGCGAATACCTCGGCCGCGACTACCTCGACCGCGACCGGTCGGTGGAGGTTACGTATTACGGCGGCTTCTCCTTCTACCAAAACGACGGCTGGAACTCGATTCTCACCTCGCAGACTCAAAGCTACCTCGTCACGCCGCTCTCCGACGCGACGCCGGGCTTTACCGGTGCCCAGCAGTATCTGTCAACGAGCTCGTCGAACTTCAACAGCATCGAGGCCAACTTCAAGCTCCACCGGCGCCTCGGTCGCGACAAGATGATGATGGTGCCCAACGGCGAATGGGCGCGGCACGCCGAACGCGGCTGGCTGCCGGCGATCCTCGTCGGCGCCAGGCTCGCCAACTACAACGAGACCTTCTCCTTCAGTAGCCGGGCCTATTCGACGCCCGTCGAGAAGTTCAGCGGCGACTATCTCATCCAGACGCAAAACTGGCTGTTGGGCCTCAACCTCGGCGGCGAGTTGATCAGCCGGAACGAGTTCTTCTACTGGGGGCTCCGTGGCCGCGCTGCTCCGGCCATCGCCTTCGACGGCACCCAGCAGCAGATGAATGCCCGTAACAACGGCTATCAGCAGCCCACCGCGGTGCCCGCGCAGGGCACGCCCCTCCCCCCCAGTGGCGAGCCGCGGAAGCCGTTCCCTGAGGGGACCGAGATCTGGAAGATGGCCGGACAGCAGATCGGCCCCGGGTTCATCGGCGATCTGACCTGCCTGACGGGCTGGAACATGACTCCCAATTCGTCGATCCAGGTCGGCTACGACATCCTCTGGGTGGCGGGCGTCGCCACCGCGACGCGGCAGTTCAGCGTCAACAAGACGCGCTACAACCAGATCGATCCGGGCGGACAGTCGTTCATGATGGGCTTCTCGCTCGGCTACAACCAAACCTGGTAAGCCGCGGCGTCTGCCGTCATCGCTCTGCGGCGACCACCACTGCCGCCGCCTGCCCGGTCGAGCAGAGATTGACGGCGAGCACGGTGCCGGCACGACCGGCGAGCGGCTCGCGATGGACGACGTTGACGGGGCAGTCAGGGTCTGGCGCGTCGTAGTTGAGCGTCACCGGGATGAGCCCCGCTTCCAGACCGAGAATGCTCGCGGCCAGTTCCACGGCGCCCCCGCCGGCCCCCAGATGACCGAAGGCGCTCTTCGGGGCGGTGACCGGAATGTCGCCGAGTTCAGCGACGATGGCGGTCGCCTCGACCCGGTCCATTTCCCTCGTCGAGGCTCCGTGGGCGTTGACGTGCCCGAGCTCCTCTGGCTCGATGCCGGCTTGGCCGAGCGCCGCTCGGATTGCCAGTCGCAGGGCCGATCCAGAAAGCCGAAGCCCTCCCACCGCCGGCTCGCAGCGCGACGTGGCCGAGAGGAGGTGGCCGCGGATGCGGGCTCCGCGGCGAAGGGCGTGATCGCGTGACTCGAGGACGAACATCCCGGCTCCCTCGCCGTTGACCAGGCCGTCGCGATCGAGGTCGAAGGGGCGGCTGGCCCGCGTGCAGTCGTCGCGGCGATGGGAGAGAAGGGCATCGCCTCGAGCCACCAGCGCCATCGGATGGAGACGGCATCCGCTCCCGCCGGCGAGCATCACGTCGGCCCAGCCGCGGCGGATGACGCTCGCCGCCTCGCCGATCGCCAGCAACCCGGAGACATCGCCGAGGACGATCGTGTTGTTGGGGCCGCGGGCATCGTGGGCGATGGCGATGTGCGACGCGGTCATGTTGGGGAGGTGCTTGAGGAGCCAGAGCGGATGGAGATCCTCATGGATCGCCTCCGACCAGACCGCAAAGTCGAATCCGCCCCCGGCGAGCGCCAGCCGGTAGGTCCGTTCCATCTCCTCGAGATCAGCGTAGATCATGTCGCCGCCGCCGACGACGCCGAACCGCTCCGGCTCGAGCATCCCGGGCGCGAGCCCCGCGTCGGCCATCGCCAGATCGGCGGCGGCGAATCCAAACTGGATTTCGCGGCTCATGACCTTGAGGCTCTTCCGCGGCCTCACCCACACTTTCGGGTCGAAGTCGGCGACCTCGCCGCCGAACGGCACGCTGAGGCTGCTGGCGTCGAATTGCTCGATCGGCCGGATCCCCGACCGGCCGGCGAGCAGCGAGGCCCAGAAAGCATCGCCGCCGATCCCGATCGGACTGACCACCCCCAACCCGGTGACGACGACCTCGCGACGACTGCTCATGATCGAAACCTAAACCAATCGAGCGTGGCGCGGAAGTGGAATCGAATCACCGCTGCCTTCCTGGAGGCTGACGAGATGCATTTTCGACCGGCCAACGACGCGATCAAGGCTGCCGCGGGTGGGCCGCTCGCCATTGGGAAGGTTCTTCGGCATGGCCCCCGGCCCACAGCCCGCGCCGCTCGCGGCGGGCTGCCGACTCGGCCTCGACGAGGTCGGGATCCGGGGAGATCCCACCGAATACCCAGGCATGGCCCTCCGCCACCATCTCGCGATTGATGTCGCGATCGTCGATCCAGAGCGTGCCAAGGAGGCGGCCGTGCTGATCGTACCCGCGAGAGACGACGGCGACGCGGCGGCCGGCCACCTTGCGCGAGAGCGCGGCGGACGACTCTCTCCCCCACGCCTGGGCCGACTCGGGGGCATCGATGCCGAGGAGACGGATCTTGTGCGTCCCCCCGTCGGTGTCGTGGCAGGTGACCGTGTCGCCGTCGTGCACCGTGCGGACCGTCCAGGTGGGGCGGCCGATGGCGTCGGGGATCCGGCAACGTTCCACGGCGGCCGTCCCGATCGCGGCGAGGGCCATGGCAGCAAACCACCACGGCCACCGCGATGGGAGACCCCGGCGGCGATCGGGGCGCCGCATCGGGCGGGCTCCGGATCGGGGCAGGGGAGGAGTCCGGTTCACGCCAGCCAGTCCTCGATGACCCGGCCGTGGATGTCGGTGAGGCGGAAGTCGCGGCCGCTGTGGCGGAAGGTGAGCCGCGTGTGGTCGAGGCCGAGGCAATGGAGGAGCGTGGCCTGGAGATCGTGGACATGAACCGGCTTGTCGACCGCCTTGAACCCGAGCTCGTCGGTGGCGCCGTAAGCCGTTCCCCCCTTCACGCCACCGCCGGCCATCCATACCGAGAAACCATGATGGTTGTGATCTCGGCCGGAGATCTCCTTGATATCGGTGCCCGGCTGGGGCAGCTCCACCGTCGGTGTCCGTCCGAACTCACCCCCCCAGAGCACGAGCGTGCTTTCGAGGAGCCCCATGGCGACGAGATCGTCGAGCAGCGCGCCGATCGCCTGATCGCATTCCTTCGCCAACCGCGCGTGATTCTTGCCGATCGCGTCGTGGCTGTCCCACGGCTGCCCCTCGCCATGCCACACCTGCACGTAGCGCACGCCGCGCTCGACGAGCCTCCGGGCGATGAGCATCTGCCGCCCCTGGGTGTCGTCGCCGTACCGGTCGCGAACATGCTGCGGCTCGCGGGTGACGTCGAAGGCCTCCCCCGCCTCCGCCTGCATCCGCCAGGCCAGCTCCATCGAAGCCAATCGCGCCTCGAGCTGGGGGTCGTGGCCGCGGGTGGCGAGGTGCTTGCGGTCGAGGGCCGTCGTCAGGTCGAACTGCCGGCGCTGGGCGTCGCGGTCGAGGAACGGGTGGCGGACGTTCTCGACGAGCTCCTCAACCTTCCGTTTGGCGGTGTCGACGTAGGTTCCCTGATACGCACCCGGGAGGAAGGCGTTGCGCCAGTTCTCCGTGCCCTTGATCGGATACCCGCCGGGGCACATCGCCACGAAGCCGGGAAGATTTTGGTTCTCCGTCCCCAGGCCGTAGGTCACCCACGCCCCGGCAGCGGGACGGACAAGCCGACTGTCGCCGCAGTTCATGAGCATCAGCGAGGGCTCATGGTTGGGCACATCAGCGTGCATCGAGCGGACGACGAGCAATCGGTCGGCGTGCCGCGCCACCGACGGGAACAAGTCGCTGATTTCGAGGCCACTCTCCCCATATCGACGGAATGCGAACGGCGAGGGGAGGGCGGCACCGGTGCGGCGCTCGGTGGGGAGGGTGCCGGGGACTTCCTGCCCGGCATACTTCTCGAGCGCGATCTTGCGATCGAAGGTGTCGAGATGGCTCGGGCCGCCGTTGGCGAACAGATGAATCACGGCCCTGGCCCGCGCGGGGAAATGCGGAGCGCGGGGGGCGAGCGAGCGGTGGATCGGCTCTGGCGGATGTGCCGGCGCGATACCGGCGTTGGCGGCGACGGCCTCGGTCTCCAGGAGGCTCGCAGCCCCGAGCCAGCCGAGCCCCAGCCCGGTGCGGAGCAGGGCGTCCCGTCTGGTGACTGTCATGGGCTGGTGGGCGTGAGTGGACATCGTGATGCCGGATGGGAAGGGGCCGTGACGGGCGTCAGTCGGTGAATTGAAACTCGGCCGATGCGAGCACCGCCTGGGCAAGCTGTTCCCAGGGGCCGAAGTCGGGAGCCGTTGTTCCGGCGTTGGCGAGGAATCCCTTCGCGGCGGCGAGCTCGTCGGCTTCGGGAGACCGGGAGAGGCAGGCCCGCCACAGCCGCTCGATCCGCCCGTCATCCCCGCCCCCCGCTTCGCGCAGCGACCGCGCGGCGACCTGCCGGGCGGCGTCGACGACGAGTGGCGCGTTGAGGGCGGCCAGCGACTGCTGGGGGACGCTCGTCCGGCTCCGCTCGTGAGTCGCGGCATCGGGGTTGGCGACGTCGAAGATTCTCAGGATGCCTGGCACGTCCTGCCGGTCGAGCCGCGTGTAAAGCGTGCGACGATGCATGGCGTCCTGGGCGAGCGGATTGACGCCGCGGCCGCCGCGATTGTGGGTCTCGAGAACCCCGGCCGCCGACATCAGGCCGTCGCGCCATGCCTCCCAGTCGAGGCGCCGCCGGTTGGCATGGGCAAGGAGCCGGTTGTCGGGATCAACGGCCTCCTGATCGGCGGAGGCGACAGCTGAGCGGCGCCAGGTGCGGCTGGTGACGATCTCACGGTGGAGCCAGCGGAGGCTCCACTTCCCTTCATCGACGAAGCGCCGCGCCAGGTCGTCGAGGAGCTCCGGATGGCTCGGCGGCTCCCCGCGCAACCCCAGATCCCCGACGGGATCGACGATCCCGCGGCCGAAGTGGTGCGCCCAGACCCAGTTGACGATCATCCGGGCGGTGAGTGGATTGTTCGGATCGACGATCCCGCGGGCGAGATCGAGGCGGCCGCTGGTCGTCCGCGATGCGGGGGTGCCACCGATGAGCTTGGGGAGCCGTCGCTCGACGAGCTCGCCGGGGCGACCAGGATTGCCGCGGACGAGGACATGGCTGTCTGAGAGTTGTTCCCGGTCGACCATCACCATCGCCTGCGGGGGGCCCCCCGGTGATTCAGCCTCGTGCCTGGTGATCTCCATCTTCCGGCGGCGGTGTTCGTTCCCCTCCTCGATCGAGGCCAGTTGCATCGCCTCGCCAGGCTGCACGACGAGTGCCGTACCCTCGGCTCCGAGCGCGGAGCGGAGGGCGACAAGCTCCGCCGGATCATCCGCCTTGCCAACCGGACCCCCGGCCCACTCCGGGGCCACCCGGGCGAAGAGACGTCCGTAGGCTTCGGCCACGCCGCGGAGCGTCGTCGGGGTGGGGGAGCGGAGTTCGGCAGCGACTAGCGGATTGACGACCGCTGGATCGGGTTGCTCGCCCCAGCCGACCAGCAGCGCTGCGATGGCGGGGCCGATCTCCTCGTCGGTCTTCCCCTTGAGCTGCATCCACGGCCCGAAGACCGGGTCGGTCGGGACGACGCTTGCGATCCCGCGCGCGACGCGGTCGAGGAGCCCCTGGAGGATGTCGTAGTCGTCTGTCAGGCGCGGGGGACGGTTGTCGGCCTTGCGCGGCGTGGGGCGGGCGGTCTCGAGGAGATAGTCGGCGGCGTGAGCGATCGCCGCGGTCGTCCCCCGGCGGCGGACGGCGTCCTCGTGGGCCGGCACGGCCGCCTTGAGTTCCGCGAGCTTCGCGTTGAAGGCATCGGCCTCTGGGCCGGGGGGGGCCGTGCCGATGACCGGCAGTTCGGCCGGAATCTGGCTCGACGCGAAGATCCCGTAGAGCCCGTAATAATCGGCCGTGCTGACCGGCTCGTATTTGTGGTCGTGGCAGCGGCCGCAGGCCACCGTCAGGCCGAGAAGGCCGCGGGTCACCAGATCGATGCGGTCGTCGATGATGTCGTGGGGATTGCCGAGGAACGTGCGGCCCACGGTGAGGAAGCCGAGCGCGGCGAGATCGGCCTTCGGGGCCGGCGGCTCGACCGAATCGGCCGCGAGTTGGAGCGTCACGAACCGGTCGTAGGGCATGTCGGATGCCAGTGCTCCCACGACCCAGTCGCGGTAGGTCCAGGCAAAGGGATAGCGGGGATCCTGGTTGCCGAAGGCGTAGCCCATCGTGTCGGCGTAGCGGGCCAGATCGAGCCAGTGACGGGCCCAGTGTTCGCCATGTTCGGGTGCCGCGAGAAGTTCTTCGACGAGCGCGCCCCAAGCCTCCTCCGAGGGATTCGCAGCAAAGGCGTCGACACGGTCAGCCGGTGGGGGAAGGCCGGTGAGGTCGAACCAGAGCCGACGGACGAGGGCCCGGGGATCGGCCTGTGGCGAGGGCTCGAGGCCCGCAGCAACGATCTTCGCGGTCACGAAGCGATCGATAGGGCCGCCCCACTCGAGGCTTCGAGCGGGATCGAGCCCGGCGGGCGCCTCGGGGGCAGGGTGACGGGTGAACGGCTGGAAGGCCCAGTGACGATTCCGTGCCCAGACGAGCCGCGCCTCCATGTCAGCTGGGATCGCTGCTTGACCAGCGGCAGGGCCCTCGGTCCCAGGCCCGCTCCAGGGAACGCCGGCCGCGATCCAGGCTTCGAGGATCGCCACCTCCTCGGCCGGGAGCGGTTCGTCGGGGGGCATCGCCGGCTCGAGCTCGCGGCGGACCACCTTCAAGACCTTGCTCGCCGCCGGGTCGCCGGGGGTGAGGATCGTTCCCGAGTCGCCCCCCTTGAGCACCGCCGGGAGGTTGTCGAGCCGGAGCCCCCCTTCAGCCACCCGGTCGCCATGACAGCCCTGACAGCGGGCAACCAGGAGCGGCCGAACCTTCTCTTCGAACAGCTTTTCCTGCTCCGGCGAGATCGCCGCCGCCGGTTGCGACGCGGCGAGGAGCACTGTCGGGAGCGCGATCAGCAGCGCGACCAACGGGGACACCGCCGGCCAGAGATGTGGGGCACGGCGGATGGTGAGACTGGTGTAGCGCATGGTGGGGGCGGAAGCCGCGAGGCCGACCCGGTCTCACCAATTCTAGGCCACGCCCGAGCGACGTCCGCATTCCGGTTGCCGCTTGCTGCGGAAGTGGTGATCTGGCAACGGCTTAAGCGCTGCTTCGCAAGGCTTTCAGTGGTGGCTGGTGAGGATCATCCCCAAAAAGCCGACATGCTTCCCCTGCCAGTTTTTCAAGGAGGGCACGCGGAGCTCATTGAGAAGGGCCCGCTCCTCGGTCGTCGGGGTAGGGAGCAGTTTCAAAAGCATTTCCGCCATCGCCACTTCGCTCCCCCGCAGCGCCCCATCCTCCGCCTTGAGGGCGATTCCCAGGCCTGCCTCGGGGATCGCGGCGCAAAGCACCCCCTCGGCCCCCGACTTGAGAAACACCCGCGGGCCGCAGGTCGCCGTCACGCGCGAGTCAAACCGTCCCGGACCGGCGATGACGAGCGGATGGTCGGCCACCGCCCGGCGGAGCCGCTCGAACGCCGCTTGCCGCGCTGCAGAGAGGCTCGCGCCTGTGCCAATTCGGGCGAATCCCGTCGCCAGGCTCGAAAGCGGCATCGCGTAGGTCGGGATCGAGCAGCCGTCAGTCCCGCGGTTGGCCGACGAAAGGCGAACGCCGCACACCTCGGCAAGCGTCGCCGTGACGCGCTTCTGCACCGGATGATCGGGGGCCACGTAGCCGGCTGGGTCGAGCCCGAGGTGGCGGGCCACGGCGAGGAAGCCGGCATGTTTGCCGGAGCAGTTGTTGTGGAGCTGGCAGGGCTCGTCGCCCAAGCGAGCCAAGGCGCGGGCGCTTGCCTCCTCGAGGGGCCAGTGGGCGCCGCATTCGAGGGCCTCTGGCTCGAACCCCGCCTTGTCGAGCATGCTCCGGGCCGTCTCCACGTGGAGCGGCGTGCCGGCGTGGGAGCTGCAGGCGAGCGCCAGCTCGGCCGGCGTGAAGCCGAACCGGTCCGCCGCGCCACTCTCCAGAAGCGCGAGTGCCTGGATCGATTTCACTGCCGAGCGGGGGAACGTCTGTCGCTGTGGATCGCCATGCCAGGCAACGAGGCTGCCGTCGTCGCGGGCGATGACGGCGTGGATCTGATGGGTCGACTCCTCCCTCTTCCCACGGAGGACGCCCACGACCAGGGGAGGTCGAGCCGGAATCATGGCGGAGGCGATGGAATGGCGGGGCATGGGAGGACTCACGACAGGGATTCGACCAAGCGCAAGCGGCTCCGGACCGCGGCGGCACGCGTTGGGGGGACGGACAAAGGAGCATAGAATGAAGGCTGGACTTCCAGGTACATCCAAACCGGCGGGGGCAGGATGGCGGTTCTTCGGCCAGACATTGCGAGGCGGCTCCTCTCCCGGCGGGAACTGATCCGCGCCGGGGGCCTGGGGGCACTCGGGCTCGGTCTGCCGACCCTCGAGCGCGCTCGGGCCGCCGCATCGGGCCAACCCCGGGCCAACTCGTGCCTGATCATCTTCCTCTCCGGCGGGCCGCCGCAGCATGAGACCTTCGACCCCAAGCCGGCGGCGCCGATCGAGATCCGCGGGCCGTTCCTCCCGATCGCGACGAGCGTCCCGGGCCTCCAGTTCAGCGAGCTGCTGCCGCTTTCAGCCGCCCGCGCCGATCGGATGTGCGTCATCCGCTCGATGACAACCGGCATCCATTCCCACTCCACGAGTGGCGCCTACATGCTCACCGGCCACGAGCCGACGAGCGTGGCCGAGAGCGTGCCCCCCAGCGCTCAGGACTGGCCGAGCCTCGCCGGCGCCGTTGGCGCGCTGCGGGCCGCGGAGCGCTCGCCGCTCGATGCGGTGATCCTCCCCGAGCCGATCTTCAACAATCCGGCGATCCCCTGGCCGGGGCAGAACGGCGGCTTCATGGGGGCGGCGTGGCATCCGCACATCCTCCGCTGCGATCCGTCGCAGGAGCGGATCGAGATCGAGGGGCTGACGGCCGCGGCCGGGATCACAGAGCTGCGCCTCGACGACCGCCACGCGCTCCTCGGCCAAGTCGATCGGATGCTTGACCGCGGCCTCCGTAGCCCGGCGATCGCGGAGATGAACCGCTTCCAGCAGGAAGCCTTCGATCTCCTCCATGCCGGCGCCACCCGCGAGGCCCTCGAGATCGAGCGCGAGCCGGCGGCTTCGCGCGATCGTTACGGCCGGGGAAAGTTCGGCCAAAGCGTGCTCCTCGGACGACGGCTGATCGAGGCCGGGGTGAGGCTCGTCCAGGTCAACTGGCCGCGCGAGCCGGGGGACACGGCCGCCGGAAATCCGCTCTGGGACACCCATCAAGACAACGCCGGCCGGCTCAAGAACGTCCTCTGCCCGCAGTTCGACACCGCCTACAGCGCGCTCCTCGACGATCTCGAGGCCCGTGGCCTCCTCGACGAGACGCTCGTCGTGGTGATGGGGGAGTTTGGCCGCACGCCGACGATCAACGCGGCAGGTGGCCGCGACCATTGGGGGAGCGTCTTCTCGGTGGCCCTGGCCGGCGCCGGCGTGCCGGGTGGTGGCGTGATCGGCGCCAGTGACGAGCGTGGCGCGATGCCGGCCGACCGCCCCGTCCGCCCCCCCGATCTTGCCGCCACGATCTTCCAACTCCTCGGCATCTCCCCCGATCACGAGTTTCGCGATCCATTCGATCGCCCGCTGAGCGTCGTCTCCGGCGGACGGCCGCTGCGGGAGATCGTCGGCGCATGACGGATCGGCTCACCGACCGCGGAGGGATCCTCGACTCCGCGGCAGCCCGCGCGGCGGGGCTCGTCGCGCTCGTGCTCGTCGCCTATCTGCCCGCGTTCGGCGGGGGTTGGCTGTGGGATGACGACATCCTCATCACCGCCAATCCGCTCGTCATGGAAGCGAGCGGACTGTGGCGGATCTGGTTCAACAACACCTCCCCTGACTATTTCCCGGTCACGCTCACCGCCTGCTGGATTGAATACCGGCTGTGGGCCGACTGGGCCCCCGGCTACCACGCCGTGAACATCGCCTGGCACGCCGCCAACACGGTGCTCGTGTGGCGGATTCTCGTCCGGCTGGGAGTGCCGGGGGCGTGGCTTGCGGCAGCGATCTGGGGCGTTCATCCGGTGACGGTGACGTCGGTGGCGTGGGTGGCGGAGCGGAAGAACACGCTGTCGATGTTCTTCGGGTGCCTGTCGGTGCTCGGCTGGATGTCGTATGAGGACAGCGGCGAACGGCGCTTCTACGGCTGGTCGCTTGTTTCATTCGTGGTGGCGCTGTTGGCGAAGACGTCGCTGGTGACGCTGCCGCTGATCCTGCCGGTGCTGTCGTGGTGGCGGCGGGGCCGGATAACGCGCGTCGATCTCGTTCGCACCATCCCCTTCCTCCTGGCGTCGTTCGTCCTCGGACTGGTCACCCTCTGGTACCAGATGGGCCATGGCAGCGGGCCGTCGTCCGGGCCGCTCGCCGCGATCCTGGCCTCGCTCCCACGGGGAGGTGTGCTCGCCGGCCGGGCGGTGGGCTTCTACCTCTGGAAGGATTTCTGGCCGACGAAGCTCGCGATGGTCTATGGCCTGTGGCCGCTGGAAACCTCGCGTCCTACCGCCTATCTGCCGACGCTCGTCGTCGCGGCCGTGGTCGCGGGGCTGTGGTGGCAGCGAAAAGAGCCGTGGGCCCGGGCCGGGCTGTTCGCAGCGACAGTGTTTCTCCTCGCGCTTCTCCCGATCCTCGGATTCCTTCCCGCGACGTACATGAAAGCGCACGGCTCCGTGGCAGACCACTGGCAGTACGTGGCCCTCGTGGCGCCGGTGGCACTGGCCGTGGCCGTGGGGGTAAAGGGAAGGGAACGCTGGCTGCCCGGCGGGGCGGGGTGGATGGTGGGGGCGGCGGCTCTGATCCTCCTTGGCATCCTCACCTTCCGCCATGCGGTTATCCACCGCACCTCGAAGGCCTTGTGGACGCAGAATCTCGCCGTCGCCGATGTCTGGGATGCTCACGTCGGCTTGGGCCGGGCCCTGGCCGAAGAGGGGAACAGCGCCGCGGCCATCGTGGAGGCGAAGCGGGCGATCGAACTTTCTCCCGCCGCCACCCCGGCGTGGATCGATCTCGGCATGAGCTACACCGAGGTGAAACGCTACGACGAGGCGATCGCGGCCTACCAAGTCGCCATCGACCAGGGCGGGGGGGATGATCTGTTCCAGGCTGCCGGGCTGGCCGCAGCCCTCGGCGGCGACCTGACGCGGGCGGAGGCGTTCTTCGCCCGCGGCGCAGCCAAACGCCCTCGCGACGTGAGCGTCCGGGGTGATTGGGGCTTGGCGCTTGAAAAACTCGGCCGGCACCGGGAAGCGGCCGCACGCTACCGGGAGGCCTTGGCCATCGAACCCGAAGATCCCGACGCGCTCAATTCCCTGGCCTACCTCCTCGCCTCCCATCCCGGGCGCACTGGAGACGGCGATCCGAAGGCCGACGCGGCCGAGGCGGTCGACCTCGCGCGCCGGGCGAGCGCGGCGGCCGATGACGGCGATCCTTCGTTCCTCGACACGCTGGCGACGGCTCTGGCGGCCACGGGCGACTTTGCCGCGGCTGTCGAGGTGGCTGATACGGCCGTTGTTCAGGCGGAGGAGGAAGGCGATGAAGCGCTCGCCACCGAGATCCGCACGCACCGTGACCTGTTTCGAGCCGGTCGCCCAGTTCGCGCCGAATGACCACCGCGGTGGGGGTCAGTTCATCGCCTTCTCGGCGAACACCAACTCGACCCCGACGACCCCGGGGCAGGCCTGGAGCGATCGGACCAACGCGTGCCCATCACCATCGGGCTTGATCCTCCCGGAGTAGACGAGTTCGACGAACGTCCCCTTCTTCACCGTCTCGATCCGCCGCGGGTGGGG
>Ga0209188_1002216_pt1 | contig 14596 bp, 12 predicted proteins | sample C_130625_EF_Meta_FD_187307 | JGI IMG/M metagenome (GOLD analysis project Ga0209188, IMG submission 187307) | Freshwater microbial communities from Lake Croche, Canada to study carbon cycling - C_130625_EF_MetaG (SPAdes) (version 2) | ecosystem: Environmental > Aquatic > Freshwater > Lake...
ACTTCCTCCAACATCTGGAAGAGTCATTGTTCGTGGCCATGTAGCTCCCATGATTGAGCTTGGGGCTGGATTTAACCCTGAACTAACGGGTGCTGAAAATATTATGTTGTATGGAACTTTGCTTGGGCGATCTGTCCAGCAGATGAAATCGAGAATTGAAGCGATAGGTGATTGGGCGGGTCTTAGTTCACATCTTGATGTGCCAATTCGTGCTTACTCCTCAGGAATGGTTGCACGGCTAGCATTCGCAACAGCAACTGATGAAACTCCTGAGCTTCTTCTCATTGATGAAATTCTCTCTGTGGGAGATGAGGATTTTCGTGAAAAATCTGCAGCTCGCACCGTTGAAATGATGAATAGCGGATGCGCCGTACTACTCGTTTCTCATGATCTTGAGGCCGTTAAAAAAATGTCTTCCCGTGCGATCTATCTGGAGAATGGTGCTCCCAAAGTATTTGGAACACCTGAAGAGGTAGTTCAGGCATATCTGGCAGATGTCCACCATTAAAGTCCTTCATGTCATAGCCCGAATGAATGTGGGTGGGACGGCGCGGTACGTCGAAGAACTTATTAAAAACATTCCCGATAGCGCTCTTGCTACGGGTTATGTCCAAGATGCTGAAGTAGAAGATCCTGTTGTTGAATCACTCCCAGTTTTTCGCATTCATCATCTAGGAAGAAAAATCTCACCTATTGCTGATTTCAAAGCTTGGCGGGAATTATCTAAAGTTGTTCAAGAACATAAACCAGCAATTCTTCATACGCATACCTTTAAAGCAGGACTTATTGGTCGCCTTACCCGTGGTCCCCATAAACATGTTCACACTTTTCATGGTCATCTTTTTGGCGATAACTCTTTTTCTTTAATTGAGAGAAAAATTATTACGCTTTTTGAGAGATGGCTTGCTCATCGCACGGATGTTCTCGTATCCGTCGGACTAAATGTTGGCGAAGAGCTTCGAACGGCGGGAATCGGTGTTGGACAAAAGTGGGTGTCAATTCCCCCTGGAGTAAAAGCATTGAAGAAGTACGACAAATCTAAAGCGCGCAAGTCAATTGGCGCAAATGAATCAGGGATGCTTATCGGATGGATGGCACGAATGACATCTGTTAAAAATCCATCTTTACTATTACAAGTAGCAGCCCAACTTCCTGATTTGCAATTTGTTATGGCTGGGGGTGGAGATCTGTTGGACTCGATCAAAACAAACGCTCCAGCTAACGTAAAAGTAATCGGCTGGACAGATGCAGCAATATTTTGGTCAGCCGTTGATATTGCAATTTCTACCTCTGATAATGAGGGAATGCCTGTTGCACTCATTGAAGCTCAGCTTGCAGGTGTGCCAGTTATCGCTACAAATGTCGGTTCAAATAGCGAGGTCGTTAAAGACGAAGTCACTGGTCTTATAACAAACAAAAATGTAAATTCCCTTGTTGGCGCAATTATGCGTTTTAAATCGTTTCCTACGCTTATCAAAACACTGGGTGATAAGAGTAAGGAAAGAGCAAGTAAGGAATTTAGCCTAGAAAAAATGATTCAGACTCATGCCAGTCTGTACCGAGAGACCGGAAATTGACTACTCACTCCTTATAAGTTTTAATCTTAGAATGTGAGAGTTCAGCATTAACGCTGTGGACCACTCATGTCGCAAAAATGAAACATCCTTTCTGCGTGCTTTTGATATATGATGACTCTAGGTTTAATGCGGAAAAAATAATATCAGAATTGAGTCTTCATTCTATTAGGAAAGTTTTTAAGAAAAAAAATTGAGCTAAGATTTTAGATAATTAAGATCTAAAAGTTCTTAATTGATTTTGAAAATTGCAAATCCATCTCTTAATCACACACTAAACTACTATCTTGATTGGGTAAACCAGTATTTTCTAACTTTTCCAATAAGAAAGTTGATGGAACCACTCAAAAAGCGGAACCAAAACAATTTGGCAATCAAATTTTTTTCAAGATTTATATTGATTAAATATTTTTTGATTCTTTAAGGCACACCTTCTCTTGAAGATCAATAATCACTTTAATTCTATCTTTAATATTTATGGGTATCAAAAATAAAATGACTTTCAATATTCGAAAAGGAATTTTTCCTGCTTTTATATTTAACAAACTTTGGATGCTTGAGACTTCTGTAACTAAGTCGATGTTAACATGAGTCGAACCGTTTAGCCAGTTCATTACGTAATCTACAACCACAGACTCAGAAATCACCGGAATAAGTGCTGGCTTTAAAATGCTAATTCCATTTTTAGCAAAGAATCTCAATGCAAAAAGTTCATCCAAGGAAGATCCGGTAGAACTACCTACCGGTATAATTGTCCCAGGTCGAACGATACTCTGATTTCTTAATAGAAATTCGGTTTCAGCTTTTTTTTTCCAAAAACCGTAGTTAGATTTTGGCTTTTCTGGTATCGCGCTTAGTGAAGAGATGAATAAGCATGAGATATTTCGATCCAGGCACCATCGACTCACGTAACGTGCTGCCAAATAGTTTTGTTTTTGAATTTTCCGTCTGCGATCAGGCTTCCATGCGCAATAAATGATGTGGGAGATTTCATTTATCTCATCAAGATATGGCGTCAGTACATCAAACATATGATCTGATTTGAGGTGCTGAGAAATTGGCTGATGAGTGAATATCAAAAAAGGCATGTCATTCTCTGTAAATCTTTTTGAAATTGACTTTCCTAAAAATCCTCGAGCACCAATAATTCCAACTTTCATCGAAAATTCTCCTAAAAACAAGTTTCGGTGACGATACGGTCAGCATTTATCATGACACCTACCGTTATGGGACCGACAGGAATTCTAGCTAGACCACCTGAATCCACCACGAAGACATTGTTTCGTTGAGGAAGTTCTCCATTCATTCCCAAAATTCTGTGCCCCTCAGCATTTTGAATTGTACCGACATGATAACTGGCACCGGGATTGGGTACTTGTAATCCACCCCGAAATATAAAGAACCTAAACCTTCTTAAGACTTTTCCTTCTGTTTTTAAAATTTTTCTTATGCGTTCACGTATCTTAGGGTTGTCTTCAACAGTAACTTCATTCGAGCAGATCCGTAATCGCCCAGAAAGTTCCGAAGGCAAAAATCCAATTCCAGCCATAAGCCGATTCCAAAAAATGTTGGGAATGATTCCTGAGATAGGGCCCAATTTTTTCTTCACTCTTTCTCGAATTTCCGAGGATGTTTCGTAGATTGAAATATGAATTCCGTTTTTACTTTCGGAACTCCGATAGAAGAGTTGGGCAAGTGTAAATTTTGTGACTTTGTCACTTCTTCTATAATTGAAAATTGGAAGGTAAAAAACTTGAGTATCATTTAAATAAATTTCATCTTGTATAAGTCCACTGGCTTGCAGTAGCCGGGCGGTTGCAATGGCGCCACAAGCCAAGTAAATCTTGTCATATTTTTTTGTTCTAAATTCCTGAGATCCATTCAAAACCCTCACTGAGTTATCATTTTCAATTGAAATTGCAAATCCGGTAACTTGTCTTAGTCGCTGAGACTTGCCAAATTTGGTCCACTCGGTTTGAGCATTGAAAATTGCATCTGTTGGACACCCCGTAAGGCATAATCCACACTTAATGCAAAGAGCGCTATCGACCGCTAATAAAGAGGAGCCAAAATAGGCTGCTGAAGGTATTTCTGAATCTCGATTAAGGCTCCTTTCAACTCGACTGGAAAAAGGAACTAGACCAGTAATGACCTGAGAGGCACTTTCATCGGTAGAACTTGACCCCATAAGTCTCAGGTCGTTTATGATTCTCATTTTTGATTTGGCATAAGACTTCTCTTGCATTTTTGAAAGGCCAAGCTCTTCAGGTTTTGGAAACCAAACATTCCCACCCCACACGGATGTTAGCCCCCCAAAAGTTGCCGATAAAGGAACATTTAATTGACTACTTCTCTTTAAAAGTGATTGAGGGTATTCATACATTAATGTGGAACCAAATTTCGATTTTTGTGCAGTAGATAAGTTATTTTCATAGGTGACTTCGATCGAATTAGACTCTGAAGAAATTTCAATAAAAGGATCGATGAGGTCAACATAGCTATTGACACGAAGAGAAGCCTTCACTGCTGCCAAACCCGATGCACCTGAACCAATTACAGCTACGTGAAGTTGCTTCACCATACTAAATCTCCCCAGTGGGGGATCTAAGTCTTTCAACAATTAGCGCGATTAAAACGCGAATTCCATCCCGCATTGCATTAAGGTTTGAAGAGCCTGCGATTCGAGCGTTTTCAAAGGACGGGATTTCAAGAATTTTCATCCTGCGCCGAGCAGCACGACAAAGCATCAAAGTTTCTATCTCAAAACCTTGACCATAAGATTTGTGGCCTAATAGTGAACCTAGTTGATCGTAGTTCGTCAATGCCAAACTTTGGACTGCTTCTCTGGTGAATACGACATATCCATAAGCCATGTCAGTCCATTTCTGGTTAAACAACACGTTAGCAATTTTTGTTAGAATTTGATTTCCAAAAGACCTAATTCTAGTCAAGTCCGATGAACCTGCGCCATCTAAGTAGCGCGAGCCCTTCACAATATCAAATTCTGGAAAATATGAAATAAAACTACTCATTTCATTCGGATTCATGGATCCATCAGCATCAATTATTGCAATCAAATCTCCGGTTGCCACCGCGAAACCAGCCGACAGAGCCGCACCCTTACCTTGAGAATACTGCGATAAAACTCTTGTAACTCTTGAGTGAGATTCGGCAAGTAAAAATGTCGAGTCTTTGGAATGACCATCAACAACAATTACCTCATCTACAAAATGTGGGATATCGTTCAAAACTTGTTGAAGTGATTGAGCCTCATTTTTTACCGGAACTATTACAGAAATTTTCACGAGATAATCCTAATACCTGCACACCAAATTAGTTGAACACACGGCTCGGAATCTGATTTCTGACAAAAAATGTTAGTTATGTCCGAGAGGATTGCTGAAATACTCGGATATTTTTTGTGATGTAAAAGTCTTTGGTTGATAATTAGTCTATAAGTGTCTAATCTTGGTATATGTCTTGGCTAATCACTGGCGCGAATGGATATATTGGACGGCATGTAGCTGATCACCTGTGCCGATTAGAAAAACATTTGACGCTTACTGATCTACACCCAAATCCGAAATTTTCAAATCTGTCTCTGCCTTGCAATTATGCTGCTTTGGATCTTCGGGATGGAAATATGTTAGAAGATTTCTTTAAGGATTATTCATTTCAGGGTGTCATCCACTTGGCAGGCTTGAAGTCAGTTCCTGAATCTTTCAAATCTACCGAAAATTACTTCGAGGCTAATGTTAGAGCGACAGAGACATTGTTAACTCTTTGCGAAAAATATTCGGTACCTAGATTTATATTTGCCTCATCTGCAGCTGTGTACGCTCGTTCTCATAACGGCATCCTTGATGAAAGTTCACCGCTTCAACCTTCCTCGCCATACGGGTCCAATAAATTGGCAGCTGAGCGACTTTTCTCTGAATTTCCAAGTGTAAATTCAATTGCCTTACGCTTATTCAATGTTACTGGTTCTGCTCATTCAACTCTAACAGACGTTCATGGCACCAATCTAATTCCCAAAATAATATCGGATTTAAAGACTGGTGAAACTCTGAGCGTGTATGGCAAAAATTTTCGGACGCGTGATGGAACAGCGGAACGAGATTTCGTGGACATTATTGACGTCGTAAAGACAATAGAAATTTTGATAGGTAAGGAAAGATGGGATCCAGAAATACAGTCCCTTAATGTTGGGTCTGGAAAAGGTTATACTGTTCTTGAAGTTATTTCTATAATTGAAAAGCGAATTTCTGCACGGATTCCACTTGCAATTTGTGATCAGCGTGAAGGGGATATTGATCGGGTAATCGCGAATACGCAGAGGATGCAACACTACCTAGGCTTTTCTCCAAATCAAGATTTAGATGCAATGGTAGAAAACTTAATTCCTTAGGAGATAGAGGAAATTCGATGGATACTATGAAAAGGAATCTTTTAGAAGTTAAAAGTGGAATTTTGGCCGTGTGCCTTGCTAGCTTGTTTTGGATTAGTGTTGCATCTCCTCTAACTTTGACAAACGACTCGTTTCTAACGCTTGATCAAGTTTTCACCTCAAAATTTGATGATTTCAACACCGTATCATTCACTCTGTATGTAAAACTCTTGAGCTTTGATTGGCATTTTCCATTATTTTTAGCGTTAGCGCAGTCGGCACTGGTAATAATCACCTTAGTGTTGGTAATGCAATTTATTTTTGAAAGTAAAAAGTTAAACTTGAATTCGATTCTTATTATCGCTGCAATTCTAGAATTTTTGCCATTTTTTGGGGCAATGGGGGTCACGTTGTGGAAAGATATTCCTTATTCAACGCTGACGACAGTGGGACTAATTTTAATTTTCAAAATTCAGGATAGTATTAATTTGACTAATTTTGTGGTGGGATTTCTATGTCTAGGACTTGGAACGAGTTTTCGACATGATGGATGGCCAACACTGATTCTCTTTATTCTATTTTTAATAATCTTTCTAGTTCTGAAAAAATGGTATTCAAAGTTTGCTGCTGTTAAAATCAAGTCTTCTCTTGTTTACACTCTTTTAATAATCACTCTATTCACGATTTCCTTATCGACAATTCTTGTTTATATTACTAATGCGAAAAGGGTCGATCCTTGGTGGTCATCGGCTTCATTTATTGGTGATGTGGCGTATGTTTCAACAACTCAATCGAGCACTCTCCCCGATTTTATAAATAGGCAGGTCGCATCATTTGCCACCAATGATTCCCGAACCGGGGCGGCTAATTGTCAATCTATAGCAGATATGGTCTATTCGCCAGGGTTTGATGCAAATAACGCAAACTTGTTTAGAAATACAATACTAACCGAGTACCCAAAACTCTTATTTGGTAATGCTGCAATACCCCTAGCCAAGGCACATTACTGTAGAACAAAATCATTTATTTTGTGGCCCTTTTCATCGGGTCCCAGTTACGAATATTGGGTTGCATACGGTGTGCCAAATACAACATATAACACTCGACATCTGCAATCACACTATCTGAATTTGTACCTGACTTCTAAAGCACATAGCTACATCGACCTGAGTAATAAATTGGCAGGAAAATTATTGTGGCCCGGTTTTCTTCTCTCGTTAACCATAATTTTTTTTCTGAGCGGTTCGGTATTTCTGGGCAGATTTTCAAATAGAATTTTTCTGCTCCTTTTGTTTGTTGTAGCAAGACATGTAGTTCTAGTTTTATTTGGAATTGCTCAAGATTTTCGATATGCGCTTGTAACTTATCTGATTTGTATTCCGATTAACATAGTTTTGCTGAAAGATTTTGTAACCAGCTTGCGGAAGAGAACGAGAATACTGTGATCACTAAAAAGCGTTGGATTGGTCTAGTGCTTTTTTTATCCCTTGTTCTATTACCTTTTGCCTTGGAACCGATCCAAGCAGATGACCTCACAAGCTTCTTGACTATTAACCAAATTAATGGGTCTCGGGGTCTCTTAGCAGGACTGAAATATTGGCTTTGGTTACAACGAACTATGACCGGTCATTTTGTACCGGTTGGTTGGACTATCCAATGGTTTGATGTCACCCTCCTTTCTTCCGTACAACAAATTACTCACATTAACTTCGCAATTCTATATTTTTTTCATAATTTTTTAATTCTGATTCCTACACTATTATTAACAATATACATAATTAATCGGGCCATTTATAGCTCTCAAATTGATGTAAGAAGTTTGGCTTTAAGTTCTACTTTTGGAAGCACACTAATTCTTGGTGTAATTTTATTAAATCATTCAACATGGAGTATGGATCCATTTTCTCAGCATCTTGTTTATGGTCTTATCGGGTTTTTGTTTATCGCTTATAGCATAGATGCATATATAAAATTCATGAAAAGTATCGATGCACCGATAATTTATTTTTCAAGATTTTTATTTTTTTTCACGCTCTCAGCGTTTATCTACGACCTTGCCTATCCAATAACTCTTGTCTCTATTTTAGTTTTCATGTTTAGATCGAGGAAAAGTAGAAGCTTTGATTTTTATCATTGGAGCTTAAGAAGAAGCTTGGCGAGTTTTGCGGTTATTTTCTCGACGTTTTTCCTCTCACAAATTCTTCGAGGAAATGTTGATTATGCAGGCACACAGTTGTCCATTACTGGGGCCACCATAAAGGCAACATCCATTGGCATGACTTCACTCCTACCGCCGATAGGAATTGCTCGAGCGATAAGAAGTTATGGGAATGTTCCACATATTTCTGTTGTTAGTTTTTGCGTTCTCATGTGCATTTTGATTATTTTAAAGTCAACTTTTTTTTCCTATTCGGATCGAAATCAATTTTTTTTAAAAGCGATGGCTGTAAGTCCATTTATCGTCGAACCCTTTTTCATAATTTTGGGAGCAACTTTCGCACAGGTGTCTAACAAGCAGTGGGTAAATGTTATGTCACATTTTGGAAATATATATCTTTACGAGCTTCCATCTGAGATTTTGCTAGCGGTTATGCTCCATCAATTTTTTTCTTACATTCCGCAAAAGATTCATAGGCCAAATTTGAGCACGATTCGAATAGTTTTGTTTCTCTTGTTCGCCACGCTTTTAACGGTAAACACAATCTCAAACTGGTGGGTCCTGAATCTTGACGATCGGCAAGCCGATACATCTATAGTTCGGGCTGCACTCGATCCACATCTCTCCAACATGGAAGGATGCGATGCCGTTGATGTCTTTTCGAAGATTCGCTATCCTAAGTCCTACCAAGACTTGGTAATTGCCACGGCTTCCGACATCCATAGTAAAAAATACGGATCCCCAATATGTAATGGTGCAAAGGATATATATGAATCAAGGAAAGAACTAGGATGACGGTTGAGTTCAGTGTTGTTGTCCCGGTTTTTAACGAAGAAGGCTCAATTGATATTTTTATCCACGAGTTGTATTCGTCTTTGAAGGCTCTCCAGATTTCTTTTGAAATAATATTTGTCGACGATGGAAGTACTGATAAAACGCTATCCCGAATCGCTGCTAGCGGACTTGAGGAAATCAAAGTAATTAGTTTCACAAAGAATTTTGGACACATGCAAGCCTTGAGTGCAGGGTATAGTCAAGCTTCTGGTTTGTATGTAGGAACTATGGATGGAGATTTACAGCATCCTGTAGACACACTTCTTGAAATGTTTTCACTCATTAAGACATCCGGATTGGATTGTGTAGTTGCTTTTCAGGAATCCAGGACTGACACTCGCTTTTTAAAGAGGCGAATGTCTAAAATTTTCTATAAAATTAGCTCCTTAATGGCAGGGGTGCGAGTAGTTGAGAGCGCCGCGGATTTCAGGATTGTGAGTCGGAGAGTTGTTGACGATTTTAATCTACTTAAAAATCGAGATAAATTCTTTCGATTACTAATCCCAAAGCTTGGATATTCGACCGCTTATATTCCATATATGCCTGAGAAGCGCATCTATGGTGAGTCTAAATACACACTTAGCAAAATGATTCGACTTGCGCTTAAGGGTTTTAAAGAGTTTTCCATCAAACCGCTTTATTGGATTTTAATTGCTGGGGGCTCAACCTGTGTTCTAGGACTTATTTGGATGCTCTACGCTACGTACGAATGGACCCAAAATCAGGCTGCTCCGGGTTGGACTTCAATAGTCTGTGCACTCGTGGTGTTTTCGGGCGTTCAAATTTTTTCAATAGGTATTGTTGGAATATATATTGCAGAAATTACCGAATTAGTTCGCAATAGACAGGAATTCACGATCAAGAGGCTTTAACATCTTTAATTGCCCTGATTGCAATATTTACCATAAGTGATTTTATGTATTTTCGGTGAGGATGAATTAGGTCCAAGATACGTTCTGTCCATGAAAAGACAAAAGGAAACGCGTGGATTCCGGTCGCTATTTCAATTTTGAATCCGCACTCCTTGAGATCAGCCTGGAGTTTACGAAATCCCGACCAATTTTCCCTTCCACCGTAGGGACGCAGGCGAAAGATTCGAGCAAAGATCAAGGCGGGGTACCATAGCCTATTCGGGGTAGACAAAATCAGAATTCCTCCCGGTTTTAGCACTCTATAAAATTCTTCAAGTGAACGATATTGATTTGGGATATGTTCAATCACTTCACTGCAAACCACGATATCAAAGTGGTTTGGGCCAAAAGGTATGTCAAGCACGGAACCAACAACGCGCTGGCTATTAACCTTTTTCTCCACTTCAGCAAGAAGATTTGGACCCAAGTCCATTGATACTACTCGGGCTCCTCGTTCTGCTGCACGGACACTAAACCAGCCTGTACCACATCCAGCGTCCAGAAGTTTCCGACCAATAAGATCTTCATAAAGTAATTCAGAAAAAAAGACTTCTACTCTCTTGTTTGTATCGTACATATTCACAACAGAGTCAAAATGCTTAGCAAAATTCTCATAAAAATACATTTTGCTGTCAACCTTTTTTTTGGGGCTAGGCTTAGTCATTTATGCTCTCCCGCTTCAAATCATTTTTAACCATGATCTCTACAAGTTCTTGGAATTTAACTTTTGGTTCCCAACCTAATTTTTGTTTGATTTTTGTGGCGTTCCCCACTAACAAATCTACTTCTGCAGGTCTGACCATTGTCTCATCAAATTCTATGTACTTCTCAAGTTCACCATTCAAACCCGCAATCTTGAGTGCGGTTTTAGCAAATTCGGCAACGCTATGAGTTATTCCACTAGCAACAACATAATCATCACCTTCGGATTGCTGCAGCATAAGCCACATTGCTTCTACATAATCCCCTGCATAGCCCCAGTCACGTTTTGGGGATAAATCGCCAAGGGAGAATTTATCTTGTTTCCCTAGAGCAATCCGAGCAATATTTGAAGTTATTTTCCTTGTGACGAATTCATGACCCCTGTACTCCCCCTCATGATTAAAGAGAATTCCGCTCGAAATATGCATCCCGTAAGCTTCCCGATAGTTGACGCACGTGTAGTGAGCAAAAGTCTTTGAAACTCCATATGGCGATCTTGGGTGGAAAGGCGTCAATTCGCTTTGTGGTGTTTCCCGCACTTTGCCAAACATTTCACTTGAAGACGCTTGATAGAATCTAATATCTCTTTCTGAGCCACTCTTTCGGATTGCTTCGAGTAATCGAAGTGTACCAAGTCCTGTAATATTTGCCGTTAACTCAGGCTGCTGAAAACTCATTCCAACAAAACTAATTGCACCCAGGTTATATATTTCTTCTGGCTTTACTTGATCGATAACCCGCAACAAACTTGAGAAATCAGTGAGATCGCCCCTGTGCAATTTTGCTTCAGGAAATAACTTAGTGAAGCTCTCTTCCCGAGAGTTGCGCTGACCGTTAACAATCCCATGCACGGTGTAGTTTTTCGAGAGCAATAGTTTTGTTAAATGGTGACCATCTTGACCCGTAATACCAGTTATGAGTGCGGTTTTCATAGTTCTCCGATAATGAGGTGGCTTTCCCCTAAGTGTAATCAAAAGGCAGAAAACTATGCCTATCTAGGGAGAGTAATTTTGCATCTTAAAGGTAATATTTCTCCTTGTGAGGGTAAGAAGGCATATTTCAGTCCTGTATCTTGGGCAAAAAGGAGGAGGCGCAAAATTTGCTTTACGGATTGTCCAACTAATTGAATCCAACAGCTATTTCCAATTTCGAAACGCAATTATAAGAAAAGATAACGAAATTTATGATGAATTTAATCGTGAAACGGTGATCAGCCTCTTTGAGCGTGGCCCCTCTATTCAGTCACTAATTCGACTTGCCATTTTCTATCTATTTCCAACTCACTTGCTAAGAATTACCAAACTACGAAAGGGTGATATCTGCATTGTGCCAATGATAAGTCCACTTGGACTGCACATTGAGAGAATTTTGGAACGAAAAGGGATTATTCTGATTCGCTTTTTCCATGATGCAACCAGGCATCCTGGAGATAAATGGCCAACTAATAGAACCATCAAGAAAATTGTGAAATCCTCACTTGTCCTAATTACCTTGAGCAAGAATGTCGCCATCGAATTGAAGCGATTTAGTCCAACATCAAAAATTTTTGCATGTACTCACCCCGTGTTCCATTTTATGGAAACGGAACATACTTTAGAATTGCCAACTCCTTATATTCTATTTTTGGGAAGGTTACGTAAATACAAAGGGCTGCAAACCCTAATTCTAGCATTCCCTAAACTTCAAGATCCTAGAATCCATTTGGTGATCGCGGGTGACGGAAAATTTCGATTGGCATTACCTCCAAAAACATTTCTCTTAAATAGATGGCTTACTGAATCAGAAATTTCTGAGCTAATTGAAAGAGCAGATTTGGTTGCTTTTCCCTATATCGAAAGTTCACAGTCAGGATTGCTTCCTTATTGCATAAGTAAAAACAAAAAAATAGTTATTTCGCCATCGTCAGGATTGCTTGAGCAATCCAAGGGATACGCAAACTGTACGGTTTCAATAGATTTCTCCGCCGAAGGCTTCGCGAAATCACTTCGTGACGGTCTCAAGATGGACAAAATTAACACACCCCACAGGAAAGACGATAATATTCAAATAGAAAAATGCTTAATAGACGCCGTTCATGAATTTGAATAGAGTAAATCTGTCCAAGCTTTCCAAGAGATAATTTGTTGAATATATTTTGTAGAATTTTCTCTGTTCTGTAATATTTCCGAGAGCAATTCGGCTAGCTTAACTGAGTCGTGTAATTCCACTATCTGAACTCGATCTCCTTCCCACTCCTTTAAGGGACTTATGTTTGAAACGATCACTCTTGTCCCGAGGGCTAAGGCTTCGCTTATTGGGAGCCCAAAACCCTCGGCTTCTGAAATTTGTAGAAGAACTTGAGCTTTACCAATTTGTTCCCGAATTTCAGAATCTGATAAATTCCCCGCCCGACGGATACTTACACCTTCATTTTGGAGTTGATGAATTCGATCTAAAATCTCTTCATTCTCCCAGCCTGCAGTGCCAAGTATCACACCTTTGATAGGGATATCTCGATTATTTAGAATTTCAAGTGCATCTAAAAATTGCATATGATTTTTTCGAGGCTCCAAAGAGCCCGCCATTACAACTAAAAGAGGATCTTTACGAAATTCTTCCAAAGTCGCTGACTTCAATCCGCTGGGAAGGGGTAAATAATCAAAAAATTGACTTCGATTCTGCCACTCGGTGCGTTCAAGTTTGAAGGCTTTTGAAATCAATTTGGCTTGATTCTGTACAAGATTGCTAATTGAAATGACTCGATCCGCTAGCAAAATAAGCCTAAGATAAATATTTAAATTTCCTCGATTATTTGGATGCACAGTCCAGGCATGAAAGAGCGGAATAAAGTCATACAGAATAACCTGAATTGGAATCACAGAGTTTTCTAAAATTGCTTCATAAAGAAAAATATGTTGGGGAGCTGGAATCTCAGGAATTGTAATTTTTACATTCAATAAGAGAATATTTTGAATTTCAGGGCCTCTGCCTGAAACTAGGAGTTTTCGTATTTCGCTGGAAATAAGCCACTTCTTAATTTTTCTTGCTAGAGGAAGGCTGCTCCTTCGAACGCGTTTACTTATCGGGGATTTGTCCAGAACTGGCACTAGAGAGTGCAGAAAAAACACCAAACTTTCTCTCCAGCCTCTTTTACTGTGTGCATTTCCAGCATCCGGCTTATATCGACTCAAGATTCTTTCACTGAGGACGCCTGAAGACCCAATCCAAGCAAAAGTTGTCACGTTAGGCACCCCTTCAGTCACGCCATAAACAACACGCTGAATTCCGGTCAAATAGGGCGCCGAGGAGGTGTGAGTCACATCAACCAAGTGGGTATTTTTGGGATCAATTAAAACCACGCATAATAGAAGCCTCTGGGCCAAAATACTCTTGAAGCGTTGGTGGACCAAGTCCAAAGCTGCACGTTCAAAATCATAAATTGATAAAGTTGAATGAAAATTTTCGAGTTCAAATTTTGTTGGGTAGCAGCCGGTTAGTGCTAACCAAGTAAAGTAGAGTCCGCCTTCCATGCTTGTAATCAGTAGAGTCGCATCAATCCAATTAATTTCTGTCGAAGCTTCTACTCCCATACGGCACAGAATGAAGCGCGCCCGCTTTAAAATGGCAGCTTCACATTCAGTGCTTAATGGATTCGTTTTCCTAGCTCTCATGCGCCTAAGTCTATCGCGTAACTACCCAGGAATTGAAGAATCTTTTGCTACAATAAAGAAGAATTTAAACATTAACAAAAAATTTTGTGTTTAAGTAACAGAATATGTGAGATTCGTTTCTACACCGCATCTTCATCTATTCAAAATTCCGCCAGCAAACACTTTTACCTGCCGCCCATGTCAATAAGTCATTAGATATTAGATTTAAACCCATCTTTGAAGTTTTTGATTTAAACGTTTTCCAATCTCCGCGAGTTCATTGTCGCGAACTAGTGTATATATCCAATGAGTATTCACTATTGGTGGGCCCAGACAGGCTCGAACTGTCGACCCACGGATTAAAAGTCCGTTGCTCTACCGACTGAGCTATAGGCCCCACT
>Ga0209188_1002220_pt1 | contig 14589 bp, 22 predicted proteins | sample C_130625_EF_Meta_FD_187307 | JGI IMG/M metagenome (GOLD analysis project Ga0209188, IMG submission 187307) | Freshwater microbial communities from Lake Croche, Canada to study carbon cycling - C_130625_EF_MetaG (SPAdes) (version 2) | ecosystem: Environmental > Aquatic > Freshwater > Lake...
CTGAACGCTCAAGAAGAGCCAAGTCCACAGTCTGCTGTCCTGCGTAGCGAGCCAAAGTTACTGTCTCGTATGCAGAAGTCATTGCTGTATCTGAAGGTGCTGTTCCGTCGATTGCGTTAGAAGCAACTGTTGGAGCAGTATCAGAACCGCCACCAGCTGATGTTACCAATGCAGGAATGTTAATTTGCATACCTGAAGCAGGTGCAGCCTGACGAGTTACAGCGTCGATTGTTGGACGTCCAAAGTTTGTGTTAGACACAAAGTTTGAAAGGTACTGAATTGGGTTAAACGCTGGGTTAGAACCGATTGTTGCATCTGTCGCTGTAAGAAGTGAGCGATCTTCTGATGCAGCAACCCACTCGCGTGAAACGTTGTCGCCAAGTGCTGCTTTGATTTTGTGCTCTGTGTAGCGACCCATAGATGTGATTCCGTGACGAACACGAGTCACACCTTCGCCATAAGGAGTTGCTGCCTTAATGACTGGGCGTGAGGCTTCTGCTGTTGCTGCTGCCTCAGTTGTTGCGGGAGTTGTATCTTCTGACACAGCTGCCTCACTTTCTGTTTGGGTTTCGGTTTGTTCTAAAGCTTTTTCAATCTTCTGAGTTTCCTCGAGAACCTTGACTGCTTCAGAAATCTTCGCGATTTGTTCATCTTCGATTTGTTCGAGAGTCTGCTCGACCATTTCGTCTTCCGCAGCTTGTGCTGCTACTTCGAGGACGCGAGCCTCGGTAAATGCTGGTGATTCCACCAATGAAACTTCTTTAAGGATTGCCGCTGTGACGATAAGAACGCCATCTTTGCGTTCCTTTGACGAAAGAACTTCGACGCCTACTGAAAGTCCGTCGATAAGTCCTTCTGATGCCATAACGAGATAGTCAGAAGCCTTAGAAGCTGCTGACAATTTGAATACGCCGTCGATACCTGTTGCAGTCTCAGAAAAAGACTTAGCGCGTCCGATTGGATCGTTAGAGTTGTGCTGAGCAAGCAACTTAATCTTTGACACGGCAGGAATCTGGATTGAACCGCGCTCGAAGATTACTTTACCGACTGATGTATTACCGACTGCACCAAAAGGCACTACCTGTCCAGCAATGATGCGACGTTCGCCATCTGCTGCTTCAATCTGTGAACTAAATGTCAGTTGCATCTGGTGTTGCCTCTGTTTCTGCTGGTGTTGGCTGTGGGGTTTCGGTCATGGTTGATTCTGAGCCGTCTGGCGCAAGTCCTTCCATTTCCTTTGCTTGATCTAAAGAAATAAGTTGAAGCTGTAGAAGTTTCTCTGTCACAGCAAGGCGGTCTTGAGGATTGGCGCGTAGGAATGTCTCATCTACAGCAAACCGCACAATCTGACCGCGAGGAGTAAGGTCGTCTAATGAAAGACGGTCTTCAATCGCGCTGATAAATGGCGCAAGAGAATAAGCAAAGAACTCTTTACGAGAATCGAGAACGTTTTGATAAGTAGAAGAACGGTTATGCTCAGCGTTAATCATGTGCGCTGGAATATTGAAAGCGCGAGCAATCTGAGCTGCTAATTCTTCGATGGAATCGTTGTAAGTCATTTCCATTGGAGAATATGACGTTGGAACGTACTCAAGAGTAGAAGTTAGGTAAGCAGTTGAGCGGTTCTTACGCGCTTGCTTCCAAGTATTAAGCAATCCTTGAATCTGTCCGTCTGGAAGGTCTGCACCAGAGTTCTTCAGGTAGCCAGTTGGTTGAGGTGATGAAATACCGACGTTAGCAGCTTCTTCTGCCTGAATTGCAGAGTTAATAAGTCGTTGAGAACGAACGAGAACGCCTTGGTCGAACGCTTGGAAAGTTACAAGTGATCCAACGCCTGAGTCCGGAACTTTCGTTCCGTTTACCATGTAAAACTCGACTTCCTGAGTCAATGTATCAAGTTTAGTTGTTACTCGGTTGTTCTGAATCCACTCGAATGAAGCAGGGCGTCCATCATCTGCATATACAGAAGTAACGCGCCAAAATGCTTGACCGAACATAATAAGAGAATCGACAGTCCATGCAATCGTTACAGATCGTGGAGCGCGTGAGTCTGGCTGACGCACCCAAGTAGGCATAGCAATTTCTTCGCCAGTATTGAGCGAATACATTTCTAGCGGGATTGTTGCAATAGTAGATTTAATAAGATTAAGGCACTGATTTACAGCTGGAACTGATACCGCAGCTTGGCGGTCGATTGGTGAAGCCCAGTTATTCCAACCGCCCATGCCCATTGCATAAGAAGAACCGAAAGGCGCATCATAAACGGCAGGATTTACCTGCGCTGTGATTTCTTTTTTCTTGCCGAGCCCAAAGATAGCCATAGAGTGCAATTATACACTACATATAGGTTATCCAGCGTATATAGCCGCTACCTGTTGTGGTTTCATCAACATTGACACAACCATAGCTGTAGCAATCGCTCCAGATATATCGCCAGCGGACTTTCGTTTCACAATACGCCATGATGAATCGTTTGTCTTAGCTGCGCAGTTATTCATCTGTTGAATCCAGTTTTCCTGACCCTTATGAACTAGGCGCAAATTATCCATCGAGTCTTTTAGATCCGTGCACGCCTGATAGAACTGCTGGCCAGAAATATCTTGAACCACGCAACCGCTATTGGCCAGCCTTTCAGCAATCGTCTGGGTCGCGTACTTGTCGTAGCAGATTTGACGCGGGTGATATTGGTCAGCCCACGCCTTTATCTCAACTGCAATCTTTAAATCATCCACCGAGACTTGCGAGTCCCAAGTCTGGAGTATTCCCACGCCAATTCGACCATCTGGAAGTATCTGACCAGCAACGAGGCTCGCATTACGGCGACTCGGATTGACGTCGAAACCGAATACGGTGTAACCGCCGACTGGAATTTCGAGAGTGCTATCAGAACATGCCTCAATAGAACCATGAGTCCAAGGAGAGCTAAGGGAGTCAATCCATTGGCATAGAAGCTCCGTACGGGTATTTTCAATAGGTGATGTGGCGACTGCTTCTTCAAGGGTGTCCTCCGTAATAGTGTAGCCAAGTGCCGGGTTAGCTTGAGCCCAACCTGCTCGGTCTGTGATCTTGCAATACTGGGGTGCTGAGTATTCATAAAAGCCAAAGGTCTTAGGCGGGTGTTCTAAAGCCCTTTCTCGCATGCCATTTAGGACTGTCGAGAAAGCGTCTCCTGCATTAGAGGTAAGAAGCGTTTGAGAATTTGGACGCGCTCGAGTTGTAGGGATAGCCGCTCTGTATCCTTCTTCGTTGATTTCTCGAAGCTCATCGATGAAGAGGAAATCCGCAGTTCTTCCGCGAGAGCCGTCTCGAGTTGCCGCAACAACGTCAAGCCTTCTTCCGTCCAGCATTTCAATAGACTCAGTTCCGTTGGCGTACCTGATCTGCTTGACGAACCCTTTGAGATGGTCATTACTCTCCAATACCTGCGCTACTTGTCTGAATGTGTCGAGTGCCATGGCTCTGTTAGAAGACATGATTAAAATGTTCTTAGAATCCCACTTTAATAGGTGCGCCAGAATGAGCATACGCGCTAAATGGGTCTTTCCATTCTGGCGAGCGATGAGCAGCAGGTTAGTCTTGCGAACCCAGTCACCGGACTTGTTTACTACCAACATATCGCGTAGAACGTGCTCCTGCCACGGCAGCAAAGGCATCTGGATTATTTCACAGAGATCCTTGACGTCCTGAAGCTTAGATTCGCCCTTGAGAGGTGGAGTGAATAGCCGTGGTTTCGTTGCCCCTCGTAGCTTCTGTTTACGCGCCGCCATGACTAGGCTCAATTACCTATCGGTCTGGCTGTAAAAGGCGAGTCTTGGTGCTGAACCGAGCGCATTGGAGAGATATTGTCGATAAAGACAGGGGGGGTACTCTGCCGCTGCAAAAAAAGCCCCTCTGAGCGCGAACCTTTAGAGCTGTTACAACTACGGCATGCTGCCACTAGATTATCTAATGCGACTGGGTCGCCGCCTTTGTTAATTGGTATGATGTGATCAACTGTAGTCGCATGTTGCTGACAATATCTACAAATCCATTCATCTCGAGCCAAGACCTGTAGTCTCACACGTTTGTAATCTCTGGACAATCGAGGATCGCCGCGTCTGCTGCTCAATGCCAACCCCATACTTTCCAATGATGTAGTGCCATACATGTATCACCATTGTACCTATGATGTATGTACTTAATGCCATATCGTACCTGCTCTATAGCAGACTTCTCATATATGATGGGGTTCTTTAACTGTGGTATCCCATATACATGATACTTGCCTTTAAGGTTACCTATTGCATATTGGTTAAATGCTGACTCTTTGCCATATAACGTAAGTAGGCAATTAGCTTGTTTATGATCCATAGATAATCGGATATATGTCTTTGGGTTTATGGCATCTATTGAGCCACTACTTGCGCTACCCATAGGTAGGCATAGAGATATCCCAATAACGAGTGCTACCGAGCAAGCTAGTCGCAAGCGGCTTGCTCTGAGCCCCTGAAGGGCTCTAGCCCAGAGTGTACCAGCGGTGTCAAATACAAAACTAAAAGTGCTGGTCAAAGCGCGTGTCTTATTTAGAATCTGTTGTATAAAATCCTGAGCCCTTGAAATGTGCTGGAACTGAGCTGTAAATCTTTCGCATAGTTGACCCGCAAAACGGGCAATCGACGTCATGTGGTTCATTTATTTTTAACTCCTTGTCATAGCGGGCATTCGCCTCGCATAACTCGTTGTCACACTCGAACTCATAAATCGGCATGGTTACCTTTGGTTACCTTTTGACACGTTGTACATGGCACATTCTCCAACTTCCATGATCCGCACATTGCGCATCTTTCAGGTTCTAATTGTACCGAATCTGTCTGTATATCGCCGTAACCGGCTTTAAGCAATAGACCAACCAAGTCTTGAAATCTCATAAACGCGAGGTACTGGCTGCAGTCCTCTCCTTGTCCGTTCATTCGACACACCACGGCGCTCAGCTCTTTGCCCTGCGACCTCTTCTCGACTTGCTTGATCCATGCTAGAGGTGAGAACTCAGAACGAGCCTTTATCTCAATGTCGAACGGGACATTGTGAATATCCTTGCCCGCACCTCTACCGATGCTTGCGCTTCTCCACCAAGTTTGTAGATAGGAGACAACTACGCGCTCAGTACGAAAGCCTCGGTCTTTCCTATGTCGAGTCAATTACTTGATCTCAGGAAATCTCTTAGTAAATTGACATTGGTTGCATACAAATACCACGCCACCATCTGGACGATTCCATTCATTGACATGAGTAAAACCATCGCAATAATCACAATTATCTACTCCGGCAAAGCCAGCAAATACATAATCGTCAAACGCGTTAATATAGCCTCTCATGCTCGACCTGCCGAATTAACTGTTCCACAAGCTTCGCAAGTCCACTCATGTTTTAAGTATCGCTGGCGAATCTGTGTTCTTGTTGGAAACTTATTGCACAACTGGCAAATCAATTTGTAGCCAAGTTCTTCGAGCAGTTCAGCGTTAGCCTTTAGATTGGCTGCTTGTTCCTCATTGGGAAATGACTCCCATTCGCCATCTTGATTAAGAAATTGAATATGACCCATTAGTTGTCACGCTTTCCCCATGTGCCATCAGCTTTGATTTCGTACCAGATTGGCTCGCACTTTTCTGTGCCTGCGCCCGGCATTCCGCTGGTTACTTGATTCACGCAACGCCAATGACCCCATGGCTTACCAGCTTTTGATGTGCCAGTTTTCCAGATCATATCGCCATGCTTGCATCGCTGTATGTCCGAATCCGTTGTGCCACCAAGAATCGACTTGACCGTCTCGACGGCTTGCTCCACAGTCTGAACTGGGTTCGCTTCCCACGTTGTCCATGGATCATCTGCCTTTGCTACTGGAACGTATTGCTGTGCGGTGTCAGCCATCTTTGCTTTCGTGGCTTCGATGGTTTCTTTCACAACTGTTAGTTTAGCGACTTTCGCCATCTCTTCTCGGCTAGGACGCTTTCCCTTTGTCGCATATCCCGCCGAAGCGAGAGCGCGCCCAATCGCAGAGGTCTCACAATTTTCAAGAGCTGAAGTAGCATTGACTCCACGACCCTGAATCGTCTCTTCCGCGAGCCCAGAACTCCAAGGGTGTTGATCAGCCTCAGTTCTATATATGTAAGCCTGTACGATAAAACGTGTAGCACTTGCTTCAACCAACTTTGTGTCAATACGTCCATCTGGGTGCTCCTTCCAAAATTTAACCAAGCGTTCTTCAACTGTCTCATAATCTTCAAGATTAAACATAAAGTTCATTCTCCTCGGTATGTAATTGTCCGGCTATCGCAGCGTACGCGACAAGGTCGATGTAAGTGTCTGACTTTGCAGTCTCCATGCTTCTTGCGACTTTGACCAATGCCATACACATCGCCACTTGATAATCCGTAATTGGCATTTCGAGGTATGAGCTCCAGAGTGCGGCTGTTCGCTGCATATTGTCGCTAGGGTGACCGTAATCAAGTCCTCGGTCTTGGATAGTAGCTCGCGCTTCGTTGAGGTAGTCTCTAGCATTCATCGACCCACCTGCTCTAGCTGACGAAGTGTCTTGCGTAGCGCAATCCGTCCTGCAATCTTGCCGTGTTCATGTCCTTTTGCATAGCCGACTAAAAAGCCGACCAATGAGCCAAGCAAGCCCATTCCGATTAAATAGTGATCCATTTGTAGCCCTTCTGTATCCGTATCTCGGTACGGCAGAAGTATTACAGCAGTTTGAGCTGACAGAAGCCAAACTTTGATAACGAAACGATAACAATTTCGTCCACAGATTCGTCACCGAAATCCGGTCTAGCGAACCCTTCCATGAACCTTGCCCTGCACAATAAACGTGCCGTTCTTTTCAATGTTAATTATGTCCACTTGGACATTGTTTCCCTGCACATACATGATTGAGAACGCTTGCTGCCAATTAGCCGTTCCCTTGGTGTATGAGGCTTGTCTAAAGTCCATAAGGTTTCCTACTTCAACCCCATGTAAAACACGCCCTAAACGCCCTCCAGAGGCTTCTGTGAAGGCGCTACGCCCCGCTCTGTGAGTATGTCCTGAAATGACGTTCTTGCCATGCCTACGGGCTGCCTCGAGGGCTGATAAACCCCCTAATTGCTTGATAGGCGTATGGTCTCCATGAACTGCAATCCAATTAGGAGCGATGTTCATAGGGTTTTTATGAAAGGTTATGCCAAGTTCATCAAATTTCATAAACTTCTCAAAGCGAAGTTCTGGCAAAGATAGAAAAGACGGTATCTTCTTCATAATGATGTTGTATAGGCGATCTGTGTGGTTAGATCGTATGCAATCTGTCACGCCCAATTCCCATAGCAAATCAACGCAACGGTCTCTGTCTGCCCCAAGAGACTGCTCATAAGCTTGTGGTGTGCCTTCTGACCATTTGGATATAGTCTGAAAGTCAATCTCGTCACCAATGGTAACTGTCTGGTCTGGCTTAAACTTCTGTAGGAATCTTGCTATGTTCTGAGTAACGTGTACGTCCTCGAAAGGCACTTGTAAGTCGCTCAGAATTACGATTCGCTTCACTTAGTCCTCGTCGTCCTCATACGGAATGTTGTCAATCCGGTTGGGTAGGTTAGGGATAATCCAATCTGGAAAAGTCTCACGATCCGATAAAAGCCAAAACGCATGAGTCTCAGAGAAACCAGCCTTGCGCAGCGATTTATAGTATTCGTTCAACGCAATCGCGTAGGCATCAAGAGCTGAATAAGTCTCGAGGTCGATGACCGGACGTTTCCTTGCCATGAGATAAGTGTTACTTACCTAACATTTCGATTATGGTATCGACACGCGCTTCGAGTCGAGAAACCTGATCCTTAATAGATGAACCTGAATTGGGCTTAAGTTCGCTGAGGTAATGCTTAATCATGAATTGTGTGTATGAAGCCATACCACCAAGCACAGCGATAACAGCCACAATCCAAGCAGCATAATCAGCCGCGCTCACTTTTTAGGCGAGGCGTAACCAAAGACGCCGGCAACGATTGAACCAAGGATAGCGCGGTAATCAAGAGCAAAATTTGAGGTTGTTCCCCATACTGCCAAGAACGCGCCAACTGACATTACATAAGGGTTTTTTATATTCATTTATTTACCTTCCAGCATAGGGATAGCAAACGGCTTGCCATCGTTGTCGCCCTTTGGAGTAAAGCTGATATGTAGGTGGCTGTTATGGTTATCAACCCCCACATAAGGACGCCAAGCCCAATTCTTTTTAGGCGACGCGATGTGTCCTCGAAATATGACATACGACAATCGTCCATCAGTCTGTCCGCAGATTCGAATCTGATTTGCAAGACTGCCTGCGAAGTCGGGCTTGCTTGTGCCAGATAAATCCGCGTCGATATCAACGGCTCTGACGACATTGTTAGCTTTTGGATCAGGATTGTGGTCAGAAACGCTTGCCTGATGACGTGCGTCGCCAATCCACCCGTCGGAGCGTTTATCGCGGTCTGGGTAAGTATCATTTATCGCCTGACGTAGAGTGACGCCAGCTTTACAGAGCCATGGACTTGTCACGCAACGCCTCACATTCTGCACATTCCCAACGCTTTTGAGCATTGAGCAATAATGATTCATGCCCACATTCAGGCATTGGAGCAATAAAAGCATCATCTATTGGGTCGTATGTGTAACCAATTCCAGCATAGTTATAGCGAATCTTGCCATTGTAGGAAGTTTTTACCCAAATGCCACCAAGAGATTCCATAAATGCCTGACCTTCGTCTGGCTCGTTATTGTCTCCAACAAGAACGCGAATTACTATATTATTTGAATCTAATTCTGCCCAATGACTCATAAAGAATACCTAACCACTACGAATCCAGAAGCACCCGAACCACCAGTTGTCGGGCTTGAACCACCTGCACCACCGCCGCCCGATCCAGTATTTATTGTTGCAGAAGTTGCTGTAGAACTTTTTGACCCTGCACCACCACCACCTGCACCACCTGCCGAATAATTTCCTGTTTCTGCTCCACCACCGCCGCCGCCTGCTATATATCCACTTACTCCCATAGAAGCAACTGTAAGAAAATCAGATAAAGAACCCCAGTTTGTGACGGTATTTACACCAGCGCCACCTGTGCCAGCTGTTGTACCTGCGCTGCTAAATCCTATTTGCCCGGCTCCACCACCGCCACCGCCAAGACCATTAGAACCAGAGTTGCTTCCACCGCCACCAGCAAAACCTTGTCCAGAAGTTGCTGATCCACCTGTGCTAGAAGGTTCACCACCAGCACCACCGCCGGAACCGCCGGCTTTTCCATTGACGTAAGTTGTTACAACACCACCAGCACCACCGCCGACTGCTGCTGTAAGTGAAGGAAATTGCGAATTAGAACCACTATTTATGTTATTTTGATTTAAGCCCCATGAAGCACCAGCACCACCGCCGCCAACAGTTATTGAATACGTTGTAGTAGTTAATGCTTGAGAAGCAAATGCCAAAACACCACCTGCACCGCCACCGCCACCAGAATACGAACCACCACCAGAGCCACCACCAGCAACTACCAAAATTGTTGTTGTAGTTGCCGTATTACAAGTTAAAACTCCACTTGATGTAAAAACTCTATAACGGTACGAACCTGACGTATATAAAGTTCCCCCGCTAAAAGGATCAGCGGGTGCTACATAAGGTGCATTAAAAAGACCAGCTGTAATTGCGCCAATCATTAAGCAATAGCTCCTGCGACATACCATGTATCTGTAGCAGTCTTAATGCAAACTGCTGTTTTGTATTGTGCCAAAGTTGGAGAAGCTGCTGTTGCGCCAGCTGAAAGAACTGTCGTAGTTCCTGAAGTAACTGCGCTAATTGTGCAAGTACCAGCACCTTTGTTAAGGATCGTAATTGCTGTGCCTATTGCAAACGCTACAGAAGCGTTGGTAGGAATCTTGAAGGCGATTGCTGTCGCCTTATTCATTGGTTGGAGAACCTGATAAGCGTCTGTCAATACTGCTGTGTAGTCAGTAGTCGCGTCAGCGTTAATTGTAAAAGTTACAAGTCCATTGACTGTAGAGGCGGTAAGTACGTCGCCTGTTGCTGCTGGTAGTCCTGATGCCATGATGCTCCTAATAACTCAATGTGTTGGTGCCGATTATACCGTAATACGAGCTTCCAACGATGAAGCCATCGGCTATTGGCTCAAGCGTTGTAATAGTTGCCATCATCTTATTTGGGGTGATATCCCAGTTAATGCCTTGATATTGCAGGTTCTTCACAATGGTTGAACCGTCTGGCTGGATATTAGTAATCAGCAGATTATCGAAGTAATCCAAAGCAATCATTGTGTCGGTTGGTACTGATGGATCAAGTAAATCGACAACCATCTCGTCGATGCGGATAGAAGTTGCCGCACGGGTAGCGACATATTCCAGAGCGATATTAGAGACCAAAGAATCTGTCTCAGCTACAAGGTCTGTCTGGGTAATGCTATGAGGAAAATATTTGTCTATCGAGGCTTGGTTATATGCGGTTTGGACTGAACCACCAACACGGGCAAAATTGGCTTGGTTAATGATGAGTTTATCATCGAAGGCAAAGATGAGATTGCGGTAAGGAATACCGCCAGTCTGGTTAAAGGCTACGGGAGTCTTAGACAATGAGTTCATCACGTCTGTGCGGTTCTTAAATATTGCTGTGCCAGAACCGTTCATGTAAAACGCGCCAGTCTCGGATACTTCTGCGTTTTTGAGAGCTTGTAGAGCTGTGCGGTTAGTGCCGGGGTCGGCGATGCAGGTATTGAGCCCAGTTGAGATAGTACGCATTGAAGCAGGGAAAGAAACTTGATCCAAGATTGCAGAGACGCGTCCAGAAGTTGTCTGCCCTGCTGGTGCAGAAGCCACGGTCGAGATATTAGCCATTGTGAATAGACGGAAAGCATCGGTGCATGAAATATCGACATAACCAGTATCTTGATTGACTGGATAGGTGTACTTATAGTCTGTGATGTAGCCAGAGAAAAGATACTTCTGAGTCGTCGCCGTGGTAGCCGATACGCGTATCTTTCTAAGGGGTGCTAGATAGCCGTAGTAAGGCGATGCCGTGTTCTGAGGGTTAAAGTATGAAAGCGGGTCTAGAACGCGTATAACGGCCGTTCCAGCCTCGTATGTGTCTCGTTGGATATTGCGACCGCGAGTAATGCTGATGTGATAGACGTTAGGCGTAAGGTCAATGATTGGTTCGGGCAGCGTAGACGTACCGAGGGTGTTTGTTCCCAAGATTCCGTATTTAGGGTCACCAATAACGAAACCTTGATAACCAAAAGTTGCACCGTTCGAATAGTCGAAAGATACGGCTATCTGTGCTGGTAATGTCACCCGAACATACCTGCGATTCTACCGATTTGGCTTGGTGATCCTGAAAGGCTGGCAAGCTGAGTGCCGTTCATTACAAGGTCGAGAAGCTTCTGGTCTGATACGACTGAACCGCCGAAATAGTTGTTAATGACTGGCTGTGTTGATGAGCCATCGCCACCCACGGTTGGGACTGTCTGCATACCGTATGAACCATTACCGAGAGTCGTAGAAGCTTGGTTAGCCACAGTCATAGGCACACCTGCGCCGTAACCTGCCACAACACCGATAGCCGCTAGGTCTGGAGATAATCCTGCTGGAGTGTAATTTGTTGAACCTGTAGGCAAAGGGAATTGCAATGCGTTTAACTTGGTTTGAAAATCCTTGATCCATTGGTCGAGATAGCCAAAAGGATTCTTGGCATCTGGAGTCTGCATGAAATACTTATATAGATTGCCAGTTGCATCTTGAGCCATCAAGATTTGCTTTGTCAGCTTATCGGCTTCATCGACGTTGCCATTGAGCAACGCTAATTGCAGTTCGGCGCGCTTACGATCATCATCTGATAATTGACCTTTGAGGGCAGCAATAAGTTCAATCTGCTGCATATCGAATATGCCAGAATCTTTCTTAATGGATGCTTGCTTCTTCTGCTCCGCAGTTAATTGCTTTTGTGCTTTTACTTGAGATTTTGCTAATGCAGCAGCTTTTGCATCGGCAGCGGCTTTGGCTTTAGCGGCCTTCTTTTCATCTTGCTGGCGTTGATAATCAACTGTACTGCCAGAATAATCGCCGTAACCTGGTGTGCTTTTTGCTTTAATTTTTTTGCCAATATCGGCAGCCAAACCGAATGGACCATATTTGCCAAAAACTCCAAGACTTAGAATTGTAGAAAGTCCGGGAATATCTTTTGGAATGCTATTTAATCCTGAAACGATATATCCAATACCAACCGCAGCATTAGCAGCATTATCGGCTACATCTTGCATATAACCAGCAAGTGTTTGCACATCGACGTTACTGCCTGCCGCTATTGTTAAAGCATCTACAAGCCCTTTGCCAATAGTTTCTTTGGCATTATCAGCTGCGGTATTAAGAATATCCATCTTGCCAGCATAAGTATCAAGATATGCGGCTGACGCACCCGAGAATTGCTTGTTGAGCAAGCCCATGATTTGTTCAAAAGATTTAGATTTTAACTGAGCCTGAGATAAGCCAAGATTGTACTTTTTTAGTCCTCGAGTAATTCCAACGTAACCATTGGCAAGGTCTTGGGTAACTGTTGCTAGATCAACACCAGAACCTCGAGAAATGTCGATTGCGCTAGTAAGTAAAGACATTGACTTACTGACGTCGCCAGTAGTGGTAAGTAATGCTTGAAATGCCGGACGTAAAGTTTCATCGACAATTCCAGATTGAGTTTCAAGTTTCTTGATAAATTGGTCGATTGCTGGATTAGCAAAAGATAGTCCTAAATTATCGACAGTTTTAGCAAGACGAGTAGCAGAAGCTTGGTCTTCTGCAAAAGCCTTTAAAGAAGCTTTGCCAAAAGCAACTATCTTTTGAACTGCAAAAACGCTAGCAATTTGCTTGCCTAATTTGCCAACTGTTTTATCTAAAGTGGATACAGATTTGTCGGCTTCTTGGAATGCCTTTTTGCCTTTAAATTCGGCTGCTAAGTCAATTCTTAAATCTGCCATCAGACCTTATCCTTCAATGAGTCGAACTTATCTTTAGCCTTGAAGATTGCTTTAACTACGCCATCTTGGGCTTTACCGCGATCTTCTTCAAAAGCTCTGAATATGGCGCGTCCTTGCATCTTTTGTTTATCGCCTTTAATTTCACCACCGAGGCGAGGAGAAAAGTTGCCAACCAAACCTGATTTGCGTCCAGCGGTTTCGTAGATAGCACCAGCCGCAGATTTGTTAAAAATAGAAGCTAAAGCTGAGAATCCTTGACGATTGACACGGCTAGGCGTTGATTTATAGGTAATGCCTTTACGAGCCACGGAAGCGTCATACGCCACACGTTCCCAAGTGCCTCGAGCATTGGCTACAAGCCAACCGCTAATAATGGCATCGTTGTTAGGAATGTATCCTCGAGCCTGCTTTACAACTGGCTTGAGAAAAGAAGCAATTTCTTTGCTAGTTTCTTTAGCAAGGGTTGGTTCAACTACAGCGAGGGCTTTTCTAAGTGCGACCGCGCCTTGAAGCTTTACTGGCATCTTCCCTCGCCTTCGCTATGTCCTTTAAAACTTGGACGTGATATTGAAACGCCATCGGAGATAGTTCAACGATGGAGTCGAACGGAACTCCATATTCGTAACTCAAGCGAGCTGCGATATAGGTGACAGAGTTCCGATCTACTCTAAAGGGTCAGATTCCAGAACCTCTACTGACTTCAAGGTTTCAAGGAATCCTTCCCCAAAAGGTTTAACCGTTACACCTGAACGGCGCATTGCTTCCCAGCAGAGCCAGTAAATATCTGACTGCTTCTGTTCTTGCAATAGGGCTTTGTGGAAGCCCATCTTGGCATATTGCTCAAACGAATATTCAAGCAACGGTGTGATTTCATAATCACTCGTCGTGTTGTCTGTCGTTGTAACCCTTAGCTTTGCCATTTTAGCCCCTTACTTAATCGTTAGAATGAACCTGTGTTTGCTACAGCGATTGTACCTGAAACGTCCCAAGTAACTGACTGAGTTGAAAGGTCGCCTGTTGCGCCGTTGATATCAGTAGTTCCATTGACAAGAACTGTCATGGTGTAAAGAGGGTTGGTTGCTGATACTGCTGTTCCCTTGTTCTGAAGAAGAACGAGAGTTACGTTAGTTCCCCATGCAGCCTGAAGTGTCTGAAGAACTGACGCTGACGCTGTATCGTTGAGGAAATCAAGTGTGATAGATGATGCTTCGAGACCCTTGATGAAACGGTGTCCTGAATCACCCATCGCTGTTACTTCGAGCTGGTCGAAGTTACGGTTAAGAGTTACGTTATTAACGTGGTCTGAGAGATCGACGGAATTAACCTTAACGCCGACCTGATTGTTTAGAAATACTGCCATTTAGGTTATTCCTCGTCTTTCTTTGTCTTTGTTGTTTTTGCTTCTTCTACCTGACCGATTTTGGTTAGGTAAGCCTTTTCTTCAGCTGCCCAAGCAGCCATATCTGTGTATTCCATTTTAGCTCCAACTCGTAACTAGGGTGATTTGCATTTCACAGCTCAATAAATCTCCAGAAGCTACAGATAGCACTTGAGGTTGAGA
>Ga0209188_1002225_pt1 | contig 14580 bp, 11 predicted proteins | sample C_130625_EF_Meta_FD_187307 | JGI IMG/M metagenome (GOLD analysis project Ga0209188, IMG submission 187307) | Freshwater microbial communities from Lake Croche, Canada to study carbon cycling - C_130625_EF_MetaG (SPAdes) (version 2) | ecosystem: Environmental > Aquatic > Freshwater > Lake...
TAGCAAAAAATTGAAGGTAAACTCTCCTAGTTTTGCTTCCCCTCCTAACCCCATGGCTGCTGACGCTCCGCCTGCTGACCCCATGGCTGCTGACGCACCCCCTCCTGACCCCATGGCTGCTGACGCACCCCCTCCTGACCCCATGGCTGCTGACGCTCCGCTTGATGTTCCCACTAGCTGTACTTCTTCATCTCCTCCTTCTTTTCCTGCTTGTGTTAAATCAATGGCATGTACGCTAGAATCGTGAAGTTTCCCCCTTTTGGATTTTTGAGTTTCTTCATCGCCAGTCAAATCTACAACGGACCCTTCTTGAGGACCTATTGTATTCAAATCACCCATTTTCCGTTTTTCATTAATTCCGTATAATTCACAAACTTTCATAAAAGCTACATATCGGGCAAAAGAAATAAACATCTTGTCAAAACTAAAATTCTTTCCATCCACCACAATATTGTCGTGATTATCTCTTTCAAAATCATATAATACTGCCCATCCTCCGCTCTTTGTCTTTGTTCGATCGAATAATCGTTCTAGAGGTTCGAATGCAGGAAAATAGGTCTTATCCGTATCGTGAGCTCTTGCTTTCTGGACCAATCTAACAAGGTTCGAAAATATTCTCATGCGTTGTTCATCATCGGATTGAATAGCTGTTTCCATTACTCTAAAAAATACAGATCGATAATAGCACGATCCATCAGAATTCACTCGACGACGTCGCAATGGGAGTTCTCGACCAGCATCGTTACATGTCCAGATCTCCTTAGGACCTACAATGAAAAAAGGCATCGTTTCGCGAATTTTGATAATGAGATTTTCTTGAAGGGAGATAACCATGTCAATGTCGCCAATACTAACATAGACGTCCGATTCGGGTGCGGATTGAACAAACATCTCGAGAAAATGAGATTGCTGGAAATCCTCGCCCTCTTTATATAAAAAAGGAGTCTTTTTAAGGACGCTTTTTTCACCCTTTGCTTCGTTATCTAATTCGTCCATTATCTGTCTTTTTGTCGTAAGTATTTTTATGGGCATATTTAGGGCGTGACAAAAGCCAGGGACGCAAATATCAAGTGTACGTATTTCTGTTGGTTCTGTTGATTCTGTTGGTTCTGTTGATTCTGTTGTTCCTGTTCTTCCTGTTGTTCCTGTTGTTCCTGTTGTTCCTGTTGTTCCTCTTCTGCCCCAGTTCCCAAGGTAGTTCATCATACCTCCTCGCATATATTTTTTCCGCCATCGTTTGGTCCGTTTTATAGAATGATTCTTATGGAGGCGACTCCTTGTCCGACTCAAATTGGATTTGGATGTTCTTTTCATGGAATAAATGACAAAATGCCGCTCTTTCAAGTAAAAGTAAAACAATAAGAAGATTTACGTTTTAATCTTTCAAGATATTTTTTTTTATGAAAAACTAATTACAACAAAGAGGATGATTATTAACAACGCCAGCGATGGCCACAGGAGCAACATGTAACAAAAGTTGTCATGGGTTCATCAGCTGAACGAGTTTGAAGTTGGAAATACCAACATTTATTTTTGCGGCAGTTGGGTTTAGGGCAAGTGAAAGTATCTGTGGAGGCTTCCATAGTCGTCTCGAAGGTGTTTTTGTCTTTGATAAGTTTAGCTTCAATACGCTCGCTCCAGTGCTCCATATTCCATTCTTGATGGGTCATAAATGCAACAGACGCCGAAGTTAATGTCCCATCCTTTAGTTGATTTCGAATCAGATTCACATCTGGCGTGTCAGGTTGAAGATTACGGTAAACAGAATGAATTCGATCAATGTATATTCGTGAAAAATGGTCATTGTCCCACTTTTTAACGACTCGTCGATTAGTGGCTTCTTTGAGAGCGTAATTGTAAATACCGATTTCAAGATTTGTGCCCAGTTTCTCGTCGGAAAAGAGCAATTTTTGAAAAAGACGTCGGATATTTTGGCGAAATTGTGGAGCTAATTCAGAAGTTAGATGAAAGGAAGTTAGAGAAGGAGGGCTCGTGACTGAAAAATGGGAGACGATCGATGACATTTCTGTAAATAAAACAATGAATGATTTGATTAAATAGAAACGGAAAAATGAATGGTATTGAATAATGGAAATCTCGTTTGTCTTAAATCGCTTTTTTTTGTCAACGTTATCTTAACCAGAAAGTTTTTCAGATTTAGACACTTTATTGCCTTAACCACATATTGCTGGGGATTTGACTATTCTGATATGTCTTCAGTACCAGCAGTACCAGCATCAGGACCAGTAGGACCAGCAGCAGGACCAGGACCAGCAGCATCAGCACCAGCAGCATCAGGACCAGGACCAGCAGCAGGACCAGTAGGATCAGGAGGATCAGGAGGACCAGCAGCATCAGGACCAGCAGGACCACCAGCGGCACCTGTATATTCATCTGTTCTTTATCGCTTTAACGAAGATTGTACTGTTTCGGAGGCAAAGGCCGAAGAGAAAGGATATTATGAAGCTTATCAAAACGCTTATATAGAAATTAATAGAAAGCAAAATTATGGTCCTCTTGTTTATCATGACATTAAGATCGGTGCTGGCGTTAACTATGTTAGAGTAAAACAAGAAACAGTAGATGTCTACAGCATTCAAACGTTCGGCGCGGGCAATAGACAGTTAGATAAAAAAGTATATGTGTATGTGAATATTCTAGATCCTCATGAATTGAGAGATGGAACGCAAGAAAAATACATTGATAGAGTTGGAGGGAGGAAATTCGTTGTTAACCAAATTAAAGAATCGTTTCATTTGAAACGTGGTGCCGATATTGAACCATTATCGAGTGGTTATGAACACGCTTTTTTATTAAAGCATATTATATCCAACAAAAAAGAATCAATCTTTAAGAAGTCATTACTTTCAAGCGATCAAGTCCATGTCTTATCGGAAGATAGCAAACCAGGATTATATAGAATGTGGCTATCCTCCTCACCAGAGCACATCCATTTTGCATCCATATCTCGAGATACATTAAGGACTCATGAAATGTATATTGAAAATGAAATTGAACAATCGATCAATCCCCCAGAAATGTGGATGTTCAATCTTGATTCTACCATAACTCCCGCTCCACACCACATTTTGGATTGTATGAAATTACATCTTTTTCAAACTTCCAAAACGTGTATTGATCCTTCGAACGATGAAGAATTGTTTAAATTTGAAGAAGAAAAACCAAATCTTTTTCGGGTGAAAAAAAAAGCGATAGATCCGACTAATCAGGAATTAGAATTCGCCCTCAATGTACAGTATGTATCCAAATTTAAATCGACCATCGTTCGTAATTTAAGGTATATTGTAAAACAATTCAAAGGATCGTTTGTTTGTCTCAATATACGCAGCGATTTGTTTGAAAACCAATTCAGTTTTAGTAAACCTTACCAACATGATGCGCTTATGCATCATATAGCTTCGCAAGAACCAGTATCAGATTATCCCTCGTCCTATCTATCGTTGGCAAATTTATCCAAACGAAAATTCCGTGTCGTCAGCGTCGTGGATCATCCTGGACTCTTCATGATAGAAAGGAAAGACAAACAAAGCGATGTTCTTTTTATCGCTACTTCAAACCAGATTTTCTTAAAAGAAGCGGATTACATTAAAAAATCATATGATGAAAAATCATTTACCATATCTCGGACTAACAGACATATTCGACCGACCTCCCATCACATCAATGAGAGTCTTCTTGTATTTTATGTCGCCAACGTCGATTCGCAAGAGATTATAGATGAAAATGGATATAAATTTACGTTGGCGAAAGAGAAAAATAGAATTCAAATGGAGGCTGGGAGGGGGTTGAGAGATTGGAATTATGGTATGTTTTGGGGGGTATATAACGAGGGGGAAAACGACCCAACAAATAAAACCGATCAAAGTGGCAACATAATTGAGCGAAAGGAGGTGCAATTGTTTCGCTTAACTCCCCATGCTCATGATGGGTCAGGCAATCATAAGCAGGACCCCCAAAATGTATCGTTTCTCGCTTTTACACGCTCTGACATGGAAAAATATCGGGCATACATAGATAGTATATTTTCAGCCATCGATTCAACCTCAGCGACGACTTCTACTGGAGGAGCTGGCAGTTCCAGCGGAGGAACGGACATTTTGGATGAAATAGCTCGCGATGAGGGAGTTGCCGCATTACTTGCAACTCTTGATGCGCATGGACTGGATGCTGGAATGGAAGATTACGAAATTTTGAATAATTTGGACAATTACCAAATTCCCACTCGATTGTCCAACGGGAATGGATTGGACGGCCATTTGATTGAAACCAAGGATCTTCTCAACGTCAAATCCCCTTATGCATTGGGCGATTTCCCTTTATCTCCGTACAAAAATCATACGTTTTTTCATCGATTTTTTCCTCTGTACGCATACAATCCTTTCAAGTATACGGCCAAGGTTATCTCCACCATCCCAAAGGGATATTCCATTGAGCAATACATCTTCAAACTCTCGATCGAGCTATTAGGCTATATAAATCGTGAAATCGCCTATTATGTTTTTTCGGATATGAATACTCATCCCGATGAGTGGACCGAAGTCTCGGAATTCGTCTGCTCCGAAAATGATTCAAGATTTTATGATATTCGCTTCATCAATGCTTTAGCGGGAAAACAATATTGCGTAAATGGAAATCAAAATCATGCCTACACGGGGAATAACATGATTGTAAACCGAATGCTCGGTTTTAAAGAGGACGGTAAAACGCGCAACGTCGAGAAATATCCTGTCACGCGAGCCCATATTCTTTTTGCCCAATTGAATAAACGGGATGCAGCTCAACTTATTGCCTCTTTGTTTAAGATTATCAAAGGGGAAGGAGAAAATTACGTGAAATTGATAGACAAGGATCTGATCCGTTATCATTTTATGAGCAGAGACGTTTTAGAAAAAATTGGCGGCGAAACATCTCATCGACGAACGTTGACCCGATATTTTGAGATTCCCACTGAACCCGAGAAGACAGAGATATTGTTGGCGCGTCGAGAAATGCGAGAATACTACATGCAGCGCGAAATGAAAAAAAATCGCGACCAATATTTGCAAGAGATAGCGAAATTTAAGCGAAACATTGACCAGGCATATCATTCGGGAATGGATGACCCAGACCAGATTGAACATAAGAAAATGCAAGAAGGGCAAAATTTGTATGCTGCCTATTATCGTTGTGGACAATTTCGGGGTAAAGACAAGAGTCAATCGATTGCAAAACGATATGATTTTTCATTTAATATTTTGGATGAAGACCATGCGGGAATCATGGATGATAACATACATAAGCATTCAAATATGCTGTTGGTTGGGGGTAGTGGGGGTAGTGGGGGTAGTGGGGGTAGTGGGGGTAGTGGGGGTAGTGGAGATGATGAAGATCATGAACATGATGGGGATGATGGCGGAATCCGCAAAATAGACGATAAAGACTTTCATTTTAGCATTCCAGAAAGAAAAATTTTTTTGTTGGATAACATTTTTAAGCATGGAGATCATACGGAATATTTAGAGACACTAAATTATGATGATATTATGGCCATTCAGCGACAGACTGTATCTGGTAAAAAAGTAAGGTATATGAATGCATATTGGATGTATCCAGAATTCGGGAGAGTCAATAATAGGTTTCAGTATGATCCTTATTTGGTTGAGGATCCCTTTGAAAAAATTATTGGCTTTATTAAACAAAATTCTTCATCGACAGGCCCAGGCTCAAGCTCTAGATCTGGCTCTGGCTCGGGCTCTGGCTCGGGCTCAGGCTCTGGCTCAGGCTCGGGCTCTGGCTCTGGCTCTGGCTCTGGCTCTGGCTCTGGCTCAAGGCTATCAGATGCCCAAGTTGGGGGCTCGGCCGATGGCGACGAAGCAGGTAACCCACGAGAAGCGAGGTCCCCATTAAATAATGGACCACCCTCTAGTCGGAACACTAGAAATAGCTCTTCCAAAGTCATCAATGCTCATGCAAAAGCCTTAATTGGAAAGAGTAATGATCATATCAACGATTATCGATACCAATTCGGCATTGAATATTATGATTTGTACCTGGGCGAACGCCTCGTCGAACTACCTATGCATCCACAGTATACTGTCGATAATTTGAACTATCCCCCAAACGACTACACCCATGACCAGTGGGATTTTCATTTGTTGATGATGCGTTATCGATATATCGTAGAAGCCATTCGAAAATGCTTAGAAAAAGATTTATTAAATGAGAAATTCAAACGCGAATACGAAATGTATGGCACGATTTACATGCAAAAAATTGAACTTATATTCACCTATCTTATCCAAGGCAGCAGAGGCGGTAAGGACCGCGAAATGGAAGAGTTTGAGCATGACAAGGAAAGAGATGCAAACAGAGGGCAATCGTGGGAATACACAGGCGATAAAGGCATCGGCAATACCTTGGAAGAACAGCGACGACAGTTTGGTAGAGCGGCTCCATTTGAAGATCGCAGGAAAACCTTAATGGCACGAACACAAAACGTATCAAGAAGGAGGCGGGCCAATCCCGTTGTCAATACGATGCCCTTACGATCCGCCTTGAGAAACAACAATACCACTACAACCGCCAGACTAGCTCGCGATGCAGCGGGCGGAGATGATTCTTCGTTCACAGGAGCAGTACAGGCTGCTGCAGATGCAGGTAATACAGAAAGACGGAGAGTCGCATTCGCCAATGTTGGTGGAGGGATATGGGAAGGAAGTGGGGGCGCACCATGGAACGATGGGTCTCTAAAAGGAGGGAAATTGCCTCCGAGGCACCGAAAAGGGCGCGGCTGGAACGAAACTCGTGATAATGATCCAAACAATCCCTACAAAGCATTTCATAATAATATTATTACTCGTATGAGGAGCAAAGAGTATGTTTCGCCCGAAATTTACATGCTCCTTCTGCATGTAAGCGACAGAGAATTGGCCATGCTGATTACCAAATTACTTCGAGTGCGAGGAACGTCTGGAGCTGTTCCTCAAGTGAGTCTTGTTAAGCAAGGATTTCGACTATTGGACCAGAAAGTCATATGGATGCGGGATGTGGCGGAAATGGATGGTATGGGGGGAGGAGATGATGACGACGAAGATGCAGAAGACGAAGAAGAAAAGTACGACCACGACAAGGAGAAAGATCTCGACAAAGATCCCAAAGAGTCAAAAGCGCTGACCAAAAGATGGGACAAGGAACTGATGGAAAGTTACAAGTTGCGCGACATATTCATGAACGAATTGTCGTACGCTTACCAAATACAATTGAACAATATTTTAGGTACTGTTTTACCCGAATTGAAAGAGTTCCACGCCATTCGCAAAAAATATCGCACAAGTTATAACGACCAAGTCAAAGATATAAGACAAAAAATACGAAATTACGATAAAATTTTGTTCTTCTTTTTTGTGGCCTGTTTGCAAGAAAGGGGTGATTGGAGTCGATTATTAGTGAAAGAAGATCCCATTCTAAATCCAGAATCCACGGAAAAGGAGAAGAATCCACAAAAATACGACAAACGTCACAATTGGACAAGGTATCTCAAAGTCATCGACCCACCATGCAATATGTACTGGGGTACAATTCCCCTTTAGACATACGGCTCTTCTTGCAATTCCGTTTCAAACGCTTGTTTATTTTCCAAAAGTGAAAGGTGCGATTGATGCGAAAGCACTTTCTTCATCATCGAGGCAGTGATTTTGTATTTCAGACATCCAGTACTGTCTTTGACAATTTTTCCGACTTTCTTGACTGATTTGCCTCTTCCTCGTTTGGAAGCTACTTGTGATGTCAATACGGCATCCCCTGGAACAATCGCGGCCATTCCATCCGCATGACCTCCTTTTGATGATGAGCCCCCCTCCTCGTCTCTTCTTGGGGTTTGAACCTTTATTTCGTCGTGAGGATCTTCATCGTCCCCTTCTTCGTCTTCATGAGGGAGATTCTCGGCGATTTCATTTTCCTCATTCAATTCGGTTGCATCCCCCTCATCATCATCTATTTCGTCGTCTGCTTTATCGCCTTCAATATCTTCGTCGTCGCCACCATCCTCATCCTCGTCTCCCTCATCGACATTATCTTCATGATCATCAAGTTCCCCCTCTCCTTCATCGTCGTCTGCATCTGCGTCTGCGTCTGCGTCTGCGTCTGCATCATCGTCATCCTCATCATCATCCTCATCGTCATCGTCCCCGTCACCGTCACCGTGACCATCCCCATCATCGTCGTTTCCATGACGTGGAATTGACGCTCCACCAGTATGACTCTTTTTCGCCTTACCATCTGCCCAACCGAACATCATCTTCTTTTCTCTTCGTAAAATTAAATCAGAAGAATCTTTCACGGGCAACAAAGGTTGCGTGGTGGAATCACGAATGGCGCTTGTCGTTCCCGCTCCATTTCCAGATGACAACCCCAACCCCAACCCCAACCCTTTGGGCAAGATCAAAACATTCTCATGGGCGCCCTCTCCATTTCGTTTCCCGATCGCCATCGAGACCGATTTCCATTCTTCGACGGTCAAATTTTGAATTTGTGGAACATGATTTACCAAATGAGAAGTGGCGCCACGAAACAAAAGAATCGCGCAAGTACCAAAAAGGTCGGGCACGGACACGGTTTGAAAATCATATTTGCTGAGTCCAGTGGATTTCCCTTTTGTTTTGCCATACAGAGAAAAAAGGGTTGGGGGGTTGCCTGCAAATGTCCAGGTATGGACATGACCAAAATGGACAGGAGTCTTGAATCCACATTTTTTGTGCAATTGTTTTTCGATTTCTTCCGTTTTGTCCTCTAGAGGATCGTTTGACAATTTAATAAAGGATTCATTTACATCTCCTTCACGAGATATTGTTACGATAGTAACAACGCGTTTGCAAACATACGGCATTTTTTCCCAGGATCAATTTCAAAGGAACAATTCGATTTAAAACGATTTGAATTGTGATCGAAAGACAATCAAACTATTCACAGTATTTCACTCCTTCTAAATTGTTTTCTCTTTTTTAAAAATTTGATCTCTCTTGCCTACCCTTACTTCCCGTGAACTAACGGGCATTTGCCATGGGATTTTGGTTATTTACGATTCAAATACTCTTGGCGAGTTTGTTTTTTATTTATTTGGGACATCAGTTGCTTTTACGAATTCAACACAATTATACTCGACCGATTGAAAGAGATCTCATTTCATCCACAGCAGCAAAATACAATCGTATTATTGAGACAATCACCAAACATTCAGAAGGCGCATCCACCATTCCTCCTTCTTCGTCTTCTTCATCCTCCTCCTCCTCCTCCTCCTCATCGTCCTCCTCCTCCTTCACGTCATCCTCCGCCTCGTCATCCTCCACTCTCATAAAAGACCTTCAGACAATCGTTCCTTTTACATCGTCTACCCTTTCTGCATCGATCAAACAAGAACTCAAAGACTATTTAAAGATACAACTCCAAAACAAGGGTTTAGACAAAACCCCATCTCTATAGAAAAAAAATTCAACTGAAATTCTTGGAAATTGTTTTTTTTATGTTTGCGTTTCAGAGACTCCAAGATGCCACGGATGTTCTTTCACGATTTCCATCGGATCTTTGTGTGCCCAGATTCGACTACCATGCAAAAGCCGCCACCCGACCATCCGAAGAATCCATAAGTTGCCATTACCTTGCCATCCCTACAGGCAGCAAATGTTTTGTCTGGGTAAATGATGAATCGATTTATTTAGTCAAGCGTAGTCCACCTCAAAAGCCGCCGTGCAAAGGGGTTTCATCTCCAAGTGTTTATGTTGCTTTGTCAACAACCCCCAAAATGAAGCATATACTGGCCAAAATGGACGGGCTCATCCTTTACGCAACCTGGCATTCAAATCAACAAAAACAAAAGCAGTATCTTTTTGTGGAGAATGTGTTTCGGTTTCGAAATCGGACGAATTTGCTCATCGAAAACACAGAATGGCTAGTCTTTCACAAAAAAGTTCAATTGATCGTTTCGTGTATGCAAGAATGGTATCAACATAGCTGTATCTTACCCATGAATGAAGATGGAACGGCAACAGACCAGAGTCCTTCCGTAACGTGGATGGTGTTGCCGCATATGACAACCAATCCTGAAAACGCCCTTCAGACTTCCTATATTTATCCTGTCTATCATTTTCATGTGTATCGCGAAGATTTAATGATGGACAAGAGACGCACCCCAGCGGTGATTTGCATGAATTACCGCAAAAGCAATCCAACGACAATGCCTGTTGCCGCCCCCGTCCCCGCCCCATTCCACAGCCCCAGCCCTGTCTCTGCCCAACCCATTCCTCATGCACGCAAAGACGCTTTCAAAACATTTTGGGTGAATCCCGATGTTCAGACAGAAATTTATCATTTGTATGATATCTCCCCCATGAAAAAGTATGTGGGCATAGCGCATATCCCTGATTGTCAAACGAGTCATCTTCTGAATGTTGTTTGCCGTAACATGAAAGAATATCATACCAATCTGGACGTACTGGAGGAAAGCGACGATGATTGTGAAGTTGTTTCATCAAGACCCGACGACGGCCGCGGTATGAAAGAAGTGCGAATGAAATGCAAATACAACGGCAATTTCGGAAAGTGGACACCCATCAGTGTTGTTCAAGGGTGAAAACTCCCTATTTTTTAATGTGTTGAAGCGCCGAAAGCAAAACAACTTCTTGCGTATTGAGTTTTTGAAAGATTAGACATTCGTCCATTCGGAGATAAAAAAATCGACGCGAAAACGTTTTGCAAAGCATCATCATTCCATTTTCTCCGATCTTGAGTTCGCAATAAATAACAGGAGAATTGAGATGAAACGAAATATGGGAGGCTTTTTTGTCCTCCGCATGTTTAACGGCATCCATTACAGATATCCATCGAATAGAAGATCCATAAGTAAGATCGGCAACATCTTCGATGAAAATGTAACCTTTTAATTGCCGAATAAACCCCTCCCGCTCTTTCTTGGAGAGCCCCAAGTCGGAGAGGGCAGTTTCTTTATTTTTTTTGAGTTTGCTGACGTCCATCGAAAAATATTTGGCATTATTTTCGTTGAGCATGGCCCGCTCAAGAATGGCAGAATGCCGATCTTCTTTTTCTTTTTCATTTGAATTCGTTGACATGGTTTTTAAAAACAAGAAAACAAAAAACAAAAAACCAATAACCAAATAACGAAAAAAACCAGCAATAATTTTATTTCAAATTTTCATTTTTCCATCTCTATATCTTTTTGTTATTTGTTTTTTGTTATTTTAAAAAATCAAAATGTCAAATCAAGAACTTTGTCATCATTATGCATGGGCGTATCCCAATGTTGAAATGGATAAGGATCCCCTTTTTGGTTGGGCATACCCGCTAGTCCATCAATTCATCGGATTGGTTTCAAACCACAACAATCGAAAAATAGATCCGACCAAGGCGAGAGAATACCTGAACCGAGCCTTTCAAAATACCAGAAATTATAATCTCCAAAGCGCTATGGAATATTATCAAGACGATCAATGAGGTTTTACCACGCACCGAAAGAACTTCCTCCAAGAACTTCGTTGGCAGGAAGAATGATGTTTCCTCCTCCGTTGGCATCGCCGCCACTATTGTTTCCTCCTCTGGATCCAGTCCCTCCCCCAGTCTGATATCCAGCGTAAAAACTGTTGAAATCGGGGGCTGGTAAGCTGCTGATGGATGTAGACCCAGTCATCCCTTCTGTGAACCCACCGCCTCCGCCCCCTCCTCCCCCTCCACCTCCTCCCGTCAACGATGTATTCGCCGCAGCTTCATCTGCGCTGGTGGATCCCATTCCTGTAGTACTTCTTTTTTTCTTCCTCTTTCCCTTTTCTCCCGTCCAAAGATCAATCAATCGTTGACACAAAATATTTACCTTCTCTCCGATCTTTGTCTGCAGATTCATCGACATGAAAAGGAGACCCAAAACGATGAAAGTGGTGTCATATTTGGGATACTGAGTTTCGGAGTAGGTGGGAACAAAAACAACAAGACGGCGAATGAAAAAGAGACCCATAAAAATGACGATGAATTCCATGAGAATCTCCGCTAAAAGTTCAAAACTGTTTTTTTCTTCATCGGGTTCAGGACTGAAACGCTGAGTGAGCTTTACCAAGAGAACAACAGGAATGATAGAAACAAAACAGTATTGAATGACATTTAGCATGTTGGCTTTCGAATCTTCATCAAAATTAAATACAAAACGGAAGAATCCGATCTTGGCTTTGGAATCGGCGGTAATATCCATAATGGTGGTAGTGTGAAGGTGAGATGATGGGGTGGGACGGATGGGAACGAGGAATGAAGGAAAGAATGGCGCACGAACTCTTAAAAATGGTGAATAAGATTTCTTTTTTTTTCGGAGGGGATTCTAGAATAAGCCTACCGAAAAAAGCAAGGGATGTTTGCCCACGAGTTAAAAGCAATATAAAGATGACTTGAAGAATAAAAAGAAACTTCCCTGAAATAAAAAAATTTAAAACAATCTTTTATTCGTTCATCGTTTTCTTTTTTTTTTGAGGTTTCATTTCGTGAATCATTCATGAGCAGTTCACGGGCAAATGCATCTGCACGCGCGAAACGAGCAGGAGAAACATCAACATCATTCGGGAAAGCAGGGATGGACATGGGAGGAGGAGGAGGGGGAGGCCTGCCTGGGAAGGGTAATAATGGCCAACCTGTTGCTCAAATGACCCCAAAAATTTCAATCTCAGATGCTTTCAGCCTCATTTCCCTTCGTTTAGGGAGGGTAGAAGACCTTTTGAGTCAAGTTGATTTTGATTCCTTGATGAATGGTATGACAGGAGGGGGAATGGGATATGGAGGAGGTGGCGGAGGAGGCTGCGGAGGAGGAGGAGGCTTTTCTTCCGATGGAGTGAGTTGCGGCACTGGGTCAGATAACGGAGTGATGATGCAGCATTATGATGACCTCTTCGATACTATTCACGGTCAATTTAAACAAGTAGAGGGAGATGTGGAGGCGAGCCGACGACGAGAGGAAGAGTTATCAAAAAAATACGAAATTATGAGCGAGCGTCAATTATTGGCGGCCTCCGAAATCCGTCAATTACGAGAAGCGACTCAATCATTGTCATCGACTTTGGCGTCTATTCGAGATGATATGGCACGCGAAATATCTGATTTGCAGTCCGAATTTGCACGCCTAGAAGTCGCACAGAATCATTTTGACGGATTTTTGCAACAATTGACTTCTCAATTGACACCTGATCAAATGATGAAAGTAGCTGCTGATTTCGGGATGGAGAATGAAATTATCAGTGGGGATGACGCATCAGACCCTCGTTTGGAAACACAAGAAGAATCTGGAATTATGTCCGCCTCCGTCTCACTCCTGACGACTGCGGTAGAAGATACCCTTTAAAAAAAGATATATAAAGAATATCCCTTTACTCGTTTGAACCATCCAGATCTTTAACAAAGCCTCTCTCCCACACCCACTCACACTCACTCTCTCTCCGTTCACCCCCCCCCCCTGAAATGGCCATGTCTCTGACTCCTTCAGAAACTGCTCCCTCTCAAGATCCCTTCTTTTCCATTGTCGCAGATTCATTTTTATTTTCTAAATTCAAAACCCGAAAAGAATATAAAGAGTATCTTTCCTCCCTCGAATTGTCGGATTATATGGGCCGCTTTTGCTACGTCGCTCATGCGAATCATATTGTCGTTGACTACTCTGTGTTCAATGCCCGCATCAAAAAAATGGACACCAATGTAGGAAACATGTTTATTGGATATATGATTCGCGTATTTCAGCAAGTATTGGAAAATTATCCGCTCATGACGGTTCATGTAAACTTGGATTCGTTTCAATTATTGCACGTAGATCGTCATTATGAATTTTTTTGGACCATGTCGTCCACATTCCAATCGACGTTCCCCAATAGCAAACTCGAAACGTGTTTTATCTACAATGTCCCTGTGCTCTTTTCCGCTTTGTTGACATGTCTTACGTCATTTGTAGATAAAGATACCAAATCAAAATTACGGCAGGTGCCTCGCTAAAAGATTGGGGGGGGGAGAGGGGGAGAGATCCCAAACAAAATTAAAGTTTCATGGGTTTTGGCGGGAGATTTTTGGTTGCTTCGGAAACTTTGCTGTTGGCGACGTTATTAATTTTATTGTCGAGTTGAGAGACGTTCATAGAAAGATCATATAGCCATTGACGAAGAACGGGGTCTGTGGCCGTACAAGTAACATTATTGAGGGAAGAATCTCCATTGTCCATGCCTTCGATGCCATGAATATGGACGATACCCGACCAAGAAATAAAATAAAGGCAAAAACAAAAGAGGATGATCACGAGCAATAAGTTTTGTTGCCATGGGTGAGGCTTATGGCGGCGTTTTCCCATCTTGTTTTGGAAGGGATGGGTGGGGTGAAGGGGGGAGAGAAGGGGAGAAGGTGGGAGAAAAAGAAGTACAAGAAATAGAAATGAATTAGAAAAAATAGTTTATTAAACATATTGTCTCATAAGATAAGCTTCTGTCAACTTTTTGTGATTTTTTTGTCCTCCTCCTCCTCCTCCTCCTGTCTCCCCCCTCTCCACTATTATCCTCCCCC
>Ga0209188_1002230_pt1 | contig 14554 bp, 25 predicted proteins | sample C_130625_EF_Meta_FD_187307 | JGI IMG/M metagenome (GOLD analysis project Ga0209188, IMG submission 187307) | Freshwater microbial communities from Lake Croche, Canada to study carbon cycling - C_130625_EF_MetaG (SPAdes) (version 2) | ecosystem: Environmental > Aquatic > Freshwater > Lake...
CTATCACATTATCGTTATATAATCATAAAGTTGTGCCTCAGCATTAACCTCGACCTCACAGTTTACTATGCCCAGGGCTTGCCGTAGTTAGTGTATGCTACCGGGTGAATGTGTGCCGGGGTTTACTTCACCTCGAACCGTGTCCGATTAGTGTGTGCCACCGGGTGCAAATACACCACGACCACTTCATAAACTGTCTGTCTCTAAGTGATACCTGCCATTCCTATGTGCGGGTGCTCGGTGAGGGTGACCGTAACGGTAACAAGACTTCACTTATCCTCTTACTCTCTGCTCGCACTATCATTTATGTAGAAAATTTTTGAAAACTTTTTGTATAAATGCGTTGAGTATATTTAGGAGTGTGTGGTGATATTTATTTTGTTACCGTGAGTGTAACACTATTGGCACACGCAGTTAGTTACTCCCGGGGTGACAGATTGCCTCGGATGGGGGTATGTCCCGGGCGTTGGTGATGTAGAAAGTTTGGGAAATAATTTGCGGGGGTTTGGCTTAGTTTAGGGCTCAGAATAGTTTAATCTTCCTGCCCTTACTTTGCCTCTCTCGTTGATACTCTGCCACTGCTTTTGCATAACAAATATCGTAGCAAATCTCTCTACCGTCGACAATAGATTGCCTCAAAAGTTCACAGGCTCTGTCTATTAGTCTTGCCTCTGTTTTCTTGTGCATTGTTATTTCTTACTGCGTTTCATTCTATTCTGCTGAGCTACGGCTCTGGCTATAAGTAACCTCTCGTCAGGTTGTTCACCCGTTGACTGTGCTTCTCTCCTCAAAACTGTTACCAATGCTTCTAAGTCTGGACTTAACTCCACAGGGTTCTTTATCTCCTCAAGTTCTTCCTCAAGGGACAACGGTTCGAGATAGTTTATGTAGGTATATAAGTCAGCTTCAAACTCTTTGGCTGAGCTATTATTGTAGGCCTCGATTATATCTTTCTGCACTCCCCAACTTTCCTCAGTTGCGGCTAACTTCCACGCCTCTGCTAACAATGGCAAAATCATTTTGTGCTTGCGTTCTGCCTCTTTTACACCCATTGGAACTAACCCCTCCAGCTTCTTCTTTCGGTTAGGTTCTCTACCTTTCACCCAAATATACGGGGGTTTATGAAACACCTCCGGCAACTTGCTAATATCACTTTCCTCCTCTATTTTCATTTGAGAGAGTGCTTTTAGTGCAACACCTAATGATGAATAACCTAAACTTTTTGCTTGCTCCTCATATCCCATAAATCTCCTCTGTTTCGCCTCAACTTTTACAATGAAGTTATGCAGGGTTAGATTATCCGTCTGCTCAATATCCATAGATTTTTCGAGACTTTCAAACGCCTTGACTATCTCTTCAAAGTCCAACATTGCTCGTCTAAAAAGATTGTTCATTTTGGTTCTGGTAGTGAAAAAGGGTGAGACCTACCAGAGCCCCACCCTTACGAATCTGATTCACTATTATTATACCTGGGACAAAAAAGTGTAAACCCTTTGAGTAGTGGCTCCTGAAAAAATCGTAGTGACACCACCACCCCAGGGGGTGGTGTCTTTACGCTTATTTCAAATACTTTCAGCAGTCACTCCGCAGCTTGTAATACCGGCGAAGTTCACTCAACCTAAAATCGCAAATCTCGCAGTTCACTCAAATACGCAATCAACCAATTTAATGTATTCACCGCCTCCGGATGTTTAACCGCATACTGTAACTTAAAGGTCGTGTAATCCGCCTCAATCAATACCAAAAGTCGCTCAATTTGCTTTTCTTTTTCTTTCCCATCTTTTGTGACTTGTTCGTCAAATGGTCCTGTCATTTTGCCTCTTTGTGTGTGAATTTAGTTTGTTTGTTTAGATGTGGCAACCTCTCGATATACCACACCATACTTTCCAAAAAATAATCGAAACCGCTCGCAATCCTCCCCCAAATACACAATCGCAGATTGAAACGGTGCGGCACCCTTACCATCCCCAAACTTCAACCTCTTATTCACTGCAACCCACGGAAACCTCGATAAACTCCGCCACCACCGGGTAGATACATCAAGCTTCACCAACAAAACTAACTCCTTCGCATTGCCGCATTCGTATTGCTGAACAGCATAAGGTATCCACTCCTTAGAGTTAGAATACGGATGATTCATAAATACACTATCTGCAATCCACTCCTGAGATAACCCATCAGTGGCCTCAGTAAATGTCTGCTTTGCCTCAACATTCGGAAATTCGCTATCATTAGAGCACGGGTCTAAATGCAAGTTGTTATCAAAAAATGCCAACACATCTTCAACAATTTCCTTAGGCGTATTCCAACAATCGTGCCTATTACCAGTTGTTGCTGTAAGTGCTTTTAACGCCCCTTTCATTCTGCCCCCTCATCAATAATTCCCTCCGGCAGATACTCAATACCTCCCCCAGTATCAATGATAACCTCACCGAATTTCAACAAGCCCCCATTTTCAACCCCTCCGCTAACCTCCTCCGCACTCAAATCATACGGCAACGGCAACACCTGCCCCAGCTCCATATCCTTGGCATTCTGAAACTTTTTCTGGTCTTTTATGTCCGAAACCTTGATAGCTCCAATCGTCCCTGAATCTACCCAATACTCCCTATTTTCCAAATCCGTATATGAGCCGTCACCGTATAAAGTCGGCAAGACAAACACTTTGCGCTTGTCCCTAAGCACATACTCAGGCCCCACTTCCCTCTCATAAAGTGAGAATATCTCCTGCCATTCTTCGGGGCTGGTCACATAGGAAATGTCCCCAATGTAATACTCAGTGCCGGTCTTCTTCGTTGCCATTTTGCCTTTAGTCTGTGTTTCCTTATTATTATATCCAAATTTGTTATCCGTACTCACACCTAAACCCCCAAGACATCCACCGCAACCAGAGAAATTCGCTCACTAATCTCGTAAGCCAAAGTTTCAAATAACTCCGGGTCAATCTCTCCGACGCATTTTCCCAAAGCCTGCAAGATTGCCGGGCAAAGAAAATCCATATATTCCGTATCATTGACAATGCAATCCGCAATTTGCGGTGCAAGAGTATCAGCAAGTTGCTCCACTGATTTGTTTGTGAGTTTCATTGTTTCCACCTTTAACTAAACTATTCCGCAAATAGTTCCGAAAATAGCAAAGGCAACAATAATCCCCCCGATAACACCAAACCCACCTAAATGCGCCCCAAGAAAGATGCAAGTGGCATAAATAGCGGGCATACCTACAAAAAGAAAGAAACCTACTGCGAGGAGAAAAACGAATTGTGCCATTGTTGTTTGTTTGTTTGTTTGTTTGTTTTTACTTATACTCGCACTCAAACCGAGCCCTGTCCACCACCATTAGGGGTGAAACTAAATTCACACTTTTCGGTCCAACTTTCCATCCCGTTATCACAAAGCTCATTTACTGCCGGTATATCAAACTCCACCTTATTTGTGGAGTAAGATTGCACCAAACCTGAGCAAAACTGCTTCGACTTTACAACACCGGGACCTCGCACTTCAATATAACCACACTGAGAACCTGCGGTCTTTCCAGTGTTAGTAAATTTGCAATTTCCGTGCCCGTATCCATTCATTATGCAATCTGGAAATGCGATAATAGCCCGGTTTTCGTACTGTATCCGAAGAGCCTCTATATTTGCTGCTTCATCTTTGGCATTCTTGTATGAAATGCCTGCGACAATTGCTGTTGCTGCGAGTGCCACAGATACACCAGCAATGATGATTTTGTTTGTGTTTTTCATTTTGTTTGTTGTTTGTTTGATTTCTACTCTATAAATATAACCGATTTTCCCTCAAAAGTCAAGGTGCCTGCGGTTCGGATAACCGAACCTCAAACCGTTTCATTCTTCAATATCACAAATCAAATCATAGTTATGAATATAAAGCTCCGTCTTTATATTTTCGTCGGAACCTTTTTCTCCACGGTGGTTCATTGAATATCGAATTTGCCACTGTGTTTGTTGAAAGTTTTGAAATCTCTCAACTAACCAATCGTTGACATTATAGGTAATACCGAACCGGTGTGGGCATTTCTCCACATTTTCCGCAAACTCTTCGTGAGAAAAACTTTGATGCAAATTTCCTTTCTTACCACCATACAGAAACGATTTAATATCATACGGAGGGTCAAGAAACACAAAAACATCTTTCCCCTTTGCCAACATAGGCACAGAATAATCCTGATTTGTAATCTTCCAATTCTGGATAATGTCACTGTATGCGGGCAACTTATCAATCCCAACCTTTGAGATATTATTACCTACAGTTGTTTTTGAGAAAGTTCCCCTCTCTGTCAAACCTGAATAAGAGGTCTTATTAACAATGTAAAACGCAACTGCACGGTCAAAGTCATTGGCACTATTATTTGCAAGAACATCCCGAGAAGCATCGTGAAAATCTTCCCACTTTTTCAAATTGGTCTCGTTGAGTACATCCTTGGATACATCCTTGGATACACCCTCAGGTACATCCTTCGCAACTTCCAACGGTTTCTCTATAATCTCTGGAATAGCATTCAGCAAAGTCTCAGAAAGTCTCTTTCCATCTTTCTGCAATTGCACCCAAAAGTTATAAAGAATGAAATACTTATCATTCACCCACACAGGCAAATTAGGATCATTTTGTGATACCATTAACGGCACACTTCCCCCACCCAGAAAAGGATCCCTAAATTCTTGAATATCCCTAGGTAAAAACTCACTAAGTTTCTTTAGTGCTTTACTTTTGCCCCCAGGATACCTTAAACAAGTTTTCAGGGGAAAAGGTTTAAATTTCACAACAGGTTCCAAGCTAGACATAGTATAAGGTGGGGAAAGGATTGGTAAACTAAAAACTGTCGATATAACGGTCGATGGCAGAATTGATTTCATCTGAGAGTATAACGGTAGATGATAACGGAAAAACAGTTTTAATATCACACTGATAATAGTTACCTATTTGCAGTTGCATAACTGCTCCGTCAGCACCCGGTTGATACAAGGACCGAGCAACTTCATCTTCCACGATAACAATGCGTCTCGCAGTCAAATCAATAACCATTAAGTAATCAAAAGTGCTCTCTTCTTGATAGTCTAGGAGAGTTTTTTTCGTCGATAAGAAAGATTTTACTTTGAAGGGTTTTGTATCGTTTGGGTTTTTCTTGTAAAAAAGATCCTTGCCCACTTTCAACTCAACTTTCACACCCCCATAGATAAAATCATAACCTCTGCAATCAACACGAATTAAATCGGAAGAAGCAGCAAGGGCTTTCTCAAGTGCCATTACCCGAGCAAAGTTATCAGCATTTGTTGAAAACCCTTCATCAAGATAAAGAGAATCTACGATGCCAAAAAACTTATTCCAGTCTGTGTCTGCCTCAAGGTGGTCAATTAGGTGCTTCATTTTGTTTGTTTGATTGATTGTTTTCTACCTTAAATAGAACAATTATCCCAAATATGTTCTGATATACAACTCATTCCAGTCAGTGAGTGTCACTTTACACTCCCCCCAATGTAATAACCAATGTAATCAGTGATACAATCAAATGCTTTTTCTATAAGGTATTCAGTTCCATCCAAGTCATCAAGAACTTGGTCGGTGATTTCCTCATCAAAATAGACCTGCTCACAATCATCATTCTCCACATATACATCATCCTTTGTGAAGATGAAAGCAGCACAAGATGCGTCTGGACCTTGTTGCTCAATGAGACGATTTACGGTCTCTTTGAGTTGTTGTAGTGTGCGATTCATTTACTTTGTTTGATTTTCCATACTGTAAGTATGCCACGGATTGGGCAAAAAGTCAAGGTGCCTATGGTACGGTTTACCGCACCTGACCCTATCTAACAATCAAACTCTACGATTTCCTTGGTGATTGAGTTATATCCAACCAGAATCGGGCTCTCTGAGCAAAACCAACTTCGCTTCAATCCACCGCACCCACCATCAAGTAATAACGATTTGCTATCTCGATATATCGTATGATAATGCCCACCAACTCTCACCCAATCTCGTTTCTTACTCACATTCCTCCACCACAATGCTCTGCCTTTGCCTTCACTTTGCGTTGGCCCGTACATCATTAGCTTCCTCACTTGTTTTTGAGTGGGCCTAACCTCAATGCTGTCGGTATAATTAGGAATTTGTAACCACGAAGGAAAGAAAGCGTGGGCACACCTAAACTCTGTATTTTCGTGGTCCCTGAATACAAACCCATACGGCATTTGTTGCATCCACGCATTCACCTCAAGTAACTCAATCCCTGCTGCTTCAAACTCATCGGCAGTACGCAACATTTCCACCGGTTGATGGCAAGGAATGCCAAGTGAAAACATTTCTAATTTATCCTGATGGTTGGACCGCAATATAACAGCGTTGCCGTGGGTTTGCATATAACGGGTCAAATTATATACTCCGACACTATCACTATTCTCACAGCGACTGTCGAATATATCCCCGAGTAAAATGGGCCTGAGATTATTAGCAAAGGCATAATCCCAAGCTTTCTTCAATGGTGTGAATTGTGAATGAATGTCACCAACCAGAAAGTAGCCGTTTGTGTTAGTCATCTTAGTACCCGTGAGTATTTATACTCATCATTCCTCGGTATCAATCTGCCGAATCAACCTTAGGGCCTTACCTAAGATTTTCTGGTCCTCAACCCAAATATCCCTTTGATATTCGCCCAGGTCCCCATTCTTTATCACTTCGTAGTGAAAATAATGCAAGCGGGTAATGAGTTTCTCGATAATCTTCACGGTTTGGCAGGGAGAAACTCCCTCTTCATCGAGCAGATTGTCCACAGTTTCTGCCCAAAAGTTCAAATCCCCAGGCTCACAATTTACGCCAGATACTTGGGCCTGCGTCTTAGCCTGCATTGCAAATAGCTCGGCGGGTGTGTTTGGAATTTCAGAATTGCTCATTGTTTGTTTGTGTTTGGTTGATTTTGTATTTGTGGGAAACTAATTCCCGTTCAGAAAGTCAGCGAGTGCCTCATTATAGGCAGCTTCAGTTTCAAAGGTACGACCGTAAATCGTCAGAGGAAACTGTTGCTTAGGGGCCGGAGTCCGGCACTCTGCCACAGTGTGACCTTTTTCGAGCAAGGTTTGAACGTAGGGATTGGAATGGATTTCGTTTTTCATACATATAGTATGCCACATTTTGCCCCAAAAAGCAAGGGGACAAACCGTACCCCTAGGTACGGGAACCCGTACCTATAACACACTGTAAAAAGCAACAGAGGAAGGAATACCAGCCGCAGCCAAATACCCATTGCACTCGTCAGCATAATCGTAAGCCTCCCCCTCTGTATAAAAGGGACCAATATATCGGGGACCGTCAAATCCTGGAGAGTGAAATCGGACGGTAAAAGTTTCGTTTTTCATTCTTTAACAATACCACAAAACACCCCAAGCATCAAGGGGGCAAACCGACCCCCTTTGTACGGTTACCCGTACTTGCTAATTTGTTACTACATCAAACCTAAGGCATCTTATCAATCTCCGGATTGAATTTTCTGCATTTATAACCATTTACGGTCTTCCCTACAATTTTCGCAGTGCTTTGTAATCCCTCCTTACTCACTCCATTTTCCCTGGCCCACTTTGCCAACGACCTTATCGCAAACTCGGTGCCGTCTGGTGCAGTGATAATCCACCATTTTGCCTGCCCGAGACCTAACTCAGCTTGCTTTCTTCGGTTCTCTATACATAATTGGCGTCTCCTCTCAGCAAACTCCTCAGAGTGAACTCCCTCCTTATTTTCCGCTTGCTTTTTGGCAAACTCTCTCGCTGCTTCTCTACTTGCGCTGCGGTTCTTCTGTTTAGTTACATCCCTGAAGAAACGCCTTGCGATTCTCTCAAGTTTGCTCCTTTCTTTACCTACTCGTTTCTCCACTTTGCGCCATTCTTTGGCTAATTCCACCACTTTCTCTTTGCCATCTTTATTACACTCTGCGGCCCATTCCAGGTAGGCCAAACAAAGTTTTTTCCGTACAGATAGCTCCTTATCAGATAACTTATCTCGAACAAAGCGATATGTGAGATTAACAGGTCTTAGCACTTTAGAAAGGCCTATTGGGGTAGGTACCTATTATTGTATACCCTTGTTTCCGCAGTAAATCTAAACTGGACTTTGTTGGAGGTAAAACCTGCCAAAACGCGATACCGTCGGGGGATAAGCAGTGAATCCAAATCAGTTCAGTCATTACCTGCTTTTTTACCCCACCTTCTGGTAATAATACCCCTGACCCATCCTTCCCCCGGGCAAGTGACTGACCTTTTATTCTCTAAACCATTATTCCAATAGACTTTTCCCTTCATTCTTCTCCCTCCCAGAGAAGCCCATTCTCTTCTTTTTTCCAGGTCGTCTGTGTGTATCCCAGTTCTATTGATTGCTGAGTTTCTACCTGCTGTTTCACCGCCTTTTCTACAGGTTTCTGCCCATTCTTCTTCAGTCTGAGACCAAAACCCAAGACCCTCTTCAACATTTCTCATACCACCTTTACCTGCTCCACTCAATCCTGCCAGTCTGCTTTTTTCTGACATCCATTTATTGAAAATAGGTAAAAGATACTCCCATTCCCCTACTAAAAACTTTTTCTCCCAACCCCAAATACAGGGATGAGAATACTCTTCAGACTGAAGTATCCCTTGAATTGCGTGATGCTCTCTCTTCAAAAGAATAGTAGTATCACCACCCAAACACCCAGGTAAAGGGTAGTGGGATTCATCCCAACAACCTTCTTCAGGGTCACCTGGGATAATATCAAACTCTTTGTAGTGTGAAAAAACTTTTTCTACAAACTGATTGTGTGTCAATTCAGTCATCATCTAAAGAATACGACCAAAATGTATCCCGCGAAACATTATAGGATGTTAGCACCCCGCTGTAAACCGCCCCAGTATCTATACATACCCCGTGCGGAATGCGGTAGGGCATTGGTGCCTCAAGTGGCGTATGTCCAAATACAATCTGCTTGAGATTGTCACTCCAGGCATAAAACTTAGGGCCATAAGTAATAAATGGATTTCTCATCCAAACTAGCTCATCTGCCCCCCCGTCAGCAATAGCCTTCGCAGGATTGTGCCCTGGGTAGATACCAGCGTGAACAAACATTGTTTCACCCACTGTCATATAGATTGGCAGTTGGCTTATCCAATCCTGGTGGTAGGCCATATTATCTAACTCTTCTACATTTCCACCATTTTGCTCCCAGAGACCTACCCCATAACCATCAACGGCATCCATAAACATTTTCTCGTGGTTGCCTCTAAGAACGTAGAAACTTTGCAATCCCCACGATTCTGGGTCTTGCAATAGGTCCCGGGTTCTATTCAAAACGGCCATATCATTTGGCCCTCTATCAATCAAATCTCCCAGGAGAATGACGGTTGCTTTACTATATCTAACGTGGTCAAGGAAAAGTTCATACAACTCGGCACAACCGTGAATGTCACCCAGGGCAATAATATCGCCTGGTTTAATTGTTTGTGAGAAGTTGAAAGTTTGTGTCATTGTTGTGGTTTCCATTATACCCCTTCACCGTTGCTATAAACCGTGTCCGCATACACAACTTTAGTGAAACCCTCATTTGGCAGTTCATGCAAAGAAACTTGCAATTTTTCGTACATACTGATGAGGACGTATCGAGGAACTTGACGGCTTCGGAGTGAGTTTTGAATCAAACATTGCTCAAGGGGGGGATTTACAACATAGGCTGTTATATCTTTCCACCCGTAGGTCATAAGTGATAATAAAGCACCAACCCTAAAACTGGCACAATAGTGAGTGCCATCCACAATAATAGATTTACCAACATTTTCTTCAAGTTGCTCAATGATTGTGTCGTGGATTTCTACCCAATTGCCTTGATTTGCGGCATCCCCATATAACTCTCGGCGAATCTTATCACCGCATACAATAACCGCATTGTGCTCCTTTGCTAGTTTGCGGGCAGCGGTTGATTTACCCGAACCCGGAGCACCAATCATCACAAACGCTTTCATTTTGTCAAAGTTGATTCCTATACTGTGTTTTTACAAATTGATATTTCTCAAACCACTCAATGTAAGGGTCATATTCATCTAGCACTTCCTGGTTGTTGTTCACAAACGATGCGACAACGCCAACAACCTCTCTCCAATCTTCATCAGTCCAAGGATACTCCGGCAAGCAAATGCTCATCGGACTATCCTCCAACAGTTGTTTCAGTTGTAACTTAAGCTGCTCCAACTTTGACATTGCTGGTCTCCTCGTGACGAAGAACTAGGGCTAATGAAGCAGCGAAACTGTCTCCATTGTAAAGGCAAACAGCGTCTTCAAAAAAGTTAGTGCAATCCAGAAAGTGACGAACCATCGTAGATGAACCAGAACGGCGATTGATAACAAAATTCACATCAAGTTTATCCGCCAAACTGTAACCCATATCCATCTGGTCGCTACCTAAAACAAGCACAACCTCATTGAACTCAGCTGCTATGATTGACTCATTGAGAGCATCAAACGGGGTTACCGAGTTGATGAACTTTACCCGTTGCAAATCAACACCAGCATAAGCACACATTTGACGCAGCATCATAACGCGAACGTTCCAAGAGTTGTTCTTCACACCTGTGGAAACGTGAACGTGAGCGACTTCACCGTGGGCCAACATTTGCTGAATCAGTTCAATATGACCCTGGTGAGGTATATTGAACCGGCCAAAGGTAGCAGCAACTTTGTAAAGCATTTGGTTGTTTTCGTTTTTCATACATACACTATAGAGCTAAACCGGTGAAACGCATAGTAGGGGAACCGTCCTTTGAGGGTTCGGTTATCCGTACTTGACGGGGGTCTTTGCCAAAAGGTATATGATTGGGTTTCACTTTATCGCATTTCAGTGATGTGAATGCCACCAGCATCATAATAACAAGAATATACCATTGTGGAGTGTTCATTTGAGTAGTTTAGGGATTAAAATGAGTACAAAAGCTATTGCAGCAATAACCAGGACAATCCAGAAAGGGGAAAGTACCCAAATCCAGGGCCAAGTTATTTGACCGGTAAGTTTCAAAGCGATAAATAATAAAGTCAGCCAATCAAGAAACTTCATTGTGCCAACTCCTTTAGGTTTAGACGTTTGCCATCAGCAGCATAATGGAAGAAACCACTGTTAGTTCCTTGCCACATTCTGGTAGGGTTAGCAGCGTGCTTATCAGCGAAGTTACCAGATAGCAACCTCATTTTCTTCAGTGCCAGGGCACACTCATCATAGCTAACATTCAGGTTTGTATCTACTCTCCAGAGTAAACGGTAGGACTCACCACCCTTGGCAGGGTCGTTGCTGAAAGTATAGTAACCTAGCCAGGGTTTCATACCCAGGTTCTCAAAGATTAGCCCCATCTCGTATGCACCAATCTCGCACACATCGAAGTCAAGGCCGACCAGTGATTGCGTTCTCCAGCATAACTTTTCATACTGCAAATCCATAAGGTCCCGACCATTCATTAGGGCAGAATAGAACGGGCAACCTTTCTCCGTTACCAGACGGATAAAGTCAACCTCAGACACACATTCCCAGGGACGTTGAATCATTTGCTCGCGGAGCTTACCATACTCTTGCAGAGTTTGTGGTTTGGCAGTGCGGGGGGCACCAAGATGGCAGACGATTTTGTTCATTTTGCGTTCAGTTCTTTATTTGCTGTTGGATAAATGCGGTGCCGAAACCTACAATGTAGGAAAGTAGCATAAGGATTCCTATTGTCATCACTCTGAATCCTCCTCATCTTCATCACCGGTGTTGATGCTCACTGTGTGAAAATACATTTTTCCATCTACATAAGCACAATCGTGCCAAGCAAAGTCAGAAGGGAACTCGTGAATGTGTCCAAGTCCGTTTACAACTGTGGTAAAGAGTCTTTCCGTGTCACGAATATCGTCAACTTTAATAGCACCTATTGTACCAGAGTCAACGGAATAAAGATTCCCGTTTTGGTCATTATACTGACCGTCACCATACTTAGTGCTAAACAGGTAGAACTTGCGTCCATCTTCTAGTTCAGTATCCCACTGATCATTGGTAATGTCAGCAGTGTTGTAAACTTCATCCCAATCCTCTTTCATCACATAGCACAAGTCTCCTACATAGTAGCGGACGGTGTCAGTCATTTTGCTCTCGTTTTTTCCATACTGTAAGTATGCCACAAAACCCAGGAAAACGCAAGTACGGGTAACCGTACCTAATAGGCTCCCCGTCCCCAGGGCCAGAGCACCACCCCCACGGTCCGAACCACCAGCCTCAGGTCCAGCCAGAGGCCCCTGTGTCGGGCATAGAACCGGTCTAAACGCACCCTGTGAGGGTAGGTACGGTGGTTGCGCCCAGAGGTCTGCCAGAGGCCGGAGAGGCCGGGTAGGACGCTAAATGCTTCCTGAAAAAGTTCGCCGTAATGTATTAACTCAGCCTCTACAATCGGTCTGGGTCCGATTACCGACATCTCACCTCGCATAATGTTAATAACTTGTGGTAATTCATCCAAGCTAGTCACTCTGAGAAAACGCCCTAACGGTGTCACCCTGGGGTCTTTCTTTAACTTGTGGGTGCGAGCGTACTCGTCTAATAATTCTGGGTCGGTGGCAAGCAAGCTAAGCAATCTACGCTCAGAATCACCATACATTGTGCGAAACTTCCAGCATCGGAAAGTTTTCCCTTGGTAACCTATTCGAGAATGACCAAATAAAATGGGCCCGCTGCTACTGAGTTTTACTGCCAGGGCAATAAACAACAGTAACGGCGAACCCAAAGTTAGTACAGAAAGGGCGAAAGTTACATCACCCAACCGTTTAATCATTGAAATCAGGCTACTTCAGTTTCGGCAACTTCAGCAACTTCTTCAGCGGGAACTTCAATATTGAAGGCTTCCAGAATATCACTATAGCCAGCAGATGCAATGCTACGGGCAACATCAGCGTCGCTAAGTTGGCCGATAGCAGATTGTACTGCTTCGGAATAAACGCGAATCAACTCGCGCAGCGGTGCATTTTCGATGACACGGGAGGTCAGAGTGTTAACCACATCTTGGCGGTTTTCGAGAGTGTAATCAGACATTTGAAATTAGTATAGAGGTCGAGAGTAAATGCTTGTGAGCGAACCATCTCTCTTTCGATTCGCTACCAAAAGTATAGCAGTTGCTACTTTTTGTAAACTCAATCCGAATACAACAAATGATAAATTGGTCCCACAACATTTCGGAAAGTCGCTTCAATTATTGGCAATTCTCTGTGTGTTGCGGCATTATTTTGGTCTTCTTTACTCTTCCAGAAAATCTGAATCTCTACTCTGCCACCAGGGTGAATAGTGACAGTTTTGTGCATAAATCCTTTGCGTTGTCGTAACCACGGATCCCACATTTGCTTGTCTGCATCTGCAAACTCTTGAGCAGCAAAAGGTGGATTTATCAGGAACGACATACGTTCAATCTTCACCATATTCATCCCATTTGTCGATTGGGCACTTAACATTTGCGAAAGTTGTCTTGATGGGCATAAAACATTGACATATATCACATTGCGTAGTATCCGCTTTATAGTGATCGCAAGCACGGCAAATCTCCATTCGATCCGCTGTTACTTTGCGAGGGGCAAGTTTAGGGTTTTCAAGTAACCGCTTGGCTGTGTCCCTCAGAGAGGCACCAAACGAGCGACGACAACATTCTTCAGTCATTGTTATTGATACCCTAATCCCAGTATCTACCAAGTGTTTGAAAGTGTTCAAGAATGATTTGACCAGGGATTGTACGATACTTAGACAACATTTCGCCGGTGGCCTTATAATAAACAATCTCATTCAGCAACGCTTGCGTTACAACGCTATCGGCAATCCACTCACGAAAGTGAAAAGTCTGGAACTTTTCAATGTAATGCCAGGGACAATCCCTGTGAGTCCAACAATGTTTGTATCTTGGATAACCATTTTTTAAGTCAAGATCCCAGTTCAGCATCCAATACTCGTAATCCTCAGGGCTCTCAATAGTAAGAACCTTGCCATACTCGTTAGCTTCTGCTTTTGAAATATCAAACAGGTAGCTGTCTCCTTCAGCGTCGTCTTGTGTGATTTTCCACGTTGCATTGACAATCAAATATGAGAGTGGACCCCCATAAAAATCGTTAGAAGATTCCCGTTTGTCAATCCGTAGTGAGGTAATCTTGAGTGTCATTATATAAAAAATAAGGGGAGGTCACCCTCCCCGATATTGTAGGTTTACAGTTTACAGGTAAACTACACCGCAGCCATTTCAGTAAGCACAGACATTGCTCGCTGGTTGATAGCAGCACCTTGACCAAACTGGCTGTAGTTGAGACGCCCTGAAACACTCTTGCGAGAGTAGTTAGAGGCAAATTCCGTGATGCTATTGAAGGCATCGTAAAAAGTCTTGCCTTCATTACCCTTACCGGCATAAAACAGGTTAGTCAGTTGCTTGGCATTGCGAATGTCCTTGGTATCCTTATTGTAGATGCTTTCCAAGGCATTACGAAACTGAGTTTCAGTGCAACGAGTAGTAGCTAACTTATCAACGTATTGACTATACTTCTTCA
>Ga0209188_1002231_pt1 | contig 14554 bp, 9 predicted proteins | sample C_130625_EF_Meta_FD_187307 | JGI IMG/M metagenome (GOLD analysis project Ga0209188, IMG submission 187307) | Freshwater microbial communities from Lake Croche, Canada to study carbon cycling - C_130625_EF_MetaG (SPAdes) (version 2) | ecosystem: Environmental > Aquatic > Freshwater > Lake | place...
GGACCAAACTGCCAAGAGATCCACTCGCCACGACAAAGGCCATCTCCGTGTTCACCGCTGTAAGCCCCCTTGTACTTACGTACTAACTCAGAAGCTTCTTCTGCTACTGCACGCATCTTCTGAGCGCCATCTCTGCGCATATCTAAAATAGGGCGCACGTGTAATGTGCCTACTGAAGCATGGGCATACCAAGTACCCCTTGAACCATGTTTCGAAAACACTTCTGTAAGTGCTTGAGTGTAGTCAGCCAAACTCTCCAGCGGTACAGCGCAGTCTTCAATAAAGCTCACTGGCTTGCCATCACCCTTCAGGCTCATCATGATGTTCAGACCTGCTTTACGCACTTCCCATAAATTCTTTTGCAAAGGGGCGTCTGGCATTGACACGACTGAGCCTGGCAATCCTAGATCACTCATGAGTTCTTGCAAGGCTTCTAGTTTCTCTAATAGTGGTGCATGCGCTTCACCAGAAAACTCCACCAGCAAAATGGCTTCAGGGGTTTGGGCAGTGTGATCAATCAGTCCAGTCTCAATGGTTTTCTTAAAACTTGGATTACTGCGTGCTAGATCTATCATGGTGCGATCCACTAGCTCAACTGCAGTAGGACCAAGTTTCACGATATGCTGGGCGCTGTCCATAGCTTTGTAAAAGCTAGCAAAGTTCACAATACCCAAGACTTTATGCTGAGGCAAAGGTGCTAATTTGAGCTTAAGAGATTTGAAGTAGGCGAGCGTGCCTTCGCTGCCTACTAAAAGATGCGACAGATTGACACTGCCATCTTGGGTGTAGGGTAACTCGCTTTGAGGATGGAAGATATCGAGGTTATAGCCCGCAACACGCCTCATCACTTTCGGAAAGCGTGCTTCGATCTCAGGTTGAAGAGTATTTGCTAAGTCTTTGACAAAGTCACCCAGCTCTTTAGCGACACCAGAGCTATTTGCATAGTTTGCAAACTCACCCACCCTGCCATCTGCCAGCCATGCATGAATGCCTAAGACGTTATGCACCATATTGCCGTATGCAATAGAGCGACTTCCGCAAGAGTTGTTGCCTGCCATGCCACCAATGGTTGCTTGCCCACCAGTAGAGACGTCTACGGGGTACCAGAGGCCATGCTGTTTGAGTGAACCATTTAAATGATCAAGCACCAAGCCTGGCTCAACTTCCACGTATCCCTTGTCTATATTGAGATCGAGAATATTTCTGAAGTATTTAGTGTTATCAATCACTAATGCTGCACCAGTGGTCTGGCCGCACTGACTGGTGCCACCCCCTCTTGGAAGAACAGGTACACCAAGTTCTGCAGCAATCTGAATGGCACTAGCAATATCTTGCGCAGTTTTAGGTACAAATACCGCAACAGGCATGGCTTGATAAATAGAGGCATCCGTTGCATAACGACCGCGACTAGCTACATCGGTCATGACTTCGCCAGAAGTCTCTTGGCGGAGGCGTTTAGCGAGTTGCGCCTGATCCACCATCAGCTCTTTGAGCTCGAGAGGCTTATTCATTTGACGGTCTCCGCTACTTGTGGTGAGGCATCAGCTGTGAGTAATTGCACGACGACATCACGCTTATTCTGTACGTGCTGGATCATGACTTTGCGCATGCGGGCACTATCTCTGGCTTTGAGGGCATCAAGCATCTCCTGATGTTCCTCAACCGCCTTTTCCCATTTGACACCATCTTGATTCGATCTAAAACGTAAGGCTTCAATGCGAGCGTTCACTTGCGAGAAGAGTTGGGTGAGTACTGGGTTATTAGCCGCCTGATTAATTAAGTGATGAATGCGTAGATTGAGTTTGTAGTAGCTTGATAGATCTCGGCGCGCATACGAGGCCATCATTTCATATTGGAGGGCCTCTAATTCGGAGAGAGTGGTGTCGCTAATATTCTTTGCGGCCAATTCACCCGAGAAACCCTCGAGATCTGCAATCACATCAAAGGTGTGAATCACATCCGCAATACTGAGTTGTACTGCAATTGCACCGCGGTTGACAATGAGTTCCACCAAGCCGTCTGCTGCTAAACGACGTATAGCCTCTCGAATCGGCGTGCGTGACACATTGAGGCTCTCAGCCAGTTCTCGTTCATTGAGTTTGCTGCCGGGAGCAATCTTGCCCTCTACCAAGAGCAATCTGAGTTTTTGGAAGATGGCCTCATGTAAGTTCTGCGAATTAGGCTGTTCTATTGCCGCCATGGTGTAGCTCCCTAGCCCTAAGATTTGTATACAAAAATATCAATAAACCATCATAAAGCATAAATATCACCTTTAAATAGTAATTTAAGCCATTATTTTGTATTTTTCTCCATTAAATTGTATACAAAATAGAAAAATAGTAAAAATTGCCTTACACTTAGTCCATTATTTAATCCAAAAACAGTGAGACAAACCATGCTGAAACTCGATAACCACGCATCTGGCCGCCATTTTTTACATATACCTGGACCTAGTCCGGTTCCTCCACGCATTTTGCGTGCCATCAGCTATCAAACGATTGATCATCGCGGTCCGGAGTTTGGGGTATTTGGTTTGAAGGTGTTGGACGGCATCAAGAAGATTTTTAAGACTGAGCATCCTGTCATGATTTATTCCGCTTCCGGAACGGGATCATGGGAAGGTGCATTGGTAAATGTACTCAATCCTGGCGACAAGGTACTCTTTTATGAAACTGGCCACTTCGCAAATTTGTGGCGCACACTCGCTCAGAAAATTGGCATCGTTCCTGAGGTGGTTGGTAAAGAAGGTAAAGACACTTGGCGTTGGGGCGTAGATGCTTCAGTGATTGAAGAGCGTTTGCGTAAGGATAGCCAACACGAAATCAAAGCAGTGTGCGTTGTGCATAACGAAACATCTACTGGTATGACATCGAATATTTCTGCCGTAAGAAAAGCAATCGATGCAGCCAAGCATCCAGCACTACTCATCGTAGATAGCGTGTCTGGCTTGGGTTCAGCCGACTATCGTCATGATGAGTGGGGCGTTGATGTGACAGTATCAGGTTCGCAAAAAGGCTTGATGTTGCCACCTGGAATTGGTTTTAATGCGCTCTCACCAAAAGCAATTGAGGCGAGCAAGCACAGCAAGATTCTGAAGGCCTACCTAAACTGGGAAGAAATCCTCGAGGCGAATAAAACCGGTTACTGGCCAACAACACCAAGTACTAATCTCATGTACGGCTTGCATGAAGCAATCGACATGATGATGACTGAGGGTTTAGATACGATTTTTGCGCGTCATCAACGTTTGGCTGAAGCATGTCGTCGTGCAGTCGCTGCTTGGGGTCTTGAAAACCAATGTCAAGACTCAAGTACATATTCTCCTGTACTTACTGCGGCAGTAGTTCCAGAAGGAATGGATGCAGACGTATTGCGTAAACATGCCTTGGAGAAGTTCAATCTTTCTCTGGGTACAGGCCTTGGCAAACTCAAGGGTAAGATTTTCCGTATTGGTCATTTGGGGGACTGCAATGAGCTCAGCTTGATGGCTGCCCTGAGTGGGGTTGAGATGAGTTTAGGCGCAATGGGCTATAAACCCAAGGAAAGCGGCGTTGTGGCTGCTCAAGAATTCCTTAAATAATCAATTTAGGCGGAGACAAGGTGTGGCTGGGCCTGGAAAGCTGGGTCTGGTCGCAACCCTTATAATTCAGGTACTTTGTAGTAGTGCACTAGTGAATTTATTAGATACACCATATTCGAGACAGAAAGATTAAACATGTTAGCGACTAAACCTTATTTAACTCAGGCTGATGTTCAAAAGATTTTGGATGCAGCCAATCAACATGCAGCTAAAAATAATTTGGCAGTAACCATCGCTGTATGTGATGAAGGTGGCCACTTGATGGGTTTAATTCGGCGTGATAACTGTGCTCCTTTATCTGCTTATATTGCGGAAGAGAAAGCTCGTACGGCCGCAATGGGTAAACGCGAAACTCGGATTTACGAAGAAATTATTAATGATGGTCGTCATGCTTTTTTATCTGCCCCGCACGTATCGGGCATGTTAGAGGGTGGCGTCAATATCGAGGTAAACGGGTTTACCATCGGCGCAGTCGGCGTTTCCGGCGTTAAATCGGCAGAGGATGCTGAGACCGCTAAGGCCGGCATCGCCGCCATTCTGTAAGTTACCTTGATAAATACTGATACTGAAATAACTTCTTTTACAGGGGCTGACGACATAGTCTCCCCTAGTGCTACTCCGGTAACAATTACTTTTGCTGATTTTGGTTTAGATCCAAAGATTCAAAAAGCAGTATCCGAGCAGGGCTACACCACTCCAACTCCAATTCAAGCGCAATCTATCCCACATGTTTTAGCAGGCAGTGATTTAATGGGTGCCGCTCAAACTGGTACAGGTAAAACTGCTGCGTTTGTTCTGCCTATCATTCAACGCATTTTGCGTCATGCTAGCAGTAGTGCATCACCAGCACGCCATCCAATTCGTGCCTTAGTGCTGACGCCTACAAGAGAGCTGGCGGTGCAAGTAGCTGAAAATGCAGGTAACTATTCAAAACACACAGATTTACGGACTGCAGTGGTCTACGGCGGTGTGGATATGAAAGAACAGGTTGCCTTATTGCGCAATGGTGTCGAGATCTTGATTGCTACACCAGGCCGCTTGCTCGATCACATTGGCTCTAAAGTGGCGAACTTGTCGCAAGTTGAATTATTGGTTTTGGATGAAGCAGACCGAATGTTGGACATGGGTTTCTTGCCTGACTTACAGCGCATTATTGATTTGATTCCAGCGCAAAGACAAACATTGTTGTTCTCAGCAACCTTCTCCCCAGAAATCAAAAAGCTAGCGCAAAGTTATTTACGTACTCCAGTGACTGTTGAAGTAGCGCGCCAAAACGCTGCTGCGGATACGGTTAAACAAGTAGTGCATATGGTTGCTTCTGCTGATAAACAAAGCGCAATTGTTAAGGTATTAGAAGCACGTACACGCCAAGGTTTATCGCGTCAATGCATTATTTTTACCAATAGCCGTTTGGGTTGTGCCAAGTTGTCGCGCGCTCTTGAGCGTGATGGCATTAAAGCGGGCGCGATTCATGGAGACAAAAGCCAGGGAGAGCGGACTCTGACATTGGAAGCTTTTAAATCTGGCGCTATTGAAGCCTTAGTGGCAACTGATGTTGCAGCCCGCGGTTTAGATATTCCAGACATGCCATGCGTGATTAATCACGAGTTGCCGTACAACGCCGAAGACTTTATTCACCGAATTGGTCGTACAGGTCGTGCTGGTAGCACAGGTGATGCAATTGCTTTGGTAGATGCTAGTGAAAAGCGTTTGCTAGATGATATTGAAAAGCTCATGAAGCGTAAGTTGGATGTGAAGGCTTTGCCTGATAGCGCTCCTTCTCAAAGCAGGGTATCTTCAAGTAGACATTCATCAAGCAGCGCACCAGCAAAAATGTCAGATCCATTTTTCTACAAGCCTTACGAACCGATTGCCGCAGCACCATCTGCTGAGGGTGTAAAACCCGAAGAGAAGAAGGTTGGCATTACTCCAGCCAAGCCAGCAGTGGGCGCCTTATTGGGTGGCTTTAAAAAGAAATAAAGTAATAAATAAGTCAGGAAGCAAAGCAGCAGGGGAGTAAAACCCCTTAAGCTTTCCATGCATGAGTGGCAGCTAAGAGCCACTCAGCAATGGTGATTTTTTCCCCATCTGGCAAATCCCTCAGTCCTAAATGCCGTGCTGCTTTGCGTAATTCTGCAAGTGCATGCTTTTCATCTTGCGTATTAATTTGGGTTGCTAAAGTCTGCTTACTCAGTTTTTCTCCATGTTCATTGAGCACAAGAGGAAGGTGTAAATAATGCGGAGTTTGATATCCCAATACTCTTTGTAGATGGATTTGCCTGGCAGTATTGCTAAGTAAATCTTCACCACGCACGATGTGGGTAATACCTTGCTGTGCATCATCTACGACCACTGCAAGTTGATAGGTAAATAGACCATCATTTCTGCGCAGTACGAAATCACCCACTGCTTGATTGAGATCTTGGCTTTGATACCCAAAGGCTAAATCCTCAAACTCAATCTGACAATGTTGAGGGAGTGCAAGTCGCCAAGCTGCTTTGGCAGTATTAAAGGTGCTTTTTGAATACATTTCCCGCGTATTCGGTCTGCAAGTTCCCGGATAAACCATTTCTTGATTGCGAGGAGTTTGAATGCCCATCTTGGCTAAGGTATTTGCAATGGTCTGCCTTGTGCAGGTGCAGGGGTAGAGCAATTTGAGCTGATTGAGGCGCTCTATAGCTTCTTGGTAGAGCGCTTGGCGCTCTGATTGTTGGGTGAGCTCCCTATCCCAATAGAGGCCGCAGGCTCGTAGCTGTGCTTGAATCTGCTGGTCTACGCCAGGGATACATCTAGGGGTATCTAAATCCTCGATTCTGAGGAGCCATTGACCCCCATTTTTACGAGCATCCAGCCAGCTTCCGAGGGCGGCAACCAGTGATCCAGCATGGAGCGGCCCTGTAGGTGAAGGGGCAAATCGCCCCCGATAGCCGTCGGCTGGGGATGAGGGGTTTTTCAAGGTAGACACAGCTAAAATCATCTCATGGCTTTACCCCGTTTTGTTCATCTTCGCCTTCATTCCGAGTTTTCAATTACGGATGGCGTCGTTCGTATTGACGACGCGGTTGCTGCTGCGGCCAAAGATGAAATGGGTGCCTTAGCTCTCACTGATCTCAGTAACTTATTTGGCCTGGTGCGCTTTTACACCGCGGCCCGATCTGGTGGAATCAAGCCGATTGCTGGAGCTGATGTGTGGGTGACTAACCCCCAAGATCCAGACCAACCTCATCGTTTATTGCTCTTAGTGCAAAACCATTCTGGTTACCTCAATCTCTGCGAGCTATTGAGTAGAGCCTCTTTAGATAATCAATCCCGTGGTCGTGCTGAGGTGGACTCTAATTGGTTTAGTGAGCCTGCCGCTAAAGCTGAAGATAAGGCCGCTAAGCAAACCCTTACTTACGGGCTCATTGCGCTCTCAGGAGCTCGTCTAGGTGAGATGGGTGCTGCATTGTTGGCGGGGCAAGAGGATCAAGCGAAGAATGCAGCCAAAAAGTATGAAAAGCTGTTCCCAAAATCTTTTTATATTGAAGTGCAACGTAGCGGTCATCAGCAAGATGAGAAGCAGCTACAGCTCGCCTGCCACTTGGCTAGTGAATTGGATTTACCGGTAGTAGCTACCCATCCAGTGCAGTTCATGAAAAAAAGTGATTTTATAGCCCATGAAGCCCGGGTGTGCATTGCTGAGGGTGAGTTACTAGGCAATCCTCGTCGTCAAAAGAAATTTAACGACGAACAGTATTTCCTGACACAAGCAGAAATGGAACAGCGGTTTGCTGATTTACCAGCTGCCATAGCAAACTCTGTTGAGATTGCTAAGCGCTGTAACTTGTCGCTCGTTCTCGGTCAACCGCGCTTACCAGATTTTCCAACGCCCCCAGGTATTACGCTTGATGAGTATTTGCTGGCTCAGTCTGAAGTGGGGCTAGAGCGTCATATGGAACGCAACTTTCCTAATGCTGAGGAGCGCGCCAAGGAAATGTCTCGTTATCACGAGCGTTTAGTGTTTGAAGTGCAGACGATTTCGCAAATGGGATTCCCAGGTTATTTCTTAATTGTGGCGGACTTCATCAACTGGGCTAAAAATAATGGTGTGCCTGTGGGTCCTGGTCGTGGATCGGGTGCGGGCTCTCTCGTAGCATATTCATTAGGCATTACCGACCTGGATCCGCTCCGTTACAACCTGCTTTTTGAGCGCTTCTTAAATCCAGAGCGGGTATCAATGCCCGACTTCGATATTGACTTCTGCCAACATGGCCGTGATCGCGTCATTCAGTACGTCAAAGACAAATACGGTAAGGATGCAGTGAGTCAGATCGCCACTTTTGGAACGATGGCTGCGAGAGCGGCGATTCGTGACGTAGGCCGCGTGCTGGAGCAGGGCTATAACTTTGTAGATGGTATTGCCAAGCTAGTGCCAAATAAGCCAGGCCAATACATGACGATTGAAATGGCCAAGAAGGAAGAGAAGCAATTGGCTGAACGCGAGAAGAATGAAGATGAAGTGCGTCAACTTCTCTCCCTCGCACAGCAATTGGAGGGTATGACCCGTAACGTCGGCATGCATGCGGGCGGCGTATTAATTGCTCCAGGTCGTCTAACCGATTTTTGTCCCCTATACACCCAAGAGAGTAAGGATCAAGACAGTAGCTCGGTTATTAGTCAGTTTGATAAGGATGATGTAGAAGCAATCGGCTTAGTGAAGTTCGACTTCTTAGGCTTGACTACGCTCACTATTTTGGCAGCAGCAGAGCGCTGGATAAAAACCTTACATCCCGAGCGCAAGGGCTGGAGTATTAGTGATATTGCCCTCGATGATGAAAAAGCCTTCGATGTTCTTAAGAAAGCGAACACTGTTGCTGTCTTCCAGCTAGAAAGCCGCGGCATGCAAAGCATGCTACGTGAAGCAAAACCTGACCGCTTTGAAGACATCATTGCGCTCGTGGCTTTATATCGTCCAGGCCCGATGGATCTCATTCCGGACTTTATTGAACGTAAGCATGGTCGCCAAAAAGTAGAGTATCCAGATCCACGTATCGAGCCTGTTTTGCGTGAGACCTACGGCATCATGGTTTACCAAGAGCAGGTCATGCAGATGGCGCAGATGATCGGTGGCTACTCATTGGGTGGCGCTGATATGTTGCGCCGTGCCATGGGCAAGAAAAAGCCAGAAGAGATGGCGCAGCATCGCAAAATTTTTAGTGATGGCGCAAAAGCGGGCGGAATCACCGAAGGTAAGGCCAACGAGATTTATGACTTGATGGAGCGGTTTGCTGGCTATGGATTTAATAAATCTCATGCCGCTGCTTACGCACTTCTAGCCTATCAAACTGCCTGGTTGAAAGCTTATTACCCAGCAGAATTTATGGCAGCTAACTTATCGCTCGCGATGGATGACACCGATAAGGTGAAGATTCTGTACGACGATTGCTTGGCCAATCAGATTCGGGTGTTCTCACCTGATATTAATACGGGCGTCTATGAGTTCACCCCATTGCGTGCGCCTGATGCTGCTCTTGATTCATCGATTAGTCATATCCGTTATGGATTAGGTGCTGTACGAGGTACGGGTGAAGCGGCAATTGAAGCGATTGTCAAAGCGCGGGAGATCGGTGGACCCTTTACAAACCTATTTGATTTTTGCGCTAGAGTCGATCGTAGACAAGTCAATCGCCGTGCCATTGAAGCCCTGATGCGTGCTGGTGCATTTGATAGTCTCTATCGTGATGAAGTCGCACTAGGGGGCAATCTTTATGACATCCGCTCGACCTTATTGGCTTCTTTAGCCAGAGCTATTGAGGCGGCGGAACAAGCGGAAGCTTCTATTCATCAGGTGAGTTTGTTTGAGGCTGCCGGCGAAGAAGATAGACATCTTCCGGAATTAGTACGTGAGCCTGTCTGGTCTGAGAAAAAACGCCTCCAAGAAGAAAAGACTGCGCTGGGCCTGTGCTTAACAGGGCATATGTTTGACGCTTATCGTGATGAGACGTCACATTTTATACGCCAGCCATTGGCGAAGGTCGCAGAAGGGAAGGATCAACTGATTGCAGGCATCATCACCTCCGCCAGAATGCTGACAGGTCAACGTGGGCGCATGATGATTGCAACGATTGATGATGGTAGTGCAGCAATTGAAGTTACGCTCTATAGCGAAGTATATGAACCGAACCGCTCTTGGCTTAAGGAAGACGAGATGCTGATTGCTAAGGTCAATGTCACGCCAGACAAGTTCTCAGGCGGAATGCGAGTTGTTTCAGAGGCGGTGATGGATATTACTGGCGCGCGTATGCGCTTTGCGCGTAATGTGCATGTGTGTATTGATTCAGCAATTGACTTGAAGATGCTACGCAGTCAAATTGGGCCTTACTTGATGGCCAATCGAGTGCGTGATCCTAAGTTAAGTGCTGTAGCCCCAGCAATGCTCGGCTCTAATGACGGCATAAAAGGCTTAATGTTGACTGCCGCTGTTACTACGAGTGGTGGAGCTTGTTTGATGCAATTTCCGGAAGAGTTGCGTATTTATCCGGATGACGCTTGCTTACATAGCCTCAATCAATTACTAGCGTCAAAGCAAAAAGACCCTGTACAGGTTCAGTATCACTAAGCACAACTAAATTTACTTTTGCAAAGTTTGCTCAATCGCTGCAATGACTTGGGCTGGCTCCAACAAGTCTAAGCATTCGCTATAGCTATCAGCGCGATCTAAACAACCTGCTTTGCGGCAGGGAACGCATTCGCCCGGGCCTTGCAAGATCGTGACATTCAAAACTGTTTGTGTACGAGCACGCAACTGATAAGGCTGCTCACCAATAAAACCATTTGGCCAGGGACCAAAGTTCGTTGGAGGTGTTGCACCAAATAAGGTGATCGTTGGGGTGTTACAAGCTGCTGCTAAGTGGGTGATGGAGGTATCAACCCCAATAAAGAGCACCGCGCCACACAGCAGAGTGCCCACCTGTGGAATGGAAAGCTTCCCAGCTGCATTGATGACATTTGTACGTGTCTCATCATCTAAGAGAGAAATAATATCGTGATTTAGTTGCACATCTTGTTTGGCTGGTGAGGCGCTCAACACAACCTGAAAACCTTTCTTTACCAAGTCAGTTATCAGGACTTGCCAATGCGCCAAGGGCCAGCGTTTATAGGCGGTAAGAGGACCAGGATGTACTACGACATAGGGTTGTTGAAGTGCGTTAGTAATGGCGGGAGTGAGTGCTTCGCCCGCTGGTGGCGTAACGATAATGAGTTTGTTAAATAATTCAGCTGGGTTTCTGAAGAAGACTTCTAGCAAGCGCATTTTTTCGGCAATGACGTGCTGCTTAAAATAATCGACATTTACGGTGTGCATGCAGATAAATTTCTTCCAAGCATTCTGCTTTTCAGCCTTACTTCTCTTGGATTTATCTTCTACGTCCTTGCCTTGGGGGTGGCCACCCAAAATGCCCACTCTTCTCAAAGCGGCAACTAAGCCATACAAATAGGCGCGATCGCTTGGCTGCGTCACTATTGCTAGGTCATAGCGCTGGAATAATCGATTGAAAAGAGAAAGGTATTCACTAAAGCCTGGGCGGTCTGAGGTTTCGATAATCTCGGCAATGTCAGGGTTTCCATAAAGCATATCAAGCTTGCCGCGGTAACCCAAAAAATGAAACTCCGCATCAGGCCATAACTCTCTAGCTTTGCTAATAAGCGGAGTGGTGACGAGTACATCACCAATTTGCCGAGTGGCAATAAATAATACTTTTTTCGGCTTGAGATTTGAGAATGCATTCATTTACTTACATCGCCTTCGCCAGAATTTTTTCGCGAACTCGGCGTGCATTATCAGCGGCATTGGTTTGGTCATTGATTTGATGAAAGAGATGGAAAACTTCAGTTGCCCATGATCCTGATTTACGAATGATGTGGTGGCGTTGTAATCGGAATACAAAATCAGCATCCTCATGACCCCAACCAGTCATGGTTTCATCAAAGCCCTGAATTGCCTCGGCATCTACTTTCCAGCAAGCCATATTGCAACCCTTAATGCGGCGCCAGACAAACTTTTGATAGTCCCGCCACACTCCATTACCAAACTTGATCTTGAGCGGCCAATACTTGTTGATGCCACCGCTAAGACGCTTACCTAAAAGATTGTCACTAAATCGCTGGAATTCCCAATGAGGCCAAGCAAGTAATTGCTGAGTAAGTTTTTCATTGAGCAGCACGCGACTACCAGTCACTAAACATCCTTTTTGGGCTAATGCGCGATGACGTGCAACAAAATCAGGTTGGACAATACAGTCACCATCTAGAAATACCAGATAGTCACCACGTGCAGCAGCGATGGCTTGATTGAGAATAATAGTTTTTCGAAACCCTTGATCTTCTTGCCAAAGGTGTTGAATCGAGATCGGGCAGGATGTCTTGAATTGCTCAATCACCTGTTTGGTGGTTTCAGTTGAGCCATCATCAGCGATGATGATTTCAAAATGGCGATCCGTCTGGCTTGCAAGGGATTCTAAGCAGAGTTTGAGAGCTTTCGGCCAGTTATAAGTAGCCAACAAAATCGAAATCATTTACGAACATCCTGATTGAGATGCCACAACTTGATATAGCGATAGTAGGTACCTTGACCATTAGAAATAGCCAAAGCAAACCCCTGGGGCCCATCTAAGAATCCAGCACGAATGATGTAAGTGCGGATGAATGCCCAGAAACCATGGAGCACTGCTTTACAGGGACTACTAGTTTTGCCTTTGGCAAACGCTTGCTCAGCAGATGCGGTGGAGTAGCGGTCTAGCTTTTGTAGAACTTGCGAATAGTTCATGAAACTAAAGTGCAGCATGGGATTTTCTAGTTTGGCAACTTGCCCATTCGGAATGAGACGCTCATGTACGAGATCATCTGAAAAGCGGGCGGTACCCCGCCTAAAAAGCCGATCAACATAATCTGGGCTCCATCCAGAATGGCGGATGAAGCGTCCGCAGTACCAAGAAAGTCTAGGAATAGCAAAGCAGTCAACCTGAGCACTGTGCTTAATAGCCATCGTAATTTCTGATCTGAGGATGGGGGTAAGTCGCTCATCGGCATCCAAAGATAGCACCCACTCCTCGGTAGCTAAGTCTAAAGCGCGGTTCTTTTGGGGTCCAAAACCAGGCCAATCTGCAGGGCTGGCAATCGTTGCCCCGTAGTTTCGAGCGATTTCTAGAGTGCGGTCAGAACTGGCTGTATCCACCACCACAATCTGTTGGGCAATACCTTCTAGGGAGGCCAGACAATCGTCCAAATTGGCCTCTTCATTGCGGGTGATGAGTATGACTGATAAGGTGGGCATAATTCATTATATGAATGCTCAAGACCGTACATCCCTAAATCGCTTAATTACGTACCTCAAGCCCCATATTCGGCTGATTATTGGCTCTCTGGTAGCCATGGCCTTTGTGGCGGGAGCCGAGACCTCGATCCCTGCATTGATGAAGCCTTTACTGGATCGTGGCTTCACTGGTCAGCTCGACAACAAGCTTTGGCAGATTCCCGTTTTTTTGGTTGGCTTAGCCATGGTCCGCAGCTTGGCGCAGTTCTTGTCAAATTATTTATTGTCGCGTGTGATTAATTCAATACTGCTGAAGTTGCGCGAGCAAATGTTCCAAACTTTGCTCAATGCTAGCACCGCCTTCTTTCAAAAGAATTCCGCCTCCAGTTTAATCAACGCAGTGGTATTCGAGGTAAACAATGTCCTCTCCATTATGGGCGGGATGTTAATCAGTTTAGTGCGTGACTCTCTGACGGTAGTCGGCTTGATGGGTTACCTGATTTATTTAAATTGGCAATTAACACTAGTGGTATTGATTATTTTTCCAGTCATTGCATTCATCATGAGTAAGGTGAATCGTCGCCTGAGATCGCTAAACCGCGAGCAACAAAACCTTACTAGTGATTTAGCCTATATCGTTGAAGAAGCGGCTGCGGGTTATAAGATTGTAAAAGTGCATGGCGCCGAGCAATACGAGATGAATCGTTTCCTAGAAAAAGCAGACCGCCTACGCCAGTTCGCTCTGAAGTCAGCTGTGGCAGGTGGCTTAAACCAACCCATTACCCAACTTATCGCTTCGATGGCTTTATCAGTAGTGCTCGTGATTGCCCTGATGCAATCTGCGACAGAGGGCACTACAGTTGGCGGCTTTGCAGCTTTCGTGACTGCCATGATGTTGGTGATTTCTCCACTCAAGCACTTAGCGGATATCAATCAACCTTTGCAGCGTGGCCTCACTGCGGCTGAGATGATCTTTGGATTGATGGACCAACCTTTTGAAGAGGATGAAGACCGTAAGCAAAACATGAAGTCCTTGGATAAAGCTCAAGGCGCAATCCGCTTTGAAAATGTTGGCTTCTCTTATCAGCAAGAAGTTGGACGTAAAGATGCTTTAAGGGATGTTTCTCTTTCGATCAGGCCTGGTGAAGTAGTGGCTTTTGTGGGTCCATCAGGCGGCGGTAAATCTACCCTCGTTAATTTATTGCCGCGTTTTTTCAAGCCTACGAATGGTCATATTTTCTTGGACGACATTCCATTGGAAGATATCGTATTAGCCGATGTCAGAAAGCAAATTGCTTTTGTGAGTCAGGACGTTATCCTGTTTAACGATACGATTGCTGCTAATGTGGCCTACGGCGCTACTGATCAAGAGGGGATTGATCGAGGGCGCGTCATTGAAGCCTTGGAGGCGGCCAATCTGAGTGCTCTCATTAAAGAGTTGCCAGAGGGTATTGACTCGATGGTTGGTGACAACGGTAATCGTTTATCTGGCGGTCAACGTCAGCGCATGGCTATTGCAAGGGCTATCTATAAGAATGCCCCTATCTTAATTTTGGATGAGGCCACTTCTGCATTGGATTCTGAGTCAGAGCGTCAAGTACAAGATGCATTAGACCGGCTAATGGCCGGCAGAACGACTTTAGTGATTGCACACCGTTTATCGACCATTGAACATGCTGATCGTA
>Ga0209188_1002237_pt1 | contig 14536 bp, 10 predicted proteins | sample C_130625_EF_Meta_FD_187307 | JGI IMG/M metagenome (GOLD analysis project Ga0209188, IMG submission 187307) | Freshwater microbial communities from Lake Croche, Canada to study carbon cycling - C_130625_EF_MetaG (SPAdes) (version 2) | ecosystem: Environmental > Aquatic > Freshwater > Lake...
CCATCTAAAGCAGTCATGTAATCAGGAATCACCCCAGCGTAGTCACTTGAATGCACACTGCCTCTGTTAAAATGATAGAGTTCAAAAAGCTTAATCATCGTGGCGGCTTCTGTTTGAAGCGTGGGGTTTGATGAAAACTTATGGTCCCCGTCGGCGAAAACTAAACTCGAGGGAACTAAACAAATCAGGGCTAAACCTAAGCGAAAGCGGCTAAGACTTTTGAAAGATATCATTTATAGTATACTTAGATGGTAACTAACTTAAATTGTTTCATCTAATCGGCACGTAATAAAGACCTTATAAGAGATTAAAAGAAGTACATTAAGAAAGTCCAACGCTTTGGACATCGATTCTAGCGCTTATTGAGAAGGTCTTTAGCCTCATCGAGCAGTTTTTTCTCATCAGCACTCAGTGAGCCAAATCCCTGACTATTAATCTTATCTAAGATCCTATCTACCTCGGCTCTTAAGTGTGCTTTATTGCCAAAATCAACATTGTACTTACTGGCATTCACTGGATTTACAGCCCTTTTTTTCATCCATACAGGTAGTTCAAAAGAGGCATTCCTTTTCTTTAACTGCCACCAGCTTTTCCCGTGAAAACACTGCACATAGATCCAGCCTGCAGCCATTCCGCCTAAGTGTGCTGAATGGGCAAAGCCTAAAGGTGAGGCTATTCCCATTACCTCATAAAATAAGCACCCAATTAAGTCTAAGGCTAAAGCACCTAAGGCTACATGCTTTGGCTTTAAGGTAACCGGAACGACAAAGAATAATAAAAAGGTCATTTCCTGATCAGGGAAGAATGAGGCAAAGATAATAAGCAGTCCCATAACCCCTGCAGAAGCTCCTATTAAGCTTTCATTGGTATGCCAATTAACTCCTGCCCAGATAAGTCCTCCTAGGACTACGGCACTCAAATAAACGACTAGGAAGCGCTTTTCTCCTAAAATAGTAATAAGCGCCTTCCCCAAGAAATATAACCCCATCAAGTTGCCTATAATGTGCAGCAAGAAGCCTACGCCCTGAGCATGTAAGAAACTATAGGAAATTAAGGTCCAAAGCTTGTAGCTATTTAGCGCCTTAGGGGATAGCGCACAGGCCTGCTCCACTAAGGGATCCCCATTAAAAAACCGAGTAACAAAGAGTTGAAGGATAAACCCAGCGACAATCGCTCCCATAAGCCAAGTTAAGACACTGGGCCTTTCTTTAGGGGATGTTTCACGCATATAAGAGCGGTCAGAAAGCATGGGATTAGGCTTATTTATATGCTAATCTTTAGTTAAGACAATACGTAAGCCGCTTGACAGCTGTAGTAGAGCCTTACTTTCTAATCCTTGATATGGCTAATAAAGTAGAAAAGTGGCCCACAAACGTAGCAGGTAAGTTCTATGTCGATCAACAGTGCATCGATTGTGACCTCTGTCGTGAGACAGCACCTGCCTTTTTCACCCGTAATGACGAGGGTGGTCATTCCTTTGTCTTCAAACAGCCTACCGCTGAAGAAGATATTGCGCTTTGTATGGAGGCCTTAGAAGGGTGTCCTGTAGAAGCTATTGGTACTGACGGAGAGTAAGTTTTCCTAGGTCCAGAGTTCTGCTTATACTAGATCGTCAATGTACGATCTAGTTAGACTATTAGGCTCTTTAGCTTCATCTAAGGTATCGCGTCATTTGTTTAGAGACGTTATACTGTGATTTAACTAGCAGCACGTTTTATAAAGCAACATCAAGTCCCGCTTATATTCACTGCTTGGCAAACGAGTGAATTACGAAACGCACTTAGGCTTTCTGTATTTAGAGGTATTTTGAAGCATGTAATTCAGTTAAAACGTGACCTTGATCAAATCGAGCTAGATCTAGCTAAAGTTAATTTATCTAATCCACATAGTAACTGGAATGAAGTCCCTTTAGAAGTGGAGCGTTTAAGTGATCAATTTACAAAAACCCTGGGTGTATGAGGTCTTGATATATACCTAGTGCAACTGCTGTACTTTTAGATCCAGAAAAGTTTGTAACTTTCTATACACGTCAAATTGGATTAGCTAAATTAGCTGGTTCAAATGGGATTCAATCCAAAAGACACCTGTTGTCAGGATTGATTTTGGGAATGATAGTTAAAATCTACTTGTTAACCCAAAACTTTTTTTACCTTAACAGAAGGCTTGTCACTAAGTTTGGCTTATCTAGGCTAAACAACCATGCCACCCGCCTTTGATGTAGCACTTCCTGTAACCCCAGGAACTCATCGCGCTATAAAAGAATCACAGCATGTGTGGCATCCGTTTACCCAGATGCAGGAATATCAAGCGCTGCCTACTTTAAGTATCGTTTCAGGAAAAGGAGGATGGCTAACAGATAGTGAAGGAAATCAGTATTTAGATGGGAATGCCTCCATTTGGACAAATGTACATGGCCATAATGATCCTGAACTTAATCAGGCACTAATTAACCAATTAAACCAGGTAGCTCATTCAACGTTATTAGGGGTAACACATCCTAAGGCAGTTGAATTAGCAGCGGTCCTATCTCGTTTGGCTCCTCCATCTTTGGATAAAGTATTTTTCACTGATAATGGATCAGGAGCAGTTGAGGTAGCCCTAAAACTTTCATTTCAATATTGGCAACTTAAGGGAAAGTCAGAAAAGCAGCATGTTATTGGCCTATCTAATGGCTATCACGGTGATACTTTTGGAACAATGGCTGTAGGGGATAGTGGTTTTTTTCATGACCGTTTTAGGCACTGGTGTTTTAAGACAAGTCACATTCCTTCACCTACCTGCCAGGAATTAAATGGTAAAATTAAATCAAGTAATTCAGCTAAGAGTCTTAAGGCCCTAGAAGATCTTCTTAAATTAAAACATTTAGAAACTGCATGCGTCATTATTGAGCCTTCGGTTCAAGGTGCAGCGGGAATGCAGTTACTTCCACCAGGTTACACTGCTTCTGTCTTAGCGCTTTGTAAAACCTACGGCGTTCATCTCATCTGTGACGAAGTCTTTGTTGGTTTTGGACGTCTTGGGTCCATGATTATTTCAAAAGAAGAAAATGTTATCCCTGATTTTATCTGTTTAGCTAAAGGCTTAACAGCAGGGTATCTGCCGCTTGCTGCAACCTTAGTTAATAGTGATATCTACGATGCCTTCTTAGGAACCTATGATAGTCGCAGAGCATTTTTTCATGGCCACACCTTTACAGGAAATCCTCTAGGCTGTGCTGTAGCATTAGAAAATATTCGTAAACTTGAAGTTCTTATTGATTCAGGAAAATTACAGTCCCGTATAAAAGCCTTTGGTGTAGCTCTTGAAGCAGCATTCAAATCACATCCTAAAGTTTTATCTGTTCGTCAGCGTGGTCTTTGTGCAGCGATCTATCTTGATTTTGAAGGAAAACGAAACCCTTTAGATACTTGGCCCAATTTACGTCTTGGCTTACGCGTTTGTCTTGAAGCGCGTAGTCACGGGCTTCTTATAAGACCATTAGGTAATTCCTTACTACTTGTTCCACCTCTTTGTTTATCTGAAGACGAATTAAATCTCCTCATCCAAAAAACGGTAGCCTCAATAAACGCGATTCTTCCTTAATTTAAATTATTAAAAACTAACATGTCCTTCGATTTAGCCTTCATCAAAGCGATCTATTCGCTGCCGCTTCCTGAATTAATGTTTCGTGCGCAAACTGTGCACCGTAAGTATCACGACGCTAATGCAGTACAGCTGTGTACCCTTAAGTCCATTAAGACTGGGCGTTGCCAAGAAGACTGTAAGTATTGTCCACAGTCTGCTCATTACTCCACAGGGCTAGAACCTGAACCACTCATGGATACTGGTTCCATTTTAGAATCTGCTCATGATGCCTTAAAACAAGGAGCAAGTCGCTTCTGTATGGGAGCTGCATGGCGTGAAGTAAAAGATGGTCCCCAATTTGACTCTGTTCTTAAGACTGTTGAAGGTGTCTCATCCTTAGGCCTTGAGGTATGTTGTACCTTAGGGATGCTAACGGGACCTCAAGCAACTCGCTTAAAAGACGCAGGATGTACGGTGTACAATCACAATCTAGATACGTCTAGAGAATACTATCCAGAAATTATTTCAACACGCACTTATGATGATCGTCTTAACACACTTTCTGCTGTGAGAAATGCAGGACTACAAGTGTGTAGTGGTGGTATCTTAGGGCTTGGAGAAACAATCGATGATAGACTTAAACTCTTAGGAGAACTCGCTTCACTTTCTCCTCAACCTGATTCTGTTCCCATTAATGCACTAGTACCTGTCGAAGGAACTCCACTTGGAGAGCAAGATCCTGTCGACGTCTTTGAATTTATTAGGGTCATTGCAATAGCGCGTATTCTTATGCCTAAAGCTATGGTACGTTTGTCCGCAGGGCGTACGGCCATGTCTGATGAAGCCCAAGCGATGGCATTTCTTGCAGGGGCAAATAGTATTTTCTTAGGAGATAAACTACTCACGACTCCAAACCCAGAAGTGTCAGATGATATGCGCTTATTTGACCGCTTAGGTTTACATCCAATGCCTGCTCAACACGAGCATAGCCACGTACATGCTTAGTCTTCTTGTTACGGGTTCAGATACAGGAGTTGGAAAAACAAGAGTTGTAGGCTCCTTAGCTCGGCAATTTTTAAGTCAGGGACTTTCTGTGCAAATTGTTAAGCCTGTAGAGACAGGCTTAAGTGTTTCAGTAGCGCCTGATGCTGAAGAGGCGATGCAGTATGCTCAGTTAGGGCATAAGGAAGGAAGGATTGAATCTTTTACACTTGCATCATTTTTAACCCCTCTTGCGCCTTTTTCTGCAGCTAAACTAGAAAATAAAGAATTAAGTCTTAAGTCCCTAATTAATACGGCTTTGTTATTACCAAAGTGTGATGTAAGAATCTACGAAGGCGCGGGAGGTATTGCATCACCACTCACCACTCAAGCAGATACGATCACAGATTTTGGTGAAGCACTTGGAGTTAATTTAATTGTTGTAGTTGTTTCAGATAAATTAGGTGCGATTAACCAAGCTAAGTTAAGTTATGATAAAGCACTACAAACAGGTATTCCAAGTGGGGTGTGGCTTAACGCAATTGCGGACATAGACACTCAGCTTGCTTTGTCTAATCGTCATGGGCTTTTAATTTACAAAATTCCTCTTTGGGGTGAACTTGGGTTTCAAGAAACAAAGGCTATCCTCTCCCCAGATTTTAGATCTCTTCTTCAGAAAAAACCTTCAGAAAAAAAAGAAAATGAAACCTCATTTGAAAAACGCCTTAAAGTTATGTTAACTGAGCGTGAAAGTAAAAAACTCACCCGCTTTCTTACACTCGCACCAAAGACTTCCACACTCCTTAATCTTTCAGATAACGATTATCTTAATTTATCAAACGATCCCTCACTTGTTAGTGCAGGACAAAAGGCATTAGAAAAATATGGCACTTCCGCTTCAGCATCACCTTTAATCACGGGTTGGACTAAAGCACATGAAATTCTCGTCTGTGATTTAGCAAACTGGCATGGTATGGCCTATGGGCTTATCTGGAGTAGTGGGTTTGCTGCTAATGCAGCTATCTTAAGTGCATTACCTAAAGAAGGAGACCTTGTTTTTGCAGATAAGTTAATTCATCACAGCATGATTGCTGGGCTTAAGCGAAGTGGTGCTCAAGTAAGAAGGTATCCTCATCTTGATTTAGCAGTACTAGAAAATTGGCTTAAGGCAGCAGCAGCAAGTGATTCCTTAAAGACTATTTTTGTAGTTACTGAAAGTGTCTATAGTATGGATGGCGATTATCCTGACTTGCTGCTTTTAGCTAAACTTAAAAAAGAGTATCCATTCATCTGGATTTTAGATGAAGCCCATGCTTTAGGTTGGTACGGTAAAAATGGGGCAGGGCTAGCCTCTCACTATGGGGTTACTGACTGCGTTGATATTTTAGTTGGTACTTTAGGTAAAACATTAGCGTCTGGTGGTGCTTACTCTTTGTTTAATTCAGTCACCTACAGGGACTACTTAACTAATTTTGCTGCAGAATTTATCTATTCAACAGCTCTTCCCCCTAGTAATGCTTCGGTGGCTTCAGCAGCGATAAGTCAGGTGAGTATATTTTCCTTAGGACAAAACAATTGGCACAAACTTTCCAGCGATTTTAGAAAAAGTCTTATTGAAAATGACTGGGAGACTCTCCCAGGTGAGTCTCCAATCATTCCTGTTCGCTTAAATAGTGAAGAATCAGCTCTTGAATTATCTCAGTACTTAAAAGAGCACGGTATTCTTGGCTTTGCTATTCGTCCACCCACGGTTCCTTCTGGAACAAGTCGTCTTCGGTTTTCACTGAAACGTGGTGTCACTGCCCATGATCTTCAAAAAGTCTTACAAATAATGAATCAGTGGAGAAATAAGGCGTGAAACAAAATCTAAGAATAGCCTGGATTATGGGGTGGGCTATTCCACGTGCCTATTTTGAACAATTAGTTTTATCTGTATTTCCTGAATTAAAGCATACTTTTATAGAACCCTCACAGAACGCTATTTCAGCTATTAGTAAACAAGGAGCATTTGATTTCACTGTAGGTTATTCGCTTGGGTCTCTACTTTTACTCAACAGTGAAATACCAGTAATTATCTCAGGAAAAAAAGTGCTACTTGCACCTATTCTTGGTTTCACAAGTGAAATGAAATTAGGAGGTAAAATACCACTTAGCCAATTACGCTACACACAGCGTCTCCTTAGAACAGATCCTGTTAAGACTGTTAATGCGTTTTATCAGCTCAGTGGTTTAGTAAGTATTCCTCCAATTAGTAAGCCTTACACCCAAGAGGCTATAGAGCATCTCGTCTATGGGCTTAAGTATTTAGAAGATAAATTTTTTGAAGGAATTATAAAAGGTGATATTCTAGCTCTAAGTGGAGATTCAGATACTCTCTTAGATAGCACGATACTTAGAACGCGAATCCCAGATCTTAATATTATTTCAAACGCAACTCATGATCCTGTAAAACTCATTCAGGCACTGAGTAAAATAATTAAATGAGCTCTGTAATTTCAGGTTTCGACAATGCCTCTAGAGACTACCTTAAGTATGCTCATATCCAAAAGTATGCAGCTGCCTCACTTGCTCGTTGGCTTCCTGAATCTAGAAAGGGTAGTGTTCTTGAACTTGGTGCAGGACCAGGAGTGTTCACGCACTATTTAGTACCCTGGAAAAATAACGTATTTGCTACGGACGGCTCAGAAGCGATGTGCAGGTTAGGTAAAATACATGTTCCTTCCGTAGCATGGCAGTGTAGTGATGCTCATATTCCTTTAGCAGGACCTTGGGACATGTTGTGTTCTAGCAGTATGCTACAATGGATGCCTGATCCGGTAGTAATGCTTTGTAACTGGAAGTCCGTATTAGCTCCTAAGGGACGTATTTTGTGCAGTCTATTTGTTGAAGGAACACTCAGTGAGTGGGAGAGTGTTTGTGGGCTTAAACCACCTCTTGTCTGGAGAACTCCCGTTGAGTGGGAACAAAGTTTGCACCTATCTGGCTTCAAAGTAACACGACAGGAAACTGAAACAAAAGTAAATTTTTCGTCATCAGCTATAGAATCACTAAAAGCAATCCATAGGCTAGGGGCCTCTCCTAAACCTCAGCTTGGTACAGGGCATTTAAGGCGTCTAATTAAGGATTATGAAGAGCGCTTTAAAACACCTTCAGGAATACCATTGAGTTGGGTGATATACCGTTTTGAAGCAACTGTAAATTGACCTAGTCTAGCCGAGCCTTCTTTTTGACTAGGCGAGACTGTTAAAATCAGTCCCTATTGTATAAAACAGGCTCGTAGGATAGGTCTAAATTAAGTCAATATTACTCCTATGTTGTCTCTTTTGCTGACATTAGCTCTTTTTTTGTTTTGGACAGGAGTAGGACGTGCCTTGTTGGCAGTATTCGCACGTAGATTAGGTGTTTTAAGATCGTGGCTTTTATCACCCGCTCTAGGGTTTGCTACGCTTGGTCTTGGGATCATGGTATTCAACCAAGCAGGACTTCCAGTAAAGTCTTTTGCATTAACCCTTACTTTAGTACTTGGTGCTTTAGCATGTCTTGGTTTTTTACTTAAAATGCCCCTGATTCCGTTTAAGGTATTATTACCTTTTGTAGCTGCTACTCTATTTTCACTGCTTTGGACTGCTTGGCCTGCTTTAAAATTTAACTTTAGCTGGATCAGTATTGTTAATGATGATTTTACAAATTATTGTCTAGCAGCAGAACGATTTAAAGATTTCGGTTTTTATCGTCTTCCCTTAACTGCAGAAATTTTAGGTAAGGACTACGCGCACTATTATTGGTTCATGCATGTAATTGGGCTTATGCGTTTTGGCGCAGAGCACATGTTAGCCTTAGTTTCTAGTATCACACACAGGCCTTCACTCGAAATCTTCATGCCTACCATTATGGCATTCGCCATGGCACAACTATTTTCGATTGCTGGCCTTGTTTTACATTCAGGTAAACGCCGTAAGGTAGCATTATGGACGGCTCTTTTTTTGTCGTTTAGCCCAATGTTTTTATTCGGTAGTTTGTACCAACTTATCGCACAAGTTTCAGGGCTTTCGCTTCTTTTCTGCTTAGTCTCGCTGCTTACAGCTCAGTTTAGAACCCGCAGTAGATTAACCCTACTCAATTATGCTGTACCGACTGCCATTGTTGGTGCAGCTCTGTGTATTTTTTATCCTGAAGTATCTCCTTTTGCTGTAATGGCTGTGGGGCTATATTATGTATTTCGTTTTTTTAAAGACCGTATTATTCCTGGAGCTCACGTCGTTTTACTTCAGTACAGTATTATAGGAATATTATTTATTTTACGGCATAATTTTATTTCTTATCTCTACACACTTGCTAATCAATTTGAGGGGAGTGCGCGTAAAGTAGATCTATCCTTATCAGTATTTCCGTTTTTTTTAATTCCCTCAGGACTTTCCAGTATTTTCGGATTTCAAGCGATGAACCAGGATATAGCAGATCCTTGGGGTTCTGTTATTATAATACTAGGGTTCATCCTACTAATGATCTGTATTTTGTATGTAGCTAAAGCCGTATTTTACGGCACGCCATTTGCCTTTTTATTCATAGTTGAACTTGCAATGGCGATTCAAATGTACCGTACGGGTAATGATTTTGGTCTATACAAAATGGTTATGTTTATGTTGCCACTTATCATGGCAGCTGGGGCAAGTGTTATTCTAGATAGTAAGTGGAGATTTCGCATACCATATCTAGCTGCTACTTTATTTTTACTCACGTCTTCTACGGCTTTAGTATACACTCAGGGGTCTTGTGGTTCTAATGTAGGTATGGTCTCTGAGGTTGGCCATGCATCAGAACTCTTCAATAAAAGGCCTAAGTCAGCTCCAGAAGGAAGTCATTGGACAAGTACAATAGATAATGTTTCTGCAGCTAAAGTTGCTGCAGGACTTTACCGTGATGTGGATTTCAGCTTTATTTGCAGGGATTATTATTTACCAATTTTTACAACTGAACCGGATTGGCCGTACCTTAATTATTATCCTCATGCCGATCAGTTCGCAAAAGCACTCGAAATAGCTAAGAGCCGTAAGACCGACTTTTTTGTTAAAACCCCTATTTTTGATACTTCTTTTACTGAAGTAAAAGAAGCATCAGCACCTGTTGCCTATCTAGGTCAATCCTCTGAGCTTAGTCTTTTCAATAAGCTGCACAAGGCCGATGAAGCACCCGCACTATTCATTCTAGATGATGCAACGGCTGTTTCTAATCGCATTTCATTTATTCATTCAGACCGCGGTAATCAGTATTATCTAGGAGATAGGCGCCGTATTTCCTATTTCCAACAAGAAGGTGACTACTATGGTAATCGAACTGGATTTAACGGCATTGGCCAGTTCATGCTGCTGCGGATAGAGAAACCATCTTCTCATATTTACTTACGCGTTTCTGCAACAAAGACGCTTATGGGCAATGGAAATAATACGTGGGACACAGGGGCAAAAGTTCTTGGGAAATCCACCGTAAAGTTAGGAGCTGTGGGTTCAGGTGCCATAAATTTAATTGCTGGTCCAATTACACCGTTTGTTTTAAATGGGGTATCTTACATTGCGCTAGATTTTAATCAGCCTGCTATTGCGATGCCTTCGCATAGACACGGCATCAAAGCATTTTATAATTCATCGATTAATTTAGATTATAGAAGATTAGTTGCCTATTGCCGTGATATATCTGCTCTATCTCCTGAGGAGGTTTCTGCAATCAATCGCCCCCGCGGTTTAGGTAATTTTCCAGCGGATATTGTGATGGCAAAGGGTTTGGAGTATTCTGGAATATACGAGGACGGATGGATTTCCCCAGATGCACGTTTTGTTTTAGCAGCTTCAGAACCTAAGGATCAGATTAGGATTAAAGGTTTTATGCCTTATATCCCAGGTATGGAAAAAGAACAGTCACTGACAATAAGCTTAAATGACAATCATACTTACTATGTAACTTTAAGCCCTGGGGCATTTGATTGGGCTTTGCCTGTTTACAATAATCAAAGAACGACATCAATTGTGATTCATTCAACTAGCCGTGCTCAATTACCTAGTCCAGATCAGCGTCCAGTAGCTGCTCATTTAAGCTATATCGGTCTGGAATCAAAGGGAGTATTTAGCTATGATTATTCAAAATCAGATTCGGCTTTACCTCTAGCAACACACATCGGAAGCGATGGATGGGCAAGTTCCACTTCTGAAATTACAATACCTGTATCTGCAATAACTAGTAAAGTAACTTTAAATTTAGAATATCCCGGATGGCAGGGAATTCCGAGTCGTAACAGACTTACTCTTAGAGATCAGCATAATCGTTTGACCGAGGTAATACTCAATCCGGGCCTTAACACAATCGTTTTACCGTGTAAGGCTGGATCAAACCACCTCTCACTTCATCTTGAAAGTGATCATAGTTTTACTTTACCCGCACCTGACTTAAGAGTCTGTGCTTTTCGCTTGGTTTCAATAACACCTGCTATAAATTAAACGCAAGCCTTAGTCGTTTTAGATAAAACCTTACAAGGATAATGGTATTAAGGCTTTTTTAGAACAGCGATAACACGAATTCCAAAAGGAAATTTCACGTACGTACTTAGGTTGTTCTCAATTTTAAAAATAAACTGTAGCAATTTACTTTTATGCGTCTTATCCATTTGCCCACTTACACGGCTTACTTTCTGTTCGTGCGTTAGCCCTCTTAATAGACGGCTTCTTTTTTTAACGAGCCAAAATGCTGGGTACACAAGAAATCCAAGATGCGTTGTGTAGCTTACCTTAAAGCCTACCTTGTGCGCCATTTTAAGTAAATCAGACTGAGCATACCTACGGTGATGCATGAGGTGCTCATCATAGGTGTCATAGAGTTTCTTCCCTGCAGGAACTTCTATATGGGCAATTCCCCCTGGTTTTAAAATACGAAATATTTCTGAGAGTGCTTTTTCGTCTTCATCTATGTGCTCAAGGACATTAAGGCATGTAACAGCATCAATACATGCCTCAGGCAGTGGACAGTTGCGTATATCAAACTGGATAATGGGTAAGTTTGTTAAGCGTCTAGCTAATGCTTCTAGTGGGCCTTTAATATAATCAACGGCTATCAGTTGGGCCTCAGGAAGGTGTGTTAGTATGTGATCAATTAAAAAACCTGAGGAGCAGCCCACATCGAGCATAGCTGATTCAGAGGGCAGAAGCCTCACAGACTTTAATGCCCATTGCCGTGACATACGCTCTATTGGATGATCTGTACCCACGAAATTCTCATGCATTGAGGTAAGCGATTCGCTCCTGTTGCTTGTTTCTGCTCCGTAAGCAATCACTCGATTAGCTTCTCCTCCAATTATAAAGGTTTGCCCATTCCAAATCGGTGAGACGTTTAGCCGTGGCGTTTTAGGCCAAGGAAAGTGTTTGAGAGTCATGAGAAAGTACTGTGTTTTGTTCGTTTAGACTCTCTAGATATAGTCAGGTTAAAGCAGGTTTTAAATTCACACAGAAGCTTGGTGTCTGTGATTTGATTACTAGATTTTTTAGGTATTTTTACCACTGTCTTTGTTCTTGCATGCCTTAACTAATTCAAGGCAATACTTAGAGTCATGGATACGAATGAAGAGAAGAAAAAAAGCAAATTTCACCTAGAGGCTCCTTTTGTTATCTTGATAGTGCTAGCAGCTATGTCTTTAATTAGTCGTATCTATTTGCTTACTAGATAGTATTACAAAAATATCGAAATCCTTTCGTGGAAACTTTAAAAGATTATTTTGATAAGTCTGCACAGCAAGGTCGCCGCTCTTGGTTTAGCTGGAATGGCTTTCGCAAGCAGCAACTAAAGTGGCATCGATCACACATACTTCCTCATGAAAAAGTCCTCGAATTTGGAAGTGGTAATGGAGGACTACTTTCAGGGCTATCTCCTGCTTACGGACTCGGTATTGATTTAAGTCCAGGTATGGTTGCTCTTTCCCTATCAAAGCATGGTCACAATCAAACCCTTGACTTTAGAGTAGGGGATATTCAAGAGACAATCGTTAATGAGCAGTTTGATCACATCATCTGCAATCATCTTAATGAATATCTCACAGATATTCAGGTCGCTTTTCAGAACGTACACTCTGCTGCTCATCCTAGGACCAGACTTCATATCACGACGGTTAACTCAATCTGGGACTTTCCGATTCGTCTAGCTATGAAGCTAAGGGCAGTAAGTCCCCGCCCAGCAGTAAATTGGTTAAGTCATGGAGACTTAGTCAATTTACTTGAACTCTCAGGTTGGGAGGTGATCCGTTCTGAAACACTCCAGCTTTTTCCTTTTGAGATTCCTCTTATTTCAACTCTACTCAATGGCATTGTTGCCCGTCTTCCTATTATACGTAATATAGGAGCTACCCTTGCTCTTACGGCTCGGCCTAAGCGTAAGATTGAACTTGCTCACCCGATAAGTTGTTCCGTTATCGTTCCTGCACGTAATGAATCAGGTAATATACGCGCTGCGTTAGACCGTATTCCTGTTTTAGGTAATCGTACGGAGATTATTTTTGTTGAAGGAAATAGTAAGGATGATACCTGGGAAGTTATTCAGCGTGAAGTGGCTGCCTACAAAGGTCCTCATCTTGTGAAGGCAATGAAGCAGCCCGGTAAAGGTAAGTGGGATGCTGTCTTTACAGGATTTTCTGTAGCAACCGGTCAAGTGCTAGTTATTCAGGACGCTGATCTTACCGCTCCTCCTGAGGATCTTCCTAAATTCTTTGATGCCGTTATAGCTGGGGATACTGAATTTGCTAACGGAAGTCGTTTGGTTTATCCCATGGAAAAGCAGGCGATGCGTTTCTTAAACTATCTGGGTAATAAGTTTTTTGCATCTGCGCTTTCCTTTATTTTAGGCCAAACGGTTAAGGACAGTCTGTGTGGTACAAAGATGATGCTAAAGTCAGATTATGAACGTCTGCTAATCCGTATTGCACCTTTCGGAGATTTTGATCCGTTTGGAGACTTCAATTTACTTTTTGGTTCTTCACTTCTTAATCTTAAAATAAGAGATATTCCTATTCGTTATAAAGATCGTACTTATGGTGAAACTAATATCTCACGGTTTAGACATGGCTTTATCTTACTTAAGATGACTTGGTTTGGATTAATAAATCTAAAACTGCGCCTCAGGTAATGAATTCTAATACTCATATACTGATTGTTCAAACCATCAGTATATTGTTTTCTTTTTATATAAATAAGATGGCTATGCGGTATGTTTTTAAGTCACAGATAGTATGTGACTGAACTTACTTTTTTAGATCCCTCGTTCGAAATTAATTGGTCGAGATTGTCCGCTGCTTCTGTCGAGCCTTCGATTATTCAAGCACTTCATGATGCTGAGCATGCGGTAGATAAAATTGCTCACCAAAATCCGCAACAGATCTCATACCACAGCACACTGCTTGCTCTAGAAGATGCTGTAGAACCTTTATCTCAAGCTTGGGGTAAAGTTTCTCATCTGCAGTCTGTTTCAGATTCTCCTGAATTAAGAGCTGCTTACAATGCAATGCTACCCTTAGTCTCTACCTTTTATACCAAGATTAGACTAAACCAAGAACTCTGGAGTCGTATTAAAATAGTTGCTCAGTCTGCTGAAGCTAAGGCCTTGCAGGGAATTCATAAAAGGTTTTTAAATGAGACGATAGCCGATTTTAAAGAAGCAGGAGCTGATTTGCCTTCTGAAGCTCGCTCTCGTCTAGAGGCCCTACAAAGTGAACTTGCTGAATTAACTCAGAAGTATTCTGAGCATGTATTAGATGCGACTAATGCTTGGGAACTAATTGTTTTAGATGAATCCCGCCTAAAGGGATTACCTGAGCAAGCTAAACGTGCCGCTTTTGAGAGTGCCTTATCTAAACAAAAAGCTACTCAGGAAAAGCCTGCTTGGCGCTTTACACTCCATGCACCTTCGATGGAGCCTTTCATGACCTATCTTGAGGATAGTGATTTACGTCAAGAGATGTGGC
>Ga0209188_1002240_pt1 | contig 14529 bp, 13 predicted proteins | sample C_130625_EF_Meta_FD_187307 | JGI IMG/M metagenome (GOLD analysis project Ga0209188, IMG submission 187307) | Freshwater microbial communities from Lake Croche, Canada to study carbon cycling - C_130625_EF_MetaG (SPAdes) (version 2) | ecosystem: Environmental > Aquatic > Freshwater > Lake...
CAAGACCCGAATTCAAGGCTTGTCTGCCGATGCAGACATCCGCAATCAAGGCACCGTAGTGTCTGTGACTGACGGTATCGTGCGCGTGCACGGCCTGTCGGACGTGATGCAAGGCGAGATGTTGGAGTTTCCAGCGACCGCTGAAGGCGTGGCCACTTTCGGTCTGGCGTTGAACCTCGAGCGTGACTCGGTGGGCGCCGTGATCTTGGGCGAATACGAGCACATCTCGGAAGGCGACACGGTCAAGTGCACAGGCCGTATTCTGGAAGTGCCCGTGGGCCCTGAGCTGATTGGCCGCGTGGTCAACGCCTTGGGTCAACCGATCGACGGCAAAGGCCCGATCAACGCCAAAATGACCGACGTGATCGAAAAAGTCGCCCCCGGCGTGATCGCACGCAAGTCGGTCGACCAGCCCATGCAAACCGGCCTGAAGTCCATCGACTCCATGGTGCCGATTGGCCGTGGTCAGCGCGAATTGATCATTGGCGACCGTCAGACCGGTAAGACCGCTGTGGCGATCGACGCTATCATCAACCAAAAAGGTCAGAACATGACCTGCGTTTACGTCGCGATTGGCCAAAAAGCCTCGTCGATCAAAAACGTGGTTCGCGCTTTGGAGCAAGCCGGCGCCATGGCCTACACCATCGTGGTGGCCGCTTCTGCCTCTGAGTCTGCCGCCATGCAATACGTCTCAGCCTATTCTGGCTGCACCATGGGCGAATACTTCCGCGACCGCGGCGAAGACGCCTTGATCGTGTATGACGATTTGTCCAAGCAAGCTGTGGCTTACCGCCAAGTGTCTTTGCTCTTGCGCCGCCCACCAGGCCGCGAAGCCTACCCTGGCGACGTGTTTTATCTCCATAGCCGTCTGCTCGAACGTGCAGCCCGCGTGAACGCCGACTATGTTGAGCACTTCACCAAAGGCGCTGTCAAAGGCAAAACAGGTTCCTTGACGGCATTGCCGATCATCGAAACCCAAGCCGGTGACGTGTCCGCCTTCGTGCCCACCAACGTGATTTCGATCACCGACGGCCAGATCTTCTTGGAAACCTCGTTGTTTAACGCGGGCATCCGCCCCGCGATCAACGCCGGTATTTCGGTGTCTCGCGTTGGTAGTGCTGCGCAAACCAAGATCATCAAAGGCCAATCTGGCGGCATTCGTACCGATTTGGCCCAGTACCGTGAGCTGGCCGCTTTCGCGCAGTTCGCCTCTGACTTGGACGAATCGACCCGCAAGCAACTCGACCGCGGTGCCCGCGTGACCGAATTGCTCAAGCAAGCCCAATACAGCCCCCTGCCCATCAGCTTGATGGGCGCCACACTGTTTGCGGTGAACAAAGGTTTCATGGATGACATCGAAGTCAAACAAGTTTTGCCATTCGAGCACGGCTTGCACGCTTATCTCAAAGACAAGTGCGCTGCTTTGCTGGCCAAATTGGAAAGCTCACAAGCCCTGGACAAAGAAGCCGAAGCTGAATTGACCGCCGCTGTGACCGCTTTCAAGAAAAGCTTTGCTTAATTTTGACCTGACCCAAAGGAGCCTCTGATGGCATCAGGCAAGGAACTACGCACCAAGATCAAATCGGTGGAAAACACCAAGAAGATCACCAAGGCCATGGAGATGATTTCCGTCTCCAAAATGCGCAAAGCGCAGGAGCGTATGCGCGCGGCGCGTCCTTACAGCGAAAAAATTCGCAGTATCGCAAGCAACCTGGGTCAAGCCAATCCGGAGTATGTGCATCCCTATATGCAACATGTCGACGGCAAGGCTGTCGGCTTTATTGTGGTCACAACAGACAAAGGTTTGTGCGGCGGCTTGAACACCAACTTGCTGCGCGCCGTCACAGCCAAGTTGCGTGACATTCAAGCGGCAGGCCAAACCGCGCAAGCGGTCGCCATCGGCGGCAAAGGCCTCGGTTTCTTGAACCGTGCCAATGCCAAAGTTGTGGCCCATGCGACGCACCTGGGCGACAAACCCCACCTCGAAAAACTCATCGGCCCCGTCAAGGTCTTGCTCGATGCGTATTCGAATGGTGAGTTGAGTGCCGTGTACCTGTGCTACAACAAGTTTATCAGCACCATGGCGCAAGAGGCCACTTTGGACCAACTGCTCCCCTTGTCTGCCGACAAGATGGCAGCTGAAACCAAGTCCAGTGGGACTGCCCACGGTTGGGACTACATCTACGAGCCTGATGCACACACTGTCATTGATGACTTGTTGGTGCGTTACGCTGAAGCCTTGGTGTACCAAGCGGTTGCCGAAAACATGGCCTCAGAGCATGCAGCCCGTATGGTGGCCATGAAGGCTGCAACCGACAACGCAGGCAATGTGATTGGCGAGCTCAAGCTTGTTTACAACAAAACCCGTCAAGCAGCGATTACCAAAGAACTGTCTGAAATCGTCTCCGGCGCAGCCGCGATCAGCGGTTGAAACCCAGTTCAGCAAATTCAAATTATTTGGAGCGAAAAATGCAAGCCCAAGGAAAAATTGTCCAGTGTATTGGTGCCGTGGTCGACGTGGAATTTCCACGCAACCAGATGCCCAAAATTTACGATGCGCTCAAGATGGACGGCTCTGCCCTGACACTTGAAGTGCAGCAGCAACTCGGCGACGGCGTGGTGCGGACCATTGCGCTGGGCTCGTCTGACGGTCTGCGCCGTGGTCTGATCGTGTCTAACACCGGCAAGGCGATCACCGTGCCCGTGGGCAAAGCCACACTCGGGCGCATCATGGACGTGTTGGGTGCGCCCATCGACGAACGTGGCCCTGTCAGCCAAGAGCTGACCGCCGCCATTCACCGTAAAGCCCCCGCGTACGACGAACTGAGCCCCTCCCAAGAGCTGCTGGAAACCGGCATCAAAGTGATTGACTTGGTCTGCCCATTCGCCAAAGGCGGTAAGGTCGGCTTGTTCGGTGGTGCCGGTGTGGGCAAGACGGTGAACATGATGGAACTCATCAACAACATCGCCAAAGCGCACAGCGGTTTGTCCGTGTTCGCGGGTGTCGGTGAGCGTACCCGTGAAGGCAACGACTTCTATCACGAGATGGCCGACTCCGGCGTCGTGAACCTCGAGCACTTGGAAGAATCCAAAGTCGCCATGGTTTACGGTCAGATGAACGAGCCCCCAGGCAACCGTTTGCGTGTCGCCTTGACCGGTTTGACCATCGCTGAATCCTTCCGTGACGAAGGCAAAGACGTGTTGTTCTTCGTGGACAACATCTACCGCTACACCTTGGCCGGAACCGAAGTGTCCGCCTTGTTAGGTCGTATGCCTTCTGCTGTGGGTTACCAGCCCACATTGGCCGAAGAAATGGGCCGTTTGCAAGAACGTATCACGTCGACCAAAGTCGGCTCGATCACTTCCATTCAAGCTGTTTACGTGCCAGCCGATGACTTGACCGACCCGTCTCCAGCGACCACATTCGCTCACTTGGACTCCACTGTGGTGTTGTCCCGTGACATCGCGTCATTGGGTATCTATCCCGCGGTCGATCCCCTGGACTCCACCAGCCGTCAGCTGGACCCCTTGGTCGTTGGACAAGAACATTACGAAACCGCTCGCGCTGTGCAAGGCACCTTGCAGCGTTACCGCGAACTGCGCGACATCATCGCCATCATGGGCATGGACGACTTGGCGCCTGAAGACAAACTGGCCGTGGCCCGTGCCCGTAAGATTCAGCGTTTCCTGTCGCAGCCATTCCACGTGGCCGAAGTGTTTACCGGCTCCCCTGGCAAATACGTCACCTTGGCCGAGACCATTCGCGGCTTCAAGATGATTGTGGCTGGCGAGTGCGATCACCTGCCAGAGCAAGCCTTCTACATGGTTGGCACCATCGACGAAGCCTTTGAAAAGGCCAAGAAAATGGCGTAAAGCGCATCGGGCTGAGCTTTAAAACGCCTGGCCCCATGACTTCACATTCACCATTTTCCAGGAGTTGATATGAACACCATCCACGTCAATGTGGTCAGCGCCGAAGAGTCCATTTTTTCGGGTGAAGCCCGATTTGTGGCCTTGCCAGGCGAGTCGGGTGAGTTGGGTATTTTCCCCCGTCACACCCCGCTGATCACACGCATCAAGCCCGGCTCGGTTCGCATCCAATTGGCCGACGGCGGCGAAGAGTTTGTCTTTGTGGCCGGTGGCATTCTGGAAGTGCAACCTGACCGCGTGACCGTCCTGTCTGACACCGCCATTCGCGGCAAAGACCTGGATGAAGAAAAAGCCAACGCTGCCAAAGCTCTCGCTGAAGAAACTCTTCGCAATGCCAAAACTGATTTTGATTTGGCCCGCGCCCAGTCAGAACTGGCCGTTTTAGCGGCGCAATTGTCTGCTCTGCGCAGATTCCGCGGCAACAGATAAGCCTGTTTTGTGCGCCTTATCAGTACCCAGCTTTTGCTGGGTATTTTTTTGGTTGCACAATAGGACGCTTGCGAATACCGCCTACACCCTATGACACAAGCCAAACTTCGAGCCGCGACCCTGGGTGGCAGTGCAGACGACATTGAAAATGCGTTCTACGAGGCACTGCACACCGCAGACATTCAAAAACTCATGGGCTGTTGGGCTGATGAAGAAGACATTGTGTGCGTCCACCCGGGTGGACCGCGCCTGATCGGGGCGGGCGCTATCCGCACAGCGTTTGAGGCCATGTTTGCCAATGGCAATATCCAAGCCTATCCTGAGCGCATTCACAAAATCGAATCCTTGGCCAGTGCCGTTCACCATTTGGTGGAGCGGGTTGAAGTCATGACCCCGCAAGGCCCCCAAAAGGCCTGGGTCATTGCCACTAACGTGTTTCACAAAACACCGCAAGGCTGGCGCATGGTGGCCCACCACACCAGCCCCGGTACCGCCAACGATGCAAACGACATTGGCGTTAAGCCCATGGTGCTGCATTGAAAAACCACACGGCGCCCTGGTGGTTGCCCGGCGGACACATGCAAACCATCTGGCCCGCTGTGTATGCGAAACCTCTGCAAGGCCCAGCCCCAAAATTCGAGCGCGAAAGGTGGGCAACGCCAGACGGTGACTTTATTGATATTGACTTTTTGTCTGATGACACATCAGCGCAGACGCCGACCTTGGTGCTCTTTCATGGTTTGGAAGGCTCCTCGGCCAGTCACTATGCACAGTCTTTTGCGAGTTGGGCCCAGCAATCAAAGCTGCGGTATGCTTTGCCGCACTTTCGCGGATGCAGCGGAGATCTGAACTTGGCACCTCGGGCATACCATTCGGGCGACCATGAAGAAATTGATTGGATCCTCAAACGCATCAAACAAAGGCAAGGTCCGCAAGCCCCGCTCGTGGCGGCAGGTGTGTCATTGGGCGGCAACGCATTGATGCGCTGGGCGGGCGAGCAAGGACACGCTGCTTCTCAAACTGTTCAAGCTGTGGCGTCAATTTGTTCGCCTTTGGATTTGACCGCCAGTGGCCATGCCATCGGGCAAGGTTTCAATCGGCAGGTTTACACCCGCATGTTTTTAAGCAGCATGAAACCCAAAGCCCTGGCCAAACTGAAACAACACCCCGGCCTGTTTGATCCCCAGGCATTGGCAGCGGCCAAAGACCTTTTCAGCTTTGACAACATTTTCACAGCGCCCTTGCACGGCTTCAAAGACACAACCGATTACTGGGCCCGTGCCTCTGCCAAACCCTTGATGCGCCACATTGCTGTGCCTGCTTTGGCCTTGAATGCGCTCAATGACCCGTTCGTTCCCGCTCACAGTTTGCCTCAGAGCAAAGACATCAGTCGGCAAGTTGAGCTATGGCAACCAGTGCATGGCGGGCATGTCGGTTTTGCGACCGGCCCCATGCCCGGTTATTTGGCCGGACTCCCCCGGGCCGTAGGCTCTTGGTTATTACAGAAAGCTGATCATGGATGACATCGTCCAGCAAGCCATGCGCAAATGGCCTAACGTGCCCGACTGCTTTGGTTGGTTGGGTTTAGACGAGCGCGGCCAATGGTTCATGCGCGACGATGCCACGCAGTCTCAAGGCCACTTTCAAAGCGGACGGCCAGGTGCTAAAGGCGCACTGCTCGCGCACAGCAAATTGATTGAGTTCATCGCACGCAATTACGAAGCCGATGCGCAAGGCCGCTGGTATTTTCAAAACGGACCCCAACGTGTGTTCGTTGAGCTGCAAGCGACGCCATGGATATGGCGCCTCGAAGCTGACCTGCGCATCACAGCGCACACCGGGCGACCTGCGCAACTGCGTGAATGCCTGATGGACGAAACGGGTCGCGTCTATCTGCACACAGACCTGGGGTTGGGGCTGGTCCACACCATGGATGTCAACACGGTCGCCCAAGCGCTCGAGTTGGGCAGATGGCACGTTAGAGAAATACAGGGCGCAGAACTGTCTGAAAAATACCATTACATCCAAAGCCCAGAGACCGCACAGTTGATAGCCCCATTGCTTGAACAGGCACAGCCATAAAAAAACCGGCTCCAAGGGCCAGTTTGACAGTGCGCAAAAAAACTTATTTGGCTTCTGCTGGCGCCGCTGCAGGTGCTTTGGGTTCTTCGAACTTGGCGCCCCCTGCATTCGCCATGTAAGCCACTGCACGACCGATTTCGATATCAGAGAAATCCCCACCACCTTGCGCGCCCATGGCACCCTTGCCCTTGAGGGCTGAATTCATGAGGGATACAAAACCTGTTTTGATGCGAGGACCCCAGGCAGCCGCGTCGCCAAACTTGGGTGAACCTGCAGCACCAATGGCGTGGCAGGCTGAGCACTGGGCTTTGTAAACTTCTTCACCCGCCTTGAGAGGCCGGTTGGCATCGCGCACTTCTACCGAGCCAATTTTCTGAATTCTCAAGGCCACGGACTTTTCGACATCCACGGAACCAGGAGCCTCTTTATTGGCCGAAGTCACGAAAAAGACCAAACCAATGATCATAAAAATAGGCACCACGAAAGAAAAGAAACTCAAAAGCAACATCTGCTTAGGTGTCTTCACGGGACCGGTGTGGTCTTCGTGAGCTTGATTGTGGTGTTTGTCGCTCATAGCGTCCTCAAAGGGGTCAGGGTTCTTGAAACGAAAAGAACACCTTCCGTTTCTCGCGAAACATCCCCTAATTATAGCCAGTCCGGGCGCGCAATCTGGTCAGCACCATGGGCTGCATGCGATAATTCCAGCTTGTAAAAAGAAGACATGCGGCTGTAGCTCAGTGGATAGAGTATTGGCCTCCGAAGCCAAGGGTCGTGGGTTCGATCCCCGCCAGCCGCACCAAGCGAGTTGTTGCCTCCCCTGCGACTAGTTTCAGTGACGCCGGTCAAGTAGGCATGAAACCAAGTGGTCGTAAAAGGCGCGGGCGCTGTTTGCACCATGGCGTCAGTGATCCGTGAGCTGCTGGCCGGCATATTCAGTAAGGCCATCAACGGGTCTGGAACTTGTGTCGAAAAACACAGCACAGCTTCAGCGACCCACTCGAGAAAATTTACTTCAACTGGGCAAGACCCTGGGCGACCCTGCTCTTGTAAAGTAGCCATCAGGTCATGGTTTCAATGACAAACATGACGCGGGGGCTGCTCAGCGCGCAATGGCCAGGCTTGTTTTTTTAAATACTTTCAAGAAGCTCACTTTGATAGGGGCTTTCAGCATTCAGTTCAGGCGAACATCAGCTTTGTTGCGTGGGGTCCCTATAGGGGTAGGGGCCAAGCCTTTTTGGACTGCGGCGATATCTTCTTCGCTGGGATATTGGTTGAGCAGCCAATAATCAAACACGCGTCGGGCTATCGGCGCCGCATGGGCAGCACCAAAACCGGCGTTTTCTACAATCACGGCCAGGGCAATTTTAGGGTTTTCTGCGGGGGCAAAGGCCATGTAAAGCGCGTGATCTCTCTGGTGTTCCTCCAATTTCACTGCGTTGTATTTGTCTTTCTGGCCGATGGTCACTGCTTGCGCCGTACCCGTTTTGCCTGCGCTTTGGTAGCCTGCGCCCGCAAACACCCGTGCCGAGGTGCCTTCGCGCGTCACGCCCACCAGCCCTTTGTGAACCACAGCCACATGCTCGGGATGGAAGCCCAAATCCACAGGCAGGCTGGTTGCGACCGGGATATCCGCGTGACTCAAGGCGTCTTGCGTAGCCATGACCAGCTTGGGCGTGTATTTGATGCCGCCTTGAGCCAAAGTGGCGGTGGCATGCGCCAGCTGCAACATGGTGAAGGCGTTGTAACCTTGCCCAATGCCCAAGGAAATGGTTTCACCGGCATACCATTTTTGTTGTTCTGGCCTTTTGTAGGTGTTGCGCTTCCACTCGGTGCTGGGCAAGACGCCGCGCACTTCGCCGGGCAGGTCCAATCCGGTGGACTGCCCAAATCCCATTGGTTTCATGAAGTCGTGCATCGTGTCGACACCCAATTCGTTGGCCAGCGAGTAGTAGTACACGTTGCTCGACAAAACGATGGAACGCACCATGTCCACAGGCCCCAGCCCGCCATCGCCATGGCTGCGGAAGGTGTGGTTACCAAAGGTCCACGAGCCGTTGTCATTGATGATGGTGTTGGCCGCACGTTTGCCTGTTGTGAGCGCCGCCATGGCCATGAACGGTTTATAGGTAGAGCCTGGTGGGTAGGTGCCGCGCAGCGCGCGGTTGAGCAAGGGTTTGTCAATGGATTCGCTCAAGGCTTTCCAGTTCTCAACGTCAATGCCCTCGACAAACAAGTTGGGGTCGAAAGTCGGTTTGCTGACAAAAGCCAGGACTTGGCCGCTGTTGGGATCGATCGCGACCAGCGCGCCACGCCGGTTGCCAAACAGGTCTTCCACCATTTTTTGCAGCTTGATGTCGATGGTCAGCACCACGTTTTGTCCAGGTGTGGCGGGGTGACTGGCCAATCGGCGTACGGCCCGACCGCCGGCCGAGGTCTCGATCTCTTGCACGCCCGTGATGCCATGCAGGGCATGTTCGTAGCGCTGCTCAATGCCCAGTTTGCCTATGTATTCGGTGCCGCGGTAGTTCCCGTCTTCGTCTTCGTCTTCGAGCCGCATTTTTTCTTTGGGGCTGATGCGACCGATATAACCAATGACGTGACTCGCCAATTCACCAAAGGGGTATTGGCGAAACAGACGCGCTTTGATGTCTACGCCAGGAAAGCGGTAGCGCTGCGCCGCAAACCGGGCCACTTCTTTGTCCGTCAGGCGGGTGCGGATTGGCAGCGAGTCAAAGCCTTTGGATTCATCGCGCAGGCGTTTGAAGCGGCGTTTGTCTCGCGCCTGAATGTCAATCAGCAGCGACAGTTGTTCAATGGTGGCTTCCAGGTCCGGCACTTTGACCGGCGTGATCTCCAGGGTGTAAGCCGAATAGTTGCTGGCCAGAATTTCACCATTGCGGTCGAAAATAATCCCCCGTGTTGGGACGGTGGGGATGATGGCCGTGCGGTTGTCTTCGGCTTGCTCTTGCAGGTCTTCATGGCGAATGACCTGCAAATAAACCAAGCGAGTGATCAACAACCCAAAACAAACAATGATGAATAACTGTGTGGCAACCACCCGGGCACGGAATTTGTAAATTTCGAGCTGCGAGTTGCGAAGTTCGGCCAGCGAGGGCAACCAGGACGGCATGTCAAAGCGTGCGGTTAAGCGCAGAAGACCGGTCACGCCGCTGAGGAATCAACAGCAAGGTGCTCAGCACGGGCCACAACGCCGCCTGAATCAAGGGAGCCAAAAGCAAGCCCCAACTGAACAGCGCCTGGCCCACAAACAAGCGCGTGAGCCACTCGGCCAAGGCCGCAAGGGCAAACAGGGGCAGCACTTGGATGGATTGCTGGTGCACTGGAAACCACAACAAACGACGGTGAATGCTCAGGGAGCCAAAACACAGCAGTGTGTAAGCCAAGGCGTTTTGCCCGAGCAGGGCTGACTCGTGAACGTCCATCAAAAGGCCAAATACAAAAGCCGCCCCTATGCCGACCCGACGCGGTTGGTGTGCGCTCCAAAAAACCAAAGTCATGGCCAGCAGGTCGGGTGTCCAAAAGTAGTTGCCCAATCCGATCAGCATGTTCAGGATCAAGGCCAAGAACAAACTCAACCAGATGAAGGGCGGATCCACGGGCGACAACAAAGGCTTGCCACGCTCCATGATCATGGACGAACTCCTTGGTTGCCCATTTCACTGATATCCATCGCCGGAAGAGCGTCTTTAATCCTGCCCGTGTTTTTACTTCGCATCGGTTTGGGTGGAATGTCTGCGGGAGGCGCAGCCAGTTCTTTGGCTTGTTGCAGGACCAGCAAATGGCGGCCCTCTTTGCTGGACAAGGGCGTGGCGTGGATGCGTGCAAAAGCTGCATCGGTGCGGCGATCGATACCGCTGACAGTGGCGACATGCAGCCCCGCAGGATAAACACCGTCAATGCCACTGGTGGTCAGTAAGTCACCCACTTCGACATCGGCGCCGGGCGGCACAAAACGCAGCTCGAGTTCGCCACTGGCGTGTCCCGGATTGCCAAAAGCAATGTTGCGCTGACCGGTGCGGGCGTTCATGACCGGGATGCTTTGATCACGGTCGGTCAGCAAAGTGACCTCGCTGACCAGGGGGTAAATGCGGGTGACTTGGCCCAAAACGCCCGACTCGTCGATCACCGGGGAGCCCAGGGCAATGCCTTCCAACACGCCTTTGTCAACCACAATGCGGTGGCTGTATGGGTCAGGCGTTTCATAAAGAACTTGCACTGCTTGGGCGTTGACCGACAATTGGGGCCGTAAATTGAGGAGTTTGCGCAAGTGGCCATTTTCAATTTGCAACTGCTCTATTTTTTGCAGCTTCAGCGTGTCTAGAGTCAGTTTTTTGTCGTTTTGGGTGGACAAAGTCCGTGCTTCTTGCAAAGACAAAAGATAGCTGCCCAGGTAGCCTATGGCGTAACCGGGTTGCAGGATCAGCCACTGCAGCGGTGACATGACCGTCGCAATCGTGGAACGCAACGGGTTGGTGATTTTGAAACGCTCATCAGACACCATCAAGAGCACAGCCAAAAGCCCAAACAATGCCAGCTTGGAAAGGGCCGAGAGCCCCTGCCTGAAAAAAGGGGGAGGGGTATGGTCAATCGACTCCAAAGACATGGGACTCGCGCTAACAGATACCTTGGTTTATTCGCTGGTGAAAATACTGCCCAGACGGTCCATGCGCTCGAGCGCCATGCCGCAGCCGCGTGCCACGCAGGTCAGCGGGTCTTCGGCCACCAGCACCGGCAAGCCCGTTTCTTCGGCCAGCAAGCGGTCCAGGTCACGCAAAAGAGCGCCGCCACCGGTCAGCATCATGCCGCGCTCGGCGATGTCGGCGCCCAACTCGGGTGGCGTTTGTTCCAGTGCGGTTTTGACGGCCGAGACGATGTTGTTCAGCGGGTCGGTCAGGGCTTCGAGGATCTCGTTGCTGCTGATAGTGAAGCTGCGTGGCACGCCCTCGGAAAGATTGCGTCCTTTGACTTCCATCTCACGCACTTCGCTGCCGGGAAAGGCCGAACCAATTTTCTTTTTGATGGCTTCTGCCGTGGGCTCGCCGATCAACATGCCATAGTTGCGTCGGATGTAGTTGATGATGGCCTCGTCAAACTTGTCGCCGCCGACGCGCACGCTGCCCTTGTAGACCATGCCGCCCAGCGAGATCACGCCCACCTCGGTGGTGCCACCGCCAATGTCCACCACCATCGAGCCCGATGCTTCAGAGACGGGCAAACCCGCACCGATGGCTGCTGCCATGGGCTCTTCGATCAAAAACACTTCAGAGGCCCCTGCGCCCAAGGCCGATTCGCGAATGGCGCGGCGCTCCACCTGGGTGGAGCCGCAGGGTACGCAAATGATGATGCGCGGGCTGGGGCGAAATGTTCCGCGGGGATGCACCATGCGGATGAATTGCTTGAGCATTTGCTCGGTGACGGTGAAGTCGGCGATCACGCCGTCTTTCATGGGGCGAATGGCTTCGATGTTGCCGGGCACTTTGCCCAGCATGGCCTTGGCCTCGTGTCCGACTGCTTGCAAGGTTTTTTTGCCCTGGGGGCCGCCTTCATGGCGGATCGCCACCACCGAAGGTTCGTCCAAAACGATGCCCTTGTCGCGCACAAAAATCAGGGTGTTGGCGGTGCCCAGATCGATGGCCAGATCGCTGGAAAAATACCGACGGAAAGAGGAAAACATTGCAAAAGTCCTTTATGGCCGAGTCCATATGAAAGCGACCCAAGCCAGACGAAAAAATCTAAAAAGTTCAGCTGTAAGCCCCGTCAGCTAGGGATTACGCTAAACACTGGATAATAACGCATCCCCTGTGAAATGGCGGGCTTTTGAACCCTTTAATTCACGGTTTACCTGGCGACACTCATTATTTCTATACCTATGGCATTGACCTCTCAGGACATCGACCGGATCGCCAATTTGGCTCGGTTGGCACTCCATCCGAAAGAAGGCGAGCGCATGCTCACGCAGATCAACGGCTTTTTTGGCATCGTGCAAGCCATGCAGGCGGTGGACACTGCTGGCATCGAACCCATGGCCCACCCGGTGGCGGCCATCCAGGACATCACCCTGCGCTTGCGCCCCGATGTGGCCAGCGAACCTAACCAGCGCGAACTGAACCAGCGCAACGCCCCGGTCGTGGAGCGCGGCTTGTTTTTGGTCCCCAAAGTCATCGAATAACACTGAAATCCAGCATGAGCGATTTGCACACCCTGAGCGTGATAGCGCTCGCCGAGAGCTTGCGCCGCAAGCAAGTCAGCGCGGTCGAAGTGGCGACGCGCTTTTTGGCGCGCACCGGCGGCAATCCGCACAACGCCTTTTTGGACATTGACAGTGAAGTCACGCTGGCCCAGGCCCGCGCCAGTGACGCCAAATTGGCCGCTGGCACTGCTGGCCCGCTCGAAGGCGTGCCGGTGGCGCACAAGGACGTGTTTGTGACGCGCGACTTTGCCACCACCGCCGGCTCCAAAATCCTGCAAGGCTACCGCTCGCCGTTTGACGCCACCGTGGTACAGCGCTTGGCGCAGGCCGGCATGGTGACCCTGGGCAAGCTCAATTGCGACGAGTTCGCCATGGGCTCGGCCAACGAGAACTCGGCCTATGGCGCGGTGACCAACCCCTGGGACACGACCCGCGTGCCGGGTGGTTCCTCCGGCGGCAGCGCTGCAGCCGTGGCAGCGCACCTGGTACCCGCCGCCACCGGCACCGACACCGGCGGCTCGATCCGCCAACCGGCCAGTTTTTGCGGCATCACCGGTATCAAGCCCACCTATGGACGCGCCAGCCGCTACGGCATGATCGCCTACGCCTCCAGCCTGGACCAAGCCGGTCCCATGGCGCGCAGCGCCGAAGACTGCGCGCTCTTGCTCAGCGCCATGTGTGGCCCCGACCTGGACCGCGACTCGACCTCGCTGGACATGCCGGGTGAAGACTTCAGCGCCGCGTTGAATCACTCGATCGAAGGCCTGCGCATTGGCTTGCCGAAAGAGTTTTTTGGCGAAGGCTTGCACGCCGATGTGCGCACCGCGCTGGACGCTGCGCTGCGTGAATACGAAAAGCTCGGTGCCAAGCTGGTGCCCATCAGCCTGCCGCGCACCGAGTTGTCGATTCCCGTCTACTACATCATTGCCCCGGCCGAAGCCAGCTCCAACCTGAGCCGCTTTGACGGCGTGAAGTTCGGCCACCGCGCCAAGGACTATGTGGACCTGGTGGACATGTACAAAAAAACCCGCGCCGAAGGCTTTGGCAGCGAGGTCAAGCGCCGCATCATGACCGGCGCTTATGTGCTGAGCCACGGTTACTACGACGCCTACTATCTGCAGGCGCAAAAAATCCGCCGCATGATCGCCGACGATTTTCAAAACGCTTTCAAAGCGTGCGATGTGATCGCAGGCCCCGTGGCCCCATCGGTGGCCTGGAAGTTAGGCCAAAACGCCAATGACCCGGTGGCCGACTACTTGGCCGACATCTTCACCTTGCCTGCATCGTTAGCCGGTTTGCCCGGCATGAGCTTGCCCGCAGGCTTTGGCACGCATGGCATGCCCGTGGGCCTGCAATTGATCGGCAACTATTTCAAAGAAGCGCAGCTGCTCAACGTGGCGCACCGCTTGCAACATGCGACCGATTTCCACCTGCAAAAACCGGCAGGAGCCCAGATATGAGCAAACTCGTCCAAGGTTACGAAGTCGTCATCGGCTTTGAAACGCACACCCAGCTCTCCACACAGAGCAAAATTTTCAGCCGCGCCTCAGTGGCTTTTGGTGCCGAGCCCAACACCCAAGCCTGCGCGGTGGACATGGCCCTGCCCGGCACGCTGCCGGTGATGAACCTGGGTGCTGTTGAACGCGCCATTGAGTTCGGCTTGGCGGTCAACGCCCATATTGCCGAGCGCAGCATTTTTGCGCGCAAAAACTACTTCTACCCCGACCTGCCCAAGGGCTACCAGATCAGCCAGTTTGAGATCCCGGTGGTGCAAGGCGGTGAAGTGACGTTCTTCATGGAAGAGGGCAATGAGACTGTGCGCAAAACCGTGCGGCTGGAGCGCGCCCACCTGGAAGAAGACGCGGGCAAATCGCTGC
>Ga0209188_1002241_pt1 | contig 14528 bp, 13 predicted proteins | sample C_130625_EF_Meta_FD_187307 | JGI IMG/M metagenome (GOLD analysis project Ga0209188, IMG submission 187307) | Freshwater microbial communities from Lake Croche, Canada to study carbon cycling - C_130625_EF_MetaG (SPAdes) (version 2) | ecosystem: Environmental > Aquatic > Freshwater > Lake...
CTACGAAAAAGAGGGTGAACATTACTTGTGGAACACTCCCTTGAGCTTGCTAAAGATTGAACCATCCTGGCCCTTTACGTGGGCTTCATTAGCTTTTTCGCCACGTGCTTCGGCAAAAGTACGCAAAATCTTTTCTTCATCTTTGCTTAATTTTGTAGGTGTGATTACTTCGACATGAACAATTAAGTCTCCACGATCGCCTCGACGCAATCGGGTCATACCCTTGCCCTTAATAACAATGGGTGTGCCACTTTGCGTACCGGGCTTTATGTTTACTTCGACCGGACCATCTAATGATTCAACCGTAACTGTCGTGCCAAGTGCTGCACCAATCATTGTTACTTCAAGTGCCATATGCAATGTGTCGCCTTCGCGCACAAGATATTCGTGGCGCTCTTCTACGATTTCAACATATAAATCACCAGCAGGTCCCCCGCCAGCACCAACTTCTCCGCGGCCTGACATCTGAATTCTGTTTCCTGTTTCAACACCTGCCGGAATCTTTACATCAATAGTTTGGCGACTGCGTACTCGTCCTTCGCCAGCGCATTCGCGGCATGGACTCTTGATAACACTTCCGTATCCCTGGCATGCATTACATGGGCGTGATGTCATTACTTGACCAATAACAGAGCGCACAACTTGTTGCGTTTCACCGCGTCCTTTACAGGTCATGCAAGTTTCTGGATGTTGGCCATCTAAACAACCAGTGCCTGTGCACTTAGGGCAGACAACAGCTGATTCAACTGTTATTTCTCGCTCTGTTCCAAAGCAGGCTTCGTTGAGATCAACTTGAATTCTGATTAATGAATCTTGTCCAGCACGAGTACGAGGTCGCGGTCCGCGTGATCCACCACCACCAAAGAATGCGTCCATGATGTCGCTAAAGCCACCACCAAAGTTTGCACCGCCAAACTGATTACTTCCGCCCATGTCATAGGACTGACGCTTTTGTGGATCACTTAAAACATCGTAGGCCTCGGTGACTTCTTTAAACTTTTCCTGCGTATGAGGATCAGGGTTCACATCTGGGTGCAGTTCACGCGCTAATTTGCGATACGCCTTTTTAATCTCGTCAGAGCTTGCACCTTTTGTAACACCCAGCGTTTGGTAATGATCAGCCACTTATGGAACCTCATTGATAAATCGCTCAACATATCGGGCAACTGCATCGACTGCTGCAATAGAACCCGCGTAATCCATTCGTGTGGGCCCAAGTACACCAACTGCGCCATGCTGAGCGGACTCGACACCATAACCAACTGTGACAAGTGATGTTGTTTGAAGATTAGTTTCACTCTGCTCGCTACCAATTCGAACATGGACTGTCGAACGTGCCTCATCTAGCAAACGCAAGATAACAACTTGCTCTTCTAGCGCTTCAAGAATTGGCGAAAGCGTAAGACCTAAATCCTCACCAGATCGAGCCAAGTTTGCAGTACCAGAAATCGCCATCTTCTCGCGGCTTTCTCCAATAATTGGGTAGGTAACAACTGCAACTTGCTTTGTGATGTCTGCTAGCAATTTGGCTGACCTCTTCAAGAGCTCATCTAAATCATTAGAACCCTGCAAAAATGTTTCAATCGCTCGGCGCTCGGCGCTCGACAACTGCTTAACAGTTGCTAACTTATCTACGAATACTCGGTACCCAAGATCTGTTGGAATTCGTCCCGCACTTGTATGAGGTTGTGTGATCAGACCTTCATCTTCTAGAACAGCCATTTCATTACGAATCGTGGCAGGAGAAATACCAAGACCATGATGATCGGCGATTGATTTCGAGCCGACAGGTTCTTGGGTCGCAACGTACTCATCGACAATTGCGCGGAGGATTTCTAGACGACGTGATGACATTTGTTCCAAGGGTACTAGATACTTATTTCTCGCACGATTCGATCTGCGATCAAGCGGCCCGTAGGGGTCAGCAGAACGCGATCATCGTGTAGCTGAACAAAACCATTATCGCTGTATTGGCTTAGCACCTGCATTTGATGGGGTTCTAGCAGTCTAATCTGTAAGCCATCGCGCATTCGGATACCCAACAAAATTGATTCATCTTTGATTTGTTCGGATGTTAACTGCTCGCTATCGGCAATTGGTGACTCCCCCGCAAATAACTTCTGCTTATACGTTGTTGGATGCTTCAAGTTCCAGAAACGCTTTGAATCAATATGTGAATGTGCACCTGGTCCAAGGCCCCACCAGTTTTTATTTTCCCAATAGGCGATGTTGTGTCGGCATTCATGGCCTGGCTTAGACCAATTGGATAGTTCGTACCAAGTAAGTCCTGCTTGTTCGCACATCTGATCCACTAACAAATACATATCAGCCATCAAATCATCATTGGGCATTGTTAAATCCCCACGTTTAATTTGTGCAGCTAGTTTTGTGCCGGTTTCAACAATTAACGCGTACGCGCTGATGTGGTCGATGTCTAACGCCAATGCTGCGCTAACAGTCTCTCGCCAATCATCCAAAGATTCTCCGGGTGTTCCGTAAATCAGGTCAACGCTAATAGATTTAAATCCAGCAGCCCGTGCCATAGAGATCGCTTTTTCAACATTTGCTGGGTTGTGTGTGCGATCAAGAGCGGCCAAAACGTGTGGCTTGGCAGATTGCATGCCAAATGAAATTCGATTAAATCCAACTTCTAGGTACCGCTCTAACTTCTCTTGTGTCACTGAATCTGGGTTTGCCTCTAATGTGATTTCACAATCGGGTGTCAATCCATTGCGTGCCTTGATCGCACTAATTACTCGACCTAAATCATCTGCTGGCAATAATGATGGAGTTCCGCCACCAAAAAAGATTGTTGGGACAGGATCTTTTGGTGCCGCATCTAATTCGCGCAAGACAGCATCAATGTAATCATTACTAACGATTTCTAGGGTTGCACCATCTTGTAATTCACTAGGTGTGTAAGTGTTGAAGTCGCAGTAACCGCACCGCTTAATGCAGTACGGAATGTGTACATAAAAAGAGAGCATCATTGCCCTGCTTTACGCGCGGCCTTAATCTGTTCGATGTCGGCATCCGTTGCAAGAGCGGCAACGAAGGCTTCTTGTGGAACTTCAACACGTCCCACCATCTTCATGCGCTTCTTACCCTCTTTTTGCTTTTCCAACAGCTTGCGCTTACGTGAAATATCTCCGCCGTAACACTTTGCCAAAACATCTTTACGGATCGCACGAATACTTTCGCGAGCAATGATGCGGGCACCAATAGCTGCCTGAATCGGAACTTCGAACTGCTGACGTGGAATAAGTTCGCGTAGCTTGCCGGTCATCATTACGCCGTACGCGTATGCCTTGTCGCGGTGAACAATTGCGCTAAAAGCATCAACTGCTTCTCCCTGCAACAAGATATCGACCTTAACTAGGTTGCCTTCGGCCTCGCCCTTTTCTTCATAATCAAGGGATGCATAACCTTTTGTTCGGCTCTTTAGTTGATCAAAGAAATCGAAAACAATTTCAGCCAACGGCAGGTCGTATCTGATTTCAACTCGATCTTCAGAAATGTAATCCATACCTAGCAAGACTCCGCGGCGATCTTGGCATAACTCCATGATGGTTCCGATGTAGTCAGAAGGTGCCAAAATCGTTGATTTAACAATAGGTTCAAAAACCGCTGCGACTTTGCCATCAGGAAACTCTGATGGATTTGTAACTCGCACTGATTTTCCATCTTCCATGTTTACGTTATAGACAACGTTAGGCGCCGTAGAAATTAGGTTTAACTTGTGTTCGCGCTCTAACCGTTCGCGCACGATTTCCATGTGTAGCAGGCCTAAGAAGCCGCAACGGAAACCAAAGCCAAGGGCGGCAGAGCTTTCAGGTTCGTACACAAGTGCAGCATCATTTAACTGCAACTTATCCAACGCTTCGCGAAGGATAGGAAAATCAGCACCATCTAATGGGAACAGACCCGAGAAAACCATTGGCTTGGGATCTTTATAGCCAGCAAGTGCGGTCTTTGTTGGGTTGTTATACGTAGTAATTGTGTCGCCCACACGTGATTGGCGAACATCTTTAACGCCTGTAATTAAATACCCTACTTCGCCAACACCAAGACCCTTGCCTGCAAGTGGTTCAGGTGAAATAACACCAACTTCTAAAGCTTCGTGACGAACACCAGTAGAAAACATTTGAATTTGTTCGCGTGGAGACAAGTGTCCATCGACAACACGAACATAGGTAACAACACCTCGATAGGCGTCATAGACAGAGTCAAAAATTAAGGCACGGGCTGGTGCTTTTGGATCACCAACTGGTGCTGGGATTTGAGCAACAATTTGATCAAGTAAGTCTGCGACACCATCGCCAGTTTTACCTGAAACACGCAAACAATCTTCTGGTTGGCAACCAATTAAACGTGCCAGCTCTGCTGCAAATTTTTCTGGTTGTGCGTTAGGTAAATCGATTTTATTAAGCACCGGAATAATTGTTAAGTTGTTTTCCATTGCAAGATAAAGGTTTGCAAGTGTTTGTGCTTCAATTCCTTGAGCACAGTCAACTAGCAATACCGCTCCTTCACATGCTGCTAGCGAGCGCGATACTTCGTAAGTAAAGTCAACGTGACCTGGTGTATCGATCATGTTCAAGATGTATTCGCCGCCATCGATAGATGAGCGCCATGGCAATCGAACTGCTTGAGATTTAATTGTGATTCCACGTTCGCGTTCGATATCCATGCGATCTAGATACTGCGCGCGCATATTGCGAGCTTCTACAACTTCGGTGATACCCAACATGCGATCGGCCAACGTTGATTTGCCGTGATCGATATGGGCAATGATGCAGAAGTTACGAATCTGCGCCGGATTGGTTGATGCTGGTTGCGGCGCCTTAGCAAGTGAAATTGCAGGCATGAACCTAGCCTCGCTTTAAAGTAGTAAAAGGATTAACGTGCGCCGGCTTTGGCAGCTGCCTTAGCCATTGAAGACTTCTTGTTTGCTGCTGAGTTCTTGTGAAGAACACCCTTTTGAACTGCAACATCTAGTGACTGTGATGCAGCGCGAAGTTCTGTTGTGATTACTGCGGCATCGCCAGCAGCTACAGCGTCGCGGAACTTACGTACGGCTGTCTTGATAGATGAGCTCACAGACTTGTTACGAAGGCGTGCCTTCTCGTTGGTCTTGATGCGCTTGATCTGAGACTTAATGTTTGCCACGTGCGTAGTTCTCCGAACTTTAGGTTATTGCGTTGAGGGGTAAGGGTACCGAGTAGAGCCCTCAGGCTCAAATCGGCGGTCTTGTTAAGCGGTAATAACGCCCGATGATGAGGCACGGCGGCGCTTTCGGCCCCCTGCCTTTACCTCGACCGATGGAGCCGATGGCGATTGTGTCGTGGAATCTTGATTAAGGGATTCATGGAACTCATGAGCGGTTGCATCCTTTTCGTCAGCATCTTCATGATGTGACGACGGAGTATCGATCTGAGGTGCTGGCGCCTTCATCTTGACCGGCTCCATATGAATATGAATTCCGCGTCCGCTACATGAATCACATGTTGTCGAGAAGGCTTCAATAAGTCCCTGACCAACACGCTTACGAGTCATCTGAACCAAACCAAGTGATGTTACTTCAGCAACCTGATGCTTTGTGCGATCGCGACCAAGACATTCAACTAAGCGACGCAATACAGCTTCGCGGTTTGATTCAAGAATCATATCGATGAAGTCGATTACAACGATTCCACCAAGGTCGCGCAGACGAAGTTGGCGCGCAATTTCTTCGGCTGCTTCTAAGTTGTTCTTAGTAACAGTCTCTTCGAGGTTTCCACCCTTACCGATGAACTTACCGGTGTTAACGTCGATAACAATCATTGCTTCTGTGCGATCGATAACAAGTGATCCACCTGATGGTAGGTACACCTTGCGATCAAATGCCTTTGCAAGTTGTTCTTCAACGCGGAAGTCTGCAAATAGATCGCCTGTTCCGGTGTACTTTTCAATTTTCTGTGTTAGCTCTGGAGCAATAAAGCCAAGGTAGTTTGTAACTTCATCCCAAGCAGTAGATCCCTGAACAGTTAGTTTACGGAAATCTTCATTGAAAATATCGCGGATAACGCGAACAGCCAAGTCTGGCTCCTCGTATAACGCGGCAGGTGGGTGGAAGTTTGCATTCTGGCTCTTGGCATAAATGTCATCCCATTGCGCCTTAAGACGTGCCACATCATTTGTTAAATCTTCTTCGCTCACACCTTCAGCAGCGGTACGAACAATCACACCAGCTTCTTCTGGAATTAAGTTCTTTAAGATTGCTTTCAAACGTGTGCGCTCTTCTTCAGGAAGGCGCTTTGAGATACCTGACATTCCGCCACCTGGAACATAAACAACGTAGCGTCCTGGCAATGAAATTTGGCTTGTTAAACGTGCACCCTTTTGACCGATTGGATCCTTTGTTACCTGAACTAATACAGGCTGGCCGGTCTTTAATACAGTTTCAATTTTGCGTGGCGCAGACTCTGAAATACCAGCTGCATCCCAATTAACTTCACCAGCGTATAAAACAGCGTTGCGACCCTTGCCGATATCAACGAATGCAGCTTCCATTGAAGGAAGAACATTTTGTACGCGGCCTAAGTAAACGTTACCAACGTAAGACTGGTTGCTATTTCGATTGACATAGTGCTCAACCATGACGCCATCTTCAATAACTGCGATCTGTGTACGGTCTGCAATCTGGCGAACCAACATTTCACGATCAACATTTTCGCGACGAGCTAAGAATTCTCCATCAGTAATGATTGTTCCGCGCTTGCGATATGGCTCGCGGTAATCACTGCGTCCACCACGGTCGTTGCGATCATAACGATCATTGCGATCACGACGGTTGCGGTTGTTGTTACTGCGCTCTGCGCGTTCAGCACGCGCTGGGCGTTCGCGCTTTTCGCGGACCTTAACAACGGTAATTACACCATCTTCTTCAATGGTCTCCCCTGGAGTTACGCCATCACCAGTTGCACGACGGCGACGACGGCGACGGGTAGATGTTGAACCTTCTGTTGAATCCTCATCTGTTGATTCATCACTTGAATTCTCGTCATTGTTTTCTGTGTTGGCGCCATCTGCAGCACCTGGCTTGCGACGACCACGACCACCACGACGGCGACGGCGATTACGGTTTGCACGCTCTTCTGAATCACCAGATTCTGAATCCGCCGATACTGGAGGCTTTTCTGAAACTTCAGGGGCATCTTTCTTAGCAGCAGCCTTCTTGCGCGGCTTTGTATCTGCTACCTCTTTCTTTGCAGCTGGCTTTTCCGGCGCAGCTTGAAAGATTGCAACGGGAATTGCCGCTGCTTTTTTACGAGGAGTTTTCTTTTCTTCCGTTACTTCCGTAACTGGAAGCTCAACACTTGCTTTTGCTGTTGCAGAAGCTTTCTTAACCGCACGCTTGCGCGGTGTTTTAGGCTCAATCGCCATGTCACCAAATCCTTTATGTCTGTGTATACAGACTGTTTTCTTAAAAAATCCTGTTGGGTTTTCCGTACCGTCCGCGCTGGGCTTGTTTCGCGATTGATCGCGAGCCGCGCTGAACTGGTGCCCTAATTATGGCAGAGCAGGGGCGTTTTGCCTATTTAACCTCGTAATCGAGCGTGAACGTTCTGCAACAGGCCAACGCCGATCAAGGTCGCAAACATCGATGATCCGCCATAGGAAATAAATGGCAATGGCACACCAGTCATCGGCATCAGCCCCATCGTCATTCCAATATTTTCAAAAATCTGGAATGAAAACCAGGCAATTACGCCGGTACATACCAATCGCCCAAAGGGGTCATTAGTACGCCGTGCAATAGAAAATGCTCGCATCAATAAAATTAGATACAAAATTAAAATCGCACCACTACCTAAGAAGCCAAGCTCTTCACCAGCAACAGTGAAAATAAAGTCTGTCTGTTGTTCTGGCACAAAACGACCATTAGTTTGTGGGCCATTAAATAATCCGGTACCAATGAAGCCACCAGATCCCACAGTGATTCGGGCTTGGCGCAGTTGATACCCCGCACCTTGGGTGTCGGCATTTGGATCGACAAATGTTTGTAAGCGATTAATTTGGTAATCGCTAATGACACCGGCCTTAACGGCAACAAATCCACCCAAGACTGCAATCAATAGCAAGCCCACGACCCAACGTGCAGGTGACCCTGACACAGCAATGATTGTTACAACCGCGGCAGAGATAATAAGAATTGTTCCCATGTCGGGCTGCAAAATGATGAGCAAAACGGGAATTGCGGCAATTGCCAGTGCTTGTAAAACATCTTTGCTGGTTGGTCCATCACTGTCATGCGTGCGTTCTGACAAAATCATGGACATCCCGATGATGATTGAAATCTTGGCAAGTTCAGCTGGTTGAATTTGGAATCCGCCTGGCAATGCTATCCAAGCTCGTGCGCCATTAATTTCACTACCGAGTCCTGGAATTAAAACGATAGCTAATCCCAGAACACCTGCGCCCCACAAAAATGGCGTGTATGCGCGCAGCAATCGGTAATCAATAACCGTTGTGCCATACGCCAAAATTAAACCAATCATGATGTTAATGATGTGGCGCTTTAAGTAGTACTGGCCATCTAAGCCATTGCGTGTGTACCAATCACGAGTTGCTGCCCACACCAGCAAAGTGCCAATAAATAGAAGCAGCCCAACGACAGCAGTTAATACTGGATCAAATCCTTTAACTAAAGATTGACGATTGCGTCGATATAAACGCTGGCGAGCACTGATCTGGCTCACTTGACCGCCTCCTTTGGTTTAGTTGCAGGTGAAATCTTAGGCAATTGTGTTGGAGGCTTACCTTCAGGGAATAACGCCGCGCCAGGAACAATTTTGTTTCCGGTAACACCAAAGAGTGTTGAATAAATCTGCCGTACACCAACACCCGAAGTCGATGCACCAAATCCGCCTTGACCTACCATCATGACAACGGCGTACTCTGGATTCTTGCTTGGTGCATAGGATGCAAACCACGAAGTGTCATCTTTAGCCGAACCATTTGGATTTCGTCCAAACACCTGACCAGTACCAGTCTTTCCGCTTACTTCAATAGGAAAACCAGCAAATACTCCGGCACCAGTTCCGCTTACAACTACTTCGCGCAACGCACCTTGCAAGAACTTAATTGTTGATGGCGCAGCTGTCAGTGTTCCAAGTTTATTAGGCTCAAATGTTTTAATAACGGTTCCGTCAGTCTTGACTATCGCCTTAGCAATTTTTGCTTGCCAGATGGTGCCACCATTACCAATTGCGGCGTACATCTGTAGCAATTTAAGCGGTGTTACGACTGTGTCTCCTTGTCCGATTGAAAAGTTAACAGCGTCTCCTGCGCGGATCTTGTCACCATCTACACAGTTTTCGGCAGCTAACTGCAACAAGAATGGCGTCTGCTGTGCTTTGGTTGCACGAGTCTTATAGTTGCAATAGAAATCTTTGTTCTGCTGAAACCAGCTCTTCTTGTATGTTCGATCAGCAAGGCGTGAAGTAGATTCCGATGGCAGATCGATACCTACCTTTTCGGTAATGTGAAATGATTGTGCAGCCTTAAAAAAGTAATCATTCGGGTTTGATTTTGGGCGCAAACCACCGTCTCGAACCCACTCGTCATAGGCAATTTGGTACCACAAGGTATCACACGAGACTGCAATAGCTTTCTTGAGGCTCATTGTTCCTTGGTCTTTACTATCAAAGTTCTGGAATGCGCGGTTACCAATCTGTACTTCAGCAGGACATTTATACGACGCGTTTAAGTTATATCCGGCAGCTGCTGCTGCAACAACTGATACCGACTTAAATGTTGATGCTGGAGCAAACAATCCTTGCAATGCTCGGTTGAGTGCAGGTACAGCTTTCTTTTCACTAAACAAATCTGCTGCTTGCTGAACCGAAATTCCCTTTTCCCAAGCGTTAGGGTCATACGTTGGGTATGAAGCAAGGGCTAAAATTCGACCGGTCTTAATATCCATGACAATTGCTGCACCTGAATCAGATGTGTGTCCGCTCGCACGACCACGCATGACCGCATCCTTCAAGGCTTTTTCTGCCGAAGCTTGCAAGCGCACATCTAAACTTGTCACCAAGTGATCCCCGGCTATTGGTTTTGTATTCTGACTTTCGCGGGTAATAGATTCTTTGCGATCAACAATTACAGTTCGAATACCTGGTTCACCACGCAAGAACGAGTCATATTGAATTTCAAGTCCGGTCTTACCAATTGTCTCGCTTCGGAAATATTGCTTGCCATTTGACTTCAATAAATCTGCTTCAGTTAGTGGGCCTACATAACCTAAAACGTGCGCAGCATTTACATCCAAGTAACTTGGATAGCTACGAATAGCAATTGGTTGGGCATCTACGCCAGGAAACGAGTCGGAACGTTCAACAATTTGCAATGCAATGCTTGGGTCTGCAGATTTTGTAATCGGGATCGGTTGATATCTAGAACCTTGCCAACAACCAGCTTTCTGTCCTTTGGGAAGTTCACCACATAATCGTGTGTTCTGATAGATGTCTGCGTAATTAAGCTTCAGCAACGTTGCTAACCGTTGCATGACGCCAGCACCTTTATCAGCCAATTTATCAATGGCAATTCGGTCAATGGTAATCGCCAAGCCCGCCTTATTCATTGCTAGCGGGACTCCATAGTCATCAACGATTAAGCCACGTGTGGCAGGGGCTACAACATCGCGGCTTTGGATACTTAGTGCTGCATCACGATATTTAGGGCCTGCTGCAACCTGTAGATAAAAGAGGCGACCAAATAATGCCGCCATCAGGGAAAAAATAAGAATTTGTACTACGAGTAAAGAAAGGCGAGACTTGTTGTTCATAGCGCAGACCGTGAATCGAAAATCAATCCATGTAAACGACTAAAAATGGGTAGCAATATTGGTGACACAAGAAGTGCCCACACACTCATCCCAAATAAAGTGATGAGCACTTGGATGATCGAACCTGACGAAACACCCAGAAGTGCGCCACTTGCTACATATGCGATTTCGACTAACAGGTTTGCAATTACAACGAAGAAAATAATGCCGATGGCATTTGCTCGAACATTGTCATCACCATAGCCAATATAAGAAATCGCATACCCTGCCATCAACATAATAAAGGTCCACTGGCCAAATGGCCCGGCTGCACTTTGAGATAGATCCATCAAGAAACCCGCTGCAAAGCCAATTACAGCTGCAACTTCAGTTTCACTGAGAACCGCCCACGTCAATGTAAAAATGAGTAAAACAGAAAATCCACCACCGGGTAATCGAAATTGAGAGATAACTGCTTCTTGAATTATGTACATTAAAAGAAAGATTGGCGCAGCAGTTGAAATTTGACGAGTAAGCATGGCCGCTACTTAGTTGGAGTTGGTGATGGAGTTACGAAAACTGTCACAGTTGGAATTGGGGTAACGCGCGGCTTGACCGGAACTAATGAATCTCCGGGATTAGCCGCTGACCCACTAACAACAACTGCAACGATTCCAAGTGTTGAAAAGTTTGTGTAGTAACGAACAGTTGCTGTTTGCGCCACCGCACCTGCGGAATTATCCACGGCTGTCACATAGCCCAATGGCACACCTGGGACATAAGGGCTGTCAGCAACACTTCCTCGAGACAGCAAAACATCGCCTTCTTTAACCGTCGTCGAATTATCGAGCAATTGCAGGCTTCCAGAGCGGGTTCCACGACCTGTCAGAATTCCGATTTGTTGTGTACCTGCGATACGAGCACCAATTCGAAAGCTGGGATCACTTGCTAATTGGATCAGCGCAGATGATGGATATACATCTTTTACAACACCAGCAATGCCGTACTGCGATAGGACTGTCATGTTCTTTTTGATTCCTGCATTTGTGCCTGAATCAATGGTGATTGTTTGCGAAAAGGATTGGCTAGAGCCATTACTTATAACTTTCGCGTTAACAATCTTGTAGCCAGCTGTGCCAGCTAAATCCAAAATCTTCTTGAGCTGCTTCAACTGGGCATCCGCGTTCTTGCGGTCAATTAACGTAGTTTTTAACTTCGCATTTTCAGCTTGCAGTTTTTCGATCTGATTGCGGGTCCGACCTAAGTGAGTTACATCAGAAAAGAAGTTCTTGACCGGAGTTAAAACAACGCTGCCAGCGCGTTGAAACGGAGACATTATCGTTTGCGAACCCTGCTTTATATTTCCAATGACTTTTACGCCACGAAGATCTAAAGTAATCAGGAACAAAGAGGTGACAATTAAAATCACCAACAGCAAACGTGCGCGTCCTCCGTTACGCATTAACGAATGACCTTATCGACGAGGCTCGGAGATTAGAACCTTCTCAAGAGCTTCAAACTCTTCGATGCACTTTCCAGAACCCTCAGCAACAGCATCTAATGGACGCTCTGCAATGTGAATTGGCATTCCGGTTTCTTTGCGAAGGCGCTCATCTAGACCCTTAAGAAGTGCTCCACCACCGGTAAGAACAATTCCACGATCCATCAAATCTGAAGCAAGCTCTGGAGGTGTCTTATCCAATGTGCTCTTTACAGCATTGATAATTGCATTGACCGGCTCTTCAAGTGCCTTACGAATTTCAGCAGCTGAAACAACGATTGTCTTTGGAAGACCTGTTGCTAAATCGCGACCACGAATTTCTGCATCATTTTCACCAGCTAGTGGGTATGCAGATCCGATCGCCATCTTGATCTCTTCTGCGGTGCGCTCTCCCAAAAGTAAGGAGAATTCACGCTTAACCCAGTTAATAATTGATTGATCTAACTCGTCGCCACCTACGCGAATTGAAAGTGAGGTAACAATTCCACCCAATGAAATAACAGCGACTTCTGTTGTACCGCCACCGATATCTACAACCATGTTGCCTGTTGGCTCGTGGATTGGAAGTCCGGCACCAATTGCTGCTGCCATTGGCTCTTCAATGATGTACACCTTGCGCGCACCTGCTGCATAACCAGCATCCTTGACCGCACGCTGTTCAACACCAGTGATACCTGATGGAACGCAGACAACGATTCTTGGCTTAGCCAAGTAACGACGACGGTGAACCTTTTGGATGAAGTAACGCAACATGCGCTCTGTTGTATCAAAATCTGCGATAACACCATCTTTTAGCGGACGGATTGCAACGATGTTGCCAGGAGTACGACCAATCATTTTCTTTGCTTCAATACCAACGGCCAGGATTCCGCCTGTGTCTTGGTTTACAGCAACTACTGAAGGCTCGTTCAAAACAATGCCACGTCCACGCACATATACGAGCGTGTTCGCTGTTCCTAGGTCAACCGCCATATCGCGGCCGATAAAGGACATTCTGCTTCCTTGTGACATTTTTGCTCCTTGTACTTTTTTGTGCGGGGAATTAATTGTTAGGAAAAAAAATCTGAATTTCACGTGCTGCTGACTCTGGTGAATCAGAACCATGAACAATATTTTGTACAACTTTGGTTCCTTGATCACGAGCTAGATCACCACGGATGGTGCCGGGTGCTGCAACAGTTGGATCTGTTACACCAGCTAATGAACGGAAGCCTTCGATAACACGATTGCCAGATGCAACGATCGCGACAATTGGACCAGACATCATGAACTCAACTAGTGGTTCGTAAAATGGCTTACCAACATGTTCTGCGTAATGCTTTTCTAATAATGCGCGATCTGCTTGCAGCATTCGCAAAGAATCAATTGCATAACCCTTTGCTTCGACACGTGAAATAACCTCGCCAACTAAACCGCGGGCAACGCCATCGGGCTTAACGAGGATAAGTGTCTTTTCTGTACTCACCCGCTTAGTCTATTAGGGTTTTTTAGGCTCTGCAGCCAGCAAGGCAGCGCGAGCGGCCTCACCCTTACGGCCCACAACGATGGCGGCCACCCAGAGCCCAATCAAAACCGCCCCAATGATGAAGAAGGATGGCACGACAAATCCGAAGCCGATCATCGCTAATTGCATAAGCGAACCAATAACAAATCCCCCGGGACGTCGAACTAGTCCTGCTGCAACAAATAATAAAAATGAAATGGCGCAACCATAAATTATTGCTGCATTTGAATGGTCTTTCATGGCAAGCAGAATTGCAAAACCCATCGTCATGCTTTCAGCAATTAAGACAGAAGCGCCAAGAATTTTCATTGGGCAAACTTCTTTCGTAGATATGTTCGTGCTTCACCAACTGTGACGACGGATCCGGTCACAATAATTCCAACAGTGTCTTCGCTCAGCGGACGCACAGCATCACCAACTGCTCGGTCTAGCGCTGCACCTATATCCGACACTTCAAATACTCGATCTGCCCCAAATATCTTGGAGGCAATTTTTTCTAACTCGCCAGATGGCATTGCACGTGATGAAGAACTTTGCGTAACAATGACATGGTCAACAATCTGTTCTAATTCTTGGAAGATTCCTATTGCATCTTTATCGCCAAATACGCCAACAACAGCGATGATTTCATCAAAGTTGAATTCGTTTAACAAAGTGTCAGCTAATGCTTTGGCACCGTGTGGGTTATGTGCTGCATCCAAAATTACAGTTGG
>Ga0209188_1002244_pt1 | contig 14511 bp, 13 predicted proteins | sample C_130625_EF_Meta_FD_187307 | JGI IMG/M metagenome (GOLD analysis project Ga0209188, IMG submission 187307) | Freshwater microbial communities from Lake Croche, Canada to study carbon cycling - C_130625_EF_MetaG (SPAdes) (version 2) | ecosystem: Environmental > Aquatic > Freshwater > Lake...
GCAATCTATCTAGGCCAAGAGAAGCAGCAAGTGCAATCTGAGTTGAACCAATGAGTCGACCATTTTTTATTACGACTTCATCATCAAGAAGTAAATCGCTAGCCAGAGTTGCCCCATGTGCATCAAGTAGTGGCAGGTCAAGGGCGGCCAACGGGCCGCTTAAGGCGAGCAAACGCTCGTGTAGTTGCGCGACAGAGATCATCTCTTCCATACCTAAACCCTACTTCGCCCCTGTCATAAATTAAGGTAAGGGGCATGGCTGGTATCGAAAATAAAGCCCAACTTCGCAAGCATTATCGCAAAGAACGTCAAGATCGATTTATGAGTGAAAGCTGGGTCCATATTCTTTCAGCAATTGAATTTAAAGATGTAATTAATGTTGCCTCATACATTTCATATGAATTTGAACCTGAAACAAGTGATATTAATAAGAAATTACTCACACTTGGTAAAAAATTATTTCTACCAAGAGTATTAAAAAATAAAGACCTTGAGTGGGTAGGGTGGGATGGATCACAAGATAAATTAGTTAAGAGTGGTAAAACTTTTGAACCAATTGGTGAACCTACAAATGCCTCACTTGATGTAATTATTGTTCCAGCATTACACATTGATCGCACTGGAAACCGACTAGGCCAAGGTGGCGGATCATATGATCGAGCATTAGCTAAAAGTAGCGCTTGGAAAATAGCACTTCTTCATCGTGGTGAATTAACAAGTGAAATACTGCCGGTTGAATCACATGACATAAAAGTTAACGCTGCGGCAACGCCTGAAATTATTGTTAGATTTTAATTATTTAAAGTATCAAGATTACGTGCCATTACTACGCGTTGAATCTGATTTGTGCCTTCATAAATTTGAGTTAACTTTGCATCCCGCATCATGCGTTCAACTGGGTAGTCACTTACATATCCGTAACCACCTAAAACCTGAACTGCATCAGTTGTTACTTTCATAGCTACATCAGTTGCAAAACATTTACTTGCAGCTGAGAAGAAAGTTAAATCACTCTCACCTCGTTCACTCTTAATTGCAGCTGCATAAGTTAATTGCCGAGCGGCCTCAATCTGCATTGCCATATCAGCTAACATAAATTGAACACCTTGAAAATCAAAAATTGGCTTACCAAATTGTTGGCGTTCATGTGCATATTTCTTTGCAATATCAAATGCACCTTGTGCAATTCCAACAGCTTGGGCCGCAATAGTTATTCTGGTGTGGTCTAAAGTATTCATGGCAAGTGAGAAGCCAGTTCCGATCTCACCTAACCTGCGATCATCATTAATTTTTACATTATCAAAATAAACTTCTCTAGTTGGAGATCCTCGGAAACCCATCTTCTTTTCATGTGAACCAAATGAAACACCTGGATCAGATTTTTCTACAATAAATGCTGATATCCCTTTCGCACCCTTACGTGGATCAGTTGAAGCTAGAACTGTGTAAAACTCTGAGACGCCAGCATTTGAAATCCATTTCTTACTGCCTGAAATAACCCAGCTATCTCCATCTTTAACAGCTTTGGTTTTCATTGCAGCAGCATCTGATCCAGCTTCTGATTCTGATAAGCAGTATGAAAAACCTTTGCCAGCTGCAAGCTGAGTTAAATACTTTTTCTTTTGTTCACTATTACCAGCAATCATTAATGGAACAGAACCTAGCTTGTTCACCGCAGGTATTAATGATGAAGCACCACAAACCCGAGCAACCTCTTCAATAATTATTACTGCAGCAAGTGCGTCTGCCCCTTGCCCGCCAAACTCAACTGGAACATGTGCTGCGGCTAAACCAGCAGCTTGTAATGCATCCGCTGCTTCTTGTGGGTAACGTGAATTCTCATCTACATCATGTGCAAATGGTGCAATCTTTTTTGCGGCCAACGATGAAACGCTTTCTCGCAATGCTTGATATTCCTCGCCAAATAATGCTGGCATATCTGAATTCATTGACATGGGTTAATTCTATTGGTTGGTATCACTTTGGTTTAAATTCCTTAAATAGCGGTTGTACTGGGCAAGTTCATCATCTTCCCCCATTGCCGCCGCACGATCTGCAGCACGGTCAATCCGCCCACTCTCTTTCTTATCTTCCTTAAGCCATTGCATGAACGTGGCTACCAAAGCAAGCAAAATTGGTATCTCACCCATTGCCCAACCAATAGCACCACCTAACTTTTGATCAGCTAATAGATCAGTTGCCCACGGGCGTTGTAATGATGCGAAATAGCCACCGTCGATCAAGGTTGTCGCTGACATAAGTGAAATTGAGAAAAAAGCATGAATGCTCATTGCCGCAAAAATTATTATTATTTTAACTAAATGAGGGACTTTACGAGGCATTGGATCTATACCAATTATTGTTTGGAAAAACAAAATGCCAGTTAACAAAAAGTGAAGTGACATAAATAAATGCCCGCTATGGCCCTGCATTAAATTTCTAAAAAGCGGCGTAAAATAAAGTGCAAATAGGGATCCGTCAAATATTGCAAGTGCTACTACTGGATTTGTGTAAAAAGTTGCAACCTTAGAGTGAAGCAAAGCGATGAATGCTCCGCGAACGCCGCGTTCATCCTTATCTCTTCCGGCTGGCAAGGTTCTCAAAGCCAATGTAATTGGTGCTCCTAAAACAATTCCAATTGGAGCAATCATTCCTAAAACCATATGCGCCAACATGTGATTGGCGAAGGCAAAGTGTGAATACACTCCTAATCCACCACTAGTCGCAAAATCAACTGCGCTTATCCCCAGAGCAAATGAAATTGTTCTGCCAATTGGCCATCTATCACCACGCTTGTTAAGTATTAAAACCCCTTTTATATACAAAGCAACAGCAAATATCAGCAGAGCTAACATCAAACCATCAGGATCATAAGCAAGTAACACCTTCGACAAGGTTGGCGCCGCTGGCATTGGTATTCCAGTTATTAGTAATGCTGGTGTTGAAATTACTTCTCTACTAGGAGGAGCAACAGTTGAGAGCCAACTTCCAATAAAAATCGTTGTAAACATGATAATTATTTCAGCAATTACCAGTTTAAATATCGCCTGAAAATCAGATTTAATAATCCACCTACGATGGATTGCACCAAACCCGATTAGAGTTACAGTCAAAAATATCTTTAATATTGTAATTACTCCATATTTACTTTGCCAAGCAGCAATACTGTCTAACCTGGTCCAAGCTGTTGCAGATCCAGTAACTGCCACTGTAATTGCGCTCCAAAGTGCTATTGCACTAAACCGAGGTAATGCAATTAGTTGCTGTGTTTTATCTAGCTGGGTCAATCCAAATAAACCACCAACCCAAAAAGATATAGCAATTACGTGGACAGTTAAAGCACCAATTGCTAATGCATGGTGACCAGAAGAGCTGCCATGGCTTTGAAAGACTGGGGCAATGATTGCGATTATTGAGAGTAGTAATAAAAAATATGAAGTAAGTATTTTCTTTATCGGAATAATCAATATCGATATCAATAAGATTATTTGAATTAAGTAACTCTTACCAATTGAGGTTTGAGTCATATAAGAACGAATTACTGTTAAATCAAAGGAAGCTGATAATGGTTGTTCTAACAGGTATGCAATTTGAACCAAGATAAATAGGATTGTTAAGATCAGCCATATAAATATAAAGTTCTTCACTTTTCTTGCCAAGAGGTTGTTGCTTATCACTCCTTTGATTTCTTTATCCAAAAAACTAATCGAAATTAACAAGCCAATACTTAAAACACCAGCAAGCTCCATTAAACCTTTACTAAGGGGTGAAGCAATATCAATCAACTAATCACCGTTACTTAATAAATTTTTTACTATTACTTTTTTGTTTGGCACTCCTGCTAGATTTATTTGGAGTTTTGAAAGTTTGTCTCGCATATCGTGATAAAAATATCAATAGTACGAATGCAAAAACCATCAACCCAATTACAAAAATATCAGTAACACGATTTGCATTAGTTGAAGTTGATATTGAGGTGTCAGTTGGAATTGGGGTGGGTAATGCTATTTCATTTGGAGCATTGTATAAAAATGTAAATGAGCCAGTAATCGGTGCATCATCTATTGCCATCAAGGTATAACTAACTGTATAAAGACCTGAACTTTTCAAAGGTTTTAAACCAACCATTAAAACTGCGCCTTGAATTTGAACTGAACCATCATCTACTCGAGCGCCAGTTGGATCGGTAACTGATAATTCGTTTGCGCCAGCCAAAAGATTGGCATTCGCTTTAACAGTAATTGCAGTTGGTGCAACACTAAGAACTGAACCTGCTGTTGGTGATGTGTTAACAACAGATGTTGCATGAGCTGGTGAAATTGAGATTAATGTCAGGAAAAGAGCGGTAACTAATTGAATACTGCGCTTCATGACCCCACCTTCACCTCTCAGTTAGCCCTTATCTTGCCACCTCCTTAAGATTATCTCCTATGCCAACCTATGAGTATCTTTGCAATGGGTGTGAAAACTCGTTTGAGGCAGTTCAGTCATTTTCTGAGGCAGCAATTGATAAATGTCCAAAATGTGGTGGAGAGGTCCGAAAGCTATATAGCAATGTTGGGGTTGTCTTTAAAGGAAGTGGATTTTATAAAACTGATTCGCGGGCAACGCCGGCTACGAAGAGTGAAAGCAAGCCAGAAGTAAAAACTGAAACTAAAGCAACGCCTAAAAGCAAAGAAGTCTAGGTATGGTGTGGCGGTTTATCTCTATTAATTTCTTCATCTCGTTTGGTATCAATCTCTAGATCTATCTCGTCGCTTGTAATTTTTGGCAGCAGTGGGTGATCAACCTCACCAGTCTTCAATTCATTTACTTTTTTAATATTTTCATCACTTTTCATTAGAATATAAGCCTACCTTGAATTAATCTAATTAAACGAATAGGTGAATATGTTTGCGAAGTTAGGTTCAACAATTGTTGCTCGAAAAAAGTTAATCTTCGGAGTTTATTTAATTGCCGTGATTTTAGCCGGCGTGATTGGTTCTGCTGTATTCGGTAAGTTAGAGAGCGGCGGGTACTCAGATCCAAAGAGTGATTCTGCAAAAGCTTTTGAATATCTGACTGATGTTTTTAAGGTTAAGGATCCCGCTGTCGTGTTAGTAGTTGAAACAAAAGATGGCATAACTAATCCAAATGCAATTTCAACAGCAACAAAACTTGAAACAGAGATAAAAGCTGAGATTGGCGTAGGCTCAACACTCTCTTATTGGTCAGCCGGTGGTGCACCTGCTTTGAAAAGTTCTGATGGAAAATCTGCTTACCTTTTTATTTATAGTACAGATGTTGACTGGGGAAATATTGAAGATCTTGGTAAAAGAATTCAAGCAAAATACGATGGTAAATTTGAAAATTTAAATATCTATGCAACTGGAACCGGTGTTTTTGCTCATGCAATAAATACAAAAATATCTGAAGATTTAAAAATCTCAGAGTCTATTTCAATCCCATTGACTTTTCTTTTATTGGTTTTTGTCTTTGGTGCACTAACAGCAAGTGCTATGCCGCTTTTAGTGGGCGTATCTGCCATTCTTGGATCCTTCTTAATTATTTACTTATTAACGCTTTTTACCGGCGTAAGTATTTTTGCATTAAACCTCATAACTGGTCTTGGCCTTGGGTTAGGAATTGATTACTCACTTTTAATTGTGAATAGATTCAGAGAAGAGTTACATGCTGGTAGATCAGTAGATGAATCTATAAAGAGAACAGTTAATACCGCTGGAAAAACTGTTTTCTACTCTGGCTTAACTATTGTTATCACTCTTGCAGCTCTTACGTTATTTCCACAAATGTTTCTCAAATCATTTGGTTACGCCGGTGTAACGGTTGTAATAATGGCAGTGCTTGGCGCATTAATTGCACTTCCGGCTTTACTTGCAATCTTAGGAAACAGAGTTGATAAAGGTGTTGTTCGGAAAAGTGCAATTACCCCCAAAGAAGATGGTAGGTGGGCCCAAACTGCAAGATTTGTGATGCGCAGACCAGTTGCAGTTGTTGTGCTTTCTATGATTATTTTAACTGTCTTCGCTGCACCGATAAAAAATATTGTTTTTTCACAAGTTGATTCCAGAGTATTGCCAGCCAATAATCCTGCTGCAGTTGGATCAAGAATCATTACAGAACGATTCCCTGGTCAAGAGGGAAATCCAATTGAAATAATTGTGCCAAATGGTGCACTAATGGGTACTCAAATTAATCAGTACACAACTGAAATTGCCAAAGTTCCTGGCATAGTTCGAATTGGTGACTCACAGGTTTACGGTGATGATGTGCGGGTAACGGCAATACATTCAATGAGCCCTAGAACACCAGCTGCCGAGGAATTAATCAAAGAGGTGAGAAAAATTAGGGCACCAGAAGGAACATTAATAGGTGGTGTTGCCGCCGACTACGCCGATGCACAAATTGGAATTGCTAAGACAATGCCATGGGCGCTGCTTTGGATTGCACTTGGTGTTTTAGTTCTACTCTTTGCATTTACTGGTTCAATTATTTTGCCAATTAAAGCAATAATTTTAAATATCCTTTCACTGGGCGCCACCTTGGGAGTAATTACTTGGATATTTGTCGACGGCCATTTGAAATGGCTAGTCGGAGATTTCACAACCACGGGCGCGGTCGATACTGGGTCAATCATCTTGGTTGCCGTTGTCGCGTTTGGTTTATCAATGGATTATGAGGTATTTCTACTTTCTAGAATCAAAGAGGAACATGATGCTGGAAAATCAAATATTGAATCAGTTGCAACTGGCTTACAACGCTCTGCCCGAATTATTACTGCTGCTGCTGGATTGCTAGCAATAGTGTTCGCATCATTTATGTTAAGTGGTGTAACATCAATAAAAATGCTTGGTTTTGGTGTGGCATTTGCGATCGTGCTTGATGCCACTCTTGTACGCGCGTTATTAGTACCAGCATTAATGAGATTATTCGGTGAGCGAAATTGGTGGGCACCAAAAGCTATGAAGCGTTTTACAATTAATCATTAATTAATCAATTTGCGTCCCCGGCGGGAGTTGAACCTGCGACCTACCGCTTAGGAGGCGGTTGCTCTATCCACTGAGCTACGGGGACAATATTAAATTTTTATAAATTATTTAGTAGGTTAATTCTAATTTAATTCATTAATAATAGAAAACAATTGAATAATCATGCGTAAATTTGGTATTAAATTAACGCTCGGCTAGACTTGTAATAATTCGTTTGGAGTTGAAAATCATGAAGGCCCTCGTTATAGGCGCCGGTGGAGTTGGTAGAGCGATAGCTAATATCGCATCACGTCGTTCATTTATTGAATCAATGGTGATTGCTGACCGCACCCTTGCAAGAGCTGAAGAGGCTGTTGCACGCGTTAAAGATCCCCGCTTTTCTGCCGCAATGGTTAATGCTGCTGAACTTGAAGATGTTCGAGAGCTAATCCGAAAAGCCGATGTGGATGTTGTAATTAACGCAGTTGATCCACGCTTTGTAATGCCAATATTTTTAGCTTGTGAGATTGAAAATACAAATTACATAGATATGGCGATGTCCCTTTCTCGCAAGCACCCGCACTATCCATACACCGAGACTGGCGTGAAGCTAGGCGATGAGCAGTTTGCTCGTGACTTTAACTGGGATGAAAGAAAGATCTATGCCTTAATTGGTATGGGTGTTGAACCAGGTATGAGCGATATTTTTGCAAAATATGCCAGCGAACATTTATTTAGTCGAATTGATTCTTGCACAATTTTGGATGGTTCGAATCTAAGAGTAGAAGGCTATGACTTTGCCCCATCATTTTCGATTTGGACCACTATTGAGGAGTGCTTAAACCCACCTTTAGTTTGGGAAGATGGTCGTGGTTGGTATACAACAACACCATTCTCTGAGCTGGAAATATTTAATTTCCCAGAAGGAATTGGACCGGTTGAGTGCGTTAATGTTGAGCACGAAGAGGTTGTCCTTATCCCACAAAAGATTGATGCGAAGAAGGTTAACTTTAAATATGGCCTAGGTGCTGAATTCATCACAATCTTAAAAACAATCAACATGCTTGGTATGGATAGAAAAGAAACCGTTGATGTTCAAGGTGTAAGTGTTTCACCCCGTGATCTACTAACTGCCTCACTTCCAGATCCAGGAACACTAGGTGAACGTATGCGTGGTAAGACTTGTGCTGGCGCTTTAATTAAAGGTTTAGATAAACAAGGAAATCCAAAGGCTTGTTATATTTACAATGTAATTGATAACGCATGGTCGATGAAGGAGTACGGCGATCAAGCGGTTGTTTGGCAGACAGCAATTAATCCAGTAATTGCAATGGAGTTAATTCAAAAAGGTATTTGGAAGCCACTTGGCGTTAATGGTCCAGAGTGGTTTGAATCCAAACCATTTTTGGATTTGCTAGAAGAGTATGGAACTTCATGGAACATCCGTGATGAAGACACATCGGGAATTATCAAGTAATGGCAACCGCTCTTGTAACTGGAGCAACCGCTGGAATTGGCGCTTCATACACAAAGTTACTTGCAAAAAATGGATATGACCTAGTTTTAGTTGCCCGAGATCTTCCTAGATTGAAAAAAATTGCTAAAGAATTAAGTAAAACACATAAAATTAAGGTTGAAACTATAAAAGCTGATTTAACTAAGCCTAATCAACTGGCAAAAGTTGAAAAACGTATCTCAAATAAATCTATGCCAATTGATGTCTTAATTAATAATGCTGGTTTTGGCATTAAACAAAGTTTTACAGATAGTGATTTAAAAAAAGAACAAGAGCTACTTGATGTTTTAGTTACTGCGCCAATGCGTCTAACCCACGCAGTACTACCCCAAATGCTCAAAAGAGATAGTGGTGTAATAGTAAACGTCAGCAGTGTTGCAAGTTGGATAACTGGCGGTACATATAGCGCTGCAAAATCCTACTTAACTGTTTTTTCCGAGTACTTACACACTGAGTTGCACGGAACGAATATTAAAATTTCAGCACTTTGCCCAGGTTTTACTAGAACAGAGTTTCATGATCGTGGGAAAATGCGCATGAGTGGGTTACCAAATTTCATGTGGCTGACCTCAGATCAGGTTGTTGCAAAATCCTGGCGAAACGTAAAAGCAAATAAGGTATTGTGCATCCCAGGTTGGCAGTATTTAATTTTAAGTACCATTGCTAGGACTGCACCTCGCCCACTGGTTCGAAAATTAGGCATGAATGTGCGGCGTAAGCAGAGATAATCTATTTTTCACATCAAATTCACTGGCTAGATTAGGTAATTAACCTATTACTTGATACCTGCTCAAGTAGAATGTTTTCATTCCGGCCTAAGGAGAAGTTTGTGAAAAAGAAGATCTCAGCGCTAGCTATTTTAGGGTTTTTAGTTTTTGGATTAGCAACACCAGTACAAGCTGCCACTTCTGGTGGTTCATGCCCAACTGCCGGTGCAACTACAAAAATTGGTAAGAATGATTATGTATGTGCAAAGAATCCATTTTTTAGCACTACTAAATTAACTTGGGTGTGGGATGGATGCATTGAATTAAATAATGATTACGCAATTGGTAACAAGGAAGCACAGGACGCACTTCGCGCTTCTGAATCAAACCGCTCTACCCAGATTGAACCAGTTGGCGCTCCACTACGAGATCTAATTGCCTGGAATAGTTTGATTACATATAGCAAATCAAATGTGGTTTATTACGGCTCTACTTACTACTCTGCAACTAAGGTAAGTACTAATAAGGCTCCTACATCGGCAAATATTGGTGCTACAAAATTTTGGGTTGTCTACCAACCAACAAATGTCAATGTAAAAATTGGTCAAATGCCTGCTCCTGCAACCGTGCTAAGTACGGCAAACGCACAAGTTGCAGCTTTGACTGCAGCAGCCGTTAAGACCACAAATGCTGATTTGAAGAGTAAATACAACGCTCTTGCTACGTCACTTGCAGCCAAAATCTCAACACTGGATGCAAACAAGAACGCTATCCAATCTGTGGTTGATTCCATTGATCCAGCACTAGAAGAGTTTAGAAACGCATACTCCTTGATGTTAATGATTAAAAGCACAGTTAAAGATAAGTGCAATCCTAAGTACTAATTAATCAAATTAGGGCTGTAATGATTGCTTAAGCAATTGTTACAGCCTTTTTTGTTGCAGTAAATGTAATTGATTTTAAAGCAGAGCTTGCTGGTCCTACTTTAAGTGCTCCATTTAAAGCAAACTCAGAACCATGGCCACGGGGTGCTGAGCAGACCCATCCACTGGAGCTTTGTTTAACTATTACGCCAGCATGCGGGCAAGACAAATTTAATACTGAAAAACCATTAGCAGACTTTGAGGTGCGAACTATTGCAACTTTTCCATATTTTTTAATTGCTAACTCAACAACACCACCAACAGAGGCAAGTGCAGTATTACTTGCTAAATCGATCTCAGTTTTCCCATTTGCCAATGTTTTAACACCGGTTGCTGCTACTGCTGGCAGTGCGGCAAGTGAAGCTAATGCTGCACTTGCACAAATAAAATTACGTCTTGAGAGTGAAACCATGATCACCTTTCATAAAGTACTTTTTAATTTTTGTTACTTATTTTATTATTAATCTATGCATAGTAAGCAAAGATACACCACCCTAATGTGGATTACCGCTGCGATAATGCTTACTCATCTCTTAACTAGGGCGATATTCCCCACACCAAATGTTCTAATTGACTTAATTATTTTCAATTTAGTGGGAGTTCTAGCGTCAGTAATTGCATATTTAGCACCAGTACTTACAGATCGAATATCGGCAATCACAATAAGCCTAGCTAGTCTAATCTGGAGCATTGGGTCATTTCTTTCAACTTGGAATTCATTTTTTAATTTGCAAATACCAGAAGTTATTTCAGACTTATGTTACTCACTCTTTTATCCATTGATATTTCTAGGTGTTATAAGGAGTTTTACATTTCGAAGGAAAATTTCCGCACTTGAATTATTAGATACGGTTATTATTACTGTTGGCTTAACCAGTGTTCTAACCGCATTTCTTTTAAAGCCAGCAATGATTGGTTTTACTGGATCGGCTTTCTCCGTCTTTATTTCAATACTTTATCCGGTTGGTGACATAGTAATTCTGGCTATGATTTTGGTTTATGTCCTGCTAACACCAATCAGTCGCAGATCATTACTACTTGCAGGTGGATTACTATCATTTGCCCTAGGTGACTTGTTTTTTATCTGGTCATCTCTTAACTCATCATATGAGTTTGGAGCTATTACAGATGATGGCTGGATCCTTGGTTTATTTCTAATCTCAGTTTCACTCTCATTTGGTTCACAAGAGAGTAAGTTTTCGGACAAAATATCTTCATATAGCGCAACTATTGCGTTAATTGCTAGTACAACTTTGTTAGGAATCGCAGCTTTAAAACCTGGGTTCTTTCCTAATTTTATTTTACTACCAGGCTTTATCACAATTGCGCTTGCTTTTATTCGAATGAGCTTTGCACTTTCTGAGGCAAATACTGCTGGCACTGAAAGAATTCTTGCCCGAACTGATGAGTTAACTGGTTTATCCAACCGCCGAAACTTTCTATTCTTACTTAATCAATTAAAAAGTGGTTACATATTTCTACTTGATTTAGATGGCTTCAAAAATATCAATGACACGTTAGGTCATGAGGCTGGAGATCAACTACTGAAGCAGGTAGCAAATAGGTTTACTCGAGTACTTCCGATTGGAGCACAGATTGCTCGTCTTGGCGGAGATGAGTTTGGTGTAATCGCTTCAATTGAGTTAGCAGAGGCGAATGAGTTAGCACAATCAATCCGGGCAACCTTGAGCTACCCAATCTCAATCGGTACCGAGCAAGTCAAGGTTGATGTCAGTATTGGTTTGGCACCAACTGAACCATCAGGTGATGGCAGTGAATCGTTGCGGCGGGCAGACCTGGCAATGTATGAGGCGAAGCGAAGTAAATCTGGCGTTATGGTTTGGGAAAGTAAGTGAGAAAAAGTAGGTTAATCTTCACTGGCTAAATCCTTTAGCAAAGATCATAGGAGGTCCTAATTGACAGCACGCTTTTCAAATCGAGTTCTGGTTTTAGGTGCAGGTTCAGTATCACAATGTGTACTTCCACTTTTAATCGAGCATCTTGTCGATGCTCGGCAGATCACGATTGCGGATATGCGTGATAATCGCAGCCGAGTTACGGACGCAATGACTGCAGGGGCTACCTACGTTCAAGAACAATTGACCCGCGAGAATATGGATCAGTTTTTATCAAAGTTTTTATCAGCAGGTGATTTTCTTTTAGATTTAGCATGGAATATCGATGCAAATGAAATAATTGAATGGGCTCATGATCATGGAGTTATTTATTTAAATACATCACTAGAAGAGTGGGATCCATACTCAGCTGGGGCTGCAAGAAATCCAACTGAACGTACACTTTATTGGCGTCATATGAAATTGCGGAAGTTGACTGATACCTGGGGTGGCAAAGGTCCAACTGCAATTGTTGAGCATGGCGCAAACCCTGGATTAGTTTCACACCTTACAAAAAAGGCTTTATTTGATATCGCAAGCCGAGCTGTTAAGGAAGGAAAAGCCGATTCTGAAGTTTCAGAAGCACTTGCTGCTGAGAATTTTCCAGTATTAGCGCAAAAACTTGGCGTTAAAGTTATTCATATTGCAGAGCGTGATACTCAAGTCTCTGATAAACCTAAGTTATTAAATGAGTTTGTTAATACCTGGTCGGTTGAAGGCTTTTATGAAGAAGGTATTGCACCAGCAGAGCTTGGCTGGGGCACACATGAAAAAACCCTGCCAATCAATGCTTATGAACATCTGACTGGGCCTAAGAATCAAATTTGTATTGCACAGCCCGGTGCGACAACTTGGGTACGTTCTTGGGTACCAAAGATGGAAACAACTGGCATGGTAATTCGTCATGGTGAAGCATTCACAATTAGTGATCACTTAACGGTTTGGGATGGCGGTAAAGCTGTTTACCGCCCAACGGTTCACTATGCATACTGCCCAACCGATGCAGCAATTGCATCGATGCGAGAGCTTGAGATGCGCCAGTGGGATCTAACGAAGAATCAAAGAATTATGAATGAGGAGATTATCGATGGAGATGATCGCCTTGGCGTATTGCTAATGGGGCATCCATACAAATCTTGGTGGACTGGATCATTACTAAATATCCATGACTCTAGAAAATTAATTCCAAAACAATCTGCAACTACAGTCCAGGTGGCAAGTGCCGTTTATGCCGCAGTTGCTTGGGCAATGGCAAATCCAAATGCCGGATATAGAGTTCCAGATGATTTGCCTTGGCGGGAAGTTTTAGGGTTTGCCGAAAAGTACTGGGGTGGTTTTTACTCAGAGGCAGCCGATTGGGATCCACTAATGCACCGCAATGATTTATTTAAAGGGTGGAATAATCGTAAGTATGACGAGAGTGACCCTTGGCAGTTCACTAACTTTCTTGCCTAAGTTATTAATTTGTAGGCGGAAGTGGCTTGCTCGCTTTTATTTCATCTAAGCGGGCAAGTGATTCCAATCTTTCAGTTGAATGATCGACAATTTGTTGCGGATAATCTTTTAAATACCCATCCAATACATTCCAGGGTTCATGAATTTCAATTCCTTTTAAATGGGCAAGCTCTGGCACATACCTGCGAACATAATCACCATCTTCATCAAATCTTTTGCCCTGCTCTATTGGATTAAACACTCGGTAATATGGTGAAGCATCGGTGCCACAACCTGCGGTCCACTGCCAACCATGGGCATTAGATGCAACGTCATAATCAATTAAATGCTCCCTAAAGAAACGCTCACCTAATTGCCACTCAAGGTGTAGATCTTTAACTAAAAATGATGCCACCACCATTCTGGTGCGGTTATGCATCCATCCTTCTTGTAGTAACTGTCGCATTGCAGCATCAACAAATGGGTATCCAGTTTTACCTTCACACCAAGCTTTAAATTTTTCACCTGGCTTGTCATATCTCATCTTAGAAAATTGCGATGCATAGTACTCAGTTTCAGTATGAGGGTTATTGAATAAAATATCTGCATAAAACTCGCGCCAAGCAATCTCTTTTCGGAAAACATCATGCGCCTTACTTTCCCCAAGTGGCGCAAGCAAAGTTCTAGGATGAATCTCGCCCCACTTTAAATGGGCGCTCATTTTGCTGGTGCCATCAATAGCGGCAAGATTTCTTGATTCATCATAACTATCTAATCCATTTTTTTGAAAATATTTAAAGCGTTCAAGTGCGGCTAGCTCACCAGCTTTAGTAAGTCTTAAACCTTTTGGAAGTTCCCAATCAGGAAATTCTCTAGCTTCACTATCTGGCTTAACAGTTGGTATATCTTTTGGTCTTTCCGCAGGTTTGCGCCAACCATGGGCGCACCATGCTTTATAAAAAGGTGTGTAAACCCGATAAGGAGTGTTATCACTTGGCTTAAGTACTCGGCCTGGCGCAACTGCATATGGAGAGCCAGTACGGATTAATTTAATACCACCGGCTTCAA
>Ga0209188_1002245_pt1 | contig 14501 bp, 14 predicted proteins | sample C_130625_EF_Meta_FD_187307 | JGI IMG/M metagenome (GOLD analysis project Ga0209188, IMG submission 187307) | Freshwater microbial communities from Lake Croche, Canada to study carbon cycling - C_130625_EF_MetaG (SPAdes) (version 2) | ecosystem: Environmental > Aquatic > Freshwater > Lake...
GATACTATTTTTTTTGCTGGAGATGTCTTTCACGATCGACACGAGATTGGAGTCAATACTCTGCATGTTGCTAAACAATTTTTTGATAAACTTTCTGATTACAATGTGTATTTGATTCCAGGTAATCATGATGCATTTTTGTCTTCTACTGTCGAAGTTAATTCAGTAGAAATTTTAGCTAATGAAAAAGTTCATGTATTTACAAGAGAAACTTCAATTATGGTAAATGACAAAAAGGTAACATTTTGTCCTTGGAAGTCTTTTAATAAAGATACAGAGAAATCTGACATGCTTATTGGTCACTTTGAAATTGCTAACTTTAAAATGAATGCAACAAAAATTTGTGATCATGGAGATGAGTCAGCTGATCTTCTTGAAAAAGCTCGAGCTGTTATTACAGGTCATTTTCATTTTAGAGAACATAGGAATTATGACAATGGTTATATTTTATATCTTGGCTCTCCATATGAAATGGATTTTGGAGACAGAGGACAAAAGAAAGGAGTATCTATTATTGACTTTGATAATTTTACAGTTGAATTTATTTCCAACGAAATTACTCCAAAACATTATCGTGTAAAAATTTCAGAAATTTTAGCCAAACAATATCCAAATTTATCATCAATTGTTAAAGACAATATTATTAGTTTGTATGTTGACACAAAGTTAGATACTTTAACTCTCGATTTGCTTACAACTAAACTTGCTCAATATAATCCTCTTCAGTTTAGAACTGAGTTTAATATATTAGATGATGCTCAAGTTGAAACTAAAGAAGTTAAGAAATTATCAATTGATATTGAAACAGCTTTTCACGAATTTGTTGAACACGTAGAAACAAGAGCTACTAAAAAAGAAGTACTTGACAGATGTTTAGAACTGTATAAAGTTTGCTCTACATCATATGAATAAAATTGGCATTGGTATTATTACTTGTAATCGTCCTGATTATTTGCTTGGTTTAATAAACACTATTCCTGAGGAATTACTCGATAACACAATTATTGTTAATGATGGAGATCGTTTATCTGGAGTTGCTGATATAGATATTATTACAACAAAGGGTAAGCAAGGAGTAGCCGTAGCAAAGAATTATGCTCTTAAAACTCTGTTACATAGAAAAGCAGAACATATTTTTATTATAGAAGATGACATGCTTATTAAAGATCCTACAGTGTTTGACAAATATATTGAAGCCTCTCAACTTTCAGGCATTGAACATTTTAACTACGGACCTGGTTCTCCGTTTAACAGAAAGCAGGTAATCGAAAATTTTGATTTACATAATAGACATTTACTTGATCAAGACACTGAACCAAATCCAAAGCTTGTATTAGATTACGGTCTTTGCAAAATAGCATTGTACGAACATACAGTTGCAATGTTTTCTTATTTTACTAAAGAAGTTTTAGAAAAAGTAGGTCTTATAGACGAAGAATTTTATAATGCTTGGGAACACGTAGATCATACGTATAGAATAATCAAGGCTGGGTACCATCCTCCTTTTTGGTGGTTTGCTGATCTAGCCAATAGTCACGAATTAATAACCGAAGCTCCAAACGCTATTGATAACTCTTCCATTGCTAAAGATACAAAGCAATGGAACGATAATGTAATGAAAGGTAGAGAACTTTATTTAAAAAAGCATGGGCACTATCCGAATCAACCTCCATATATATCTAAAGAAGAAGTCATTTCAATTATTAAACAATTAAAACCATGATATTATCAGATAACGAATTAGACAGTCAAAATATAGAAGAGTTTAAACTTCTGTTAAACGAGTTTATAAAGCTCAAACCTACTAAGATTCTTGAGATTGGATCAATGTATGGTTGGACCTTAGAACATTTTATTCACTATGCTGATGACAAACCAACTGTAGTAGCTATTGATTTGCCAGTAAGAAATTTTGTTGGACCTCATGACTGGAGAGTTGAGAAGCAAGAAAAAAATTATAAAGAAGTTTGGCCTCAGTGGGCTAAAGCAAAAAATGCAAAATTGTATCTAGTTCCTGATGCTTCTCAAAAACCTAAAACACTTGAAAAAGTGAAAAGTTTGTTCGACAATCAGTTAATAGACTTTTTGTTTATTGATGGAGATCATACTTACCGTGGAGTTAAAATAGATTTTGAGATGTATGGACAGTTAGTTCGACAAGGAGGCATTATTGCTTTTCATGACATTGGAGAAAACGAGGAGGGTGGAGTATTCAATCTTTGGAATGAAATCAAATCATCATATAAACATCTCGAGTTTCTTCATGATAAAAATAAACAAAAAGGAATAGGAGTTTTGTTTGTTGCATGAAAATAGCTGTAGGTACTAATTTATTTGGTAGTTGTTCAAGGCAAACGCTTGGTTCGGATAGTTTGTTAAAATGCAAACAGCTTTTTAATGACAAGATTGATTTGTTTAATCTTCAATTTGAAAATGGTAGAGATTTATCTGAAAAGGAAGGATTCAAAACCCTTCGTGTGTTAAAGCGCACCAGCAAAGAATTATTTGGAGGGGATAAATATCTTCCTATTGTGCGAGATATGTTTGATGAGATGGCAAATCTCGGATATGATTATTTTTGTTTTGTTAACTCTGATATTATAGTTTCTCCTAAATTTTTTGAAGAAATTTTTAATGAAGAACATGAAGCTTACATTGGTTCTAGATTAGCAATTGAAGGAGATATTAAAGATTTAAATTTTTCTCTTACTATTAATAGCAACGAAGGACCTGTAAGAAATAGTCATTATCAAGTATCCGGATTTGATACATTTACTATTAATAGTAATTGGTGGAAAGCCAACAGAGAGTTGTTTCCTGAATATGTATATGCTGTAGTGTATTGGGACACTCACTATGCTACTATTTTACTTAAAAACGCTGATACCATGATGCAAAATAAGAAGCCTACTTTGTTTCATGTTATACACGAAGATAAATCGTCAGCAAAGATTAAGGAATTTTATTATAATGAAGATATGTTTAGCAAAGATTATCCAGAAGATTTTGCTAGATGGCATAGATATTTTTATAATGTTTTAGTAACTAGACAAGGTTTCAACTACATTACTCCCCATGCAAACGAATTAGAATTACAAAAATATTATTTTAAATGAAATACTTTGTTTTTCCATTCACAGAAGCTGATTTAAATTGTTTTACAGAAATATTTTTTGTAATTCCTTTTTTGTCTGAAGGACATTATCAAAAAGTTATACAAGCAGCTAATATATGGAATGAAGGGTTATATGCTAAGTTAAGATTTGCTCAAACTAATGTAGAGCTTGTTTCTGACATTAAAGAATGCGACATATCTATTATTCCGTTTAAATATTCTAAAGAGGACAAACGCATAGAAGAATTTTGTTCGAGTGCTAAAGAACAAAATAAAAAAGTAATTTGTTTTTGCAACGATGACAGTAGTGAAGTATTTGATCTACCAACAAATTTATATTTGTTTAGAACCTCTATTGATAATAAATTAAAAAAATTGAACGAACGAGGGTATCCTGTTTTAATACCTGATCATTTTCCTAGTAATATTGATTTATACTCTGCTCCCGAAAATTACGGTTTGACGTTTTGTGGATTTCCAGGTAACAACAGAAAGCCAATATTAGAACAGATTATCAATCAATACAAATACACAAATTTTATGTATCGTTCTGGATTTTGGGCTCCTGAACTATCTTCTAAACAAGCAGCAAGAAAAGAATTTTATACAAACCTTTTATCAGGTTCATTTGCTTTTTGTATAAGAGGAAACGGAAATTTTTCTTATAGGTTCTACGAAGCTCTTTCGTTTGGTCGGATACCGGTATTATTTGACACTGATTGTGTTCTTCCATTTAATAATGTTATAGATTGGAACAACCATATAATCACAATAAAAACAGAAGATATTTCTAATTTAGAAAGTATACTTCGTAACTCTAATGGAAAAATTTCTCCACAAGCAAATAGAAAATTATGGGAAACCCACTTCTCTCCAGAGGGTTACTATGATAAGTTTATATTAGATGTATGAAAATTTACACTGCATATTCAGAATCTCATAAAGTATTTCTTCCGTGGTTCAATACAATTAAAAACATTGAACCTCAGTTAACACCAGTATATTACGAACTAGAACAAAAGTGTCCAACTGGAGAGTTTGACAGCAAGGGCTGGAATGATACTACAGAGCAAAAATTAAAAGCTATTATTGATATAACAAAATCTAATACAGATGAATATTTTGTGTTTAGTGATGTAGATGTACAATTTTTCAAACCATTATGGAACTTGGGAGAACGAGCTCTTGCTAACTATGATATTGTTTTTCAAAATGATTATTATGGAGCTCAATGTACGGGATTTTTTTATTGCAAAAATAATGACAAAACTAAACAATTGTTTGAAGAAGCATTGAAAATACACAAAGAGCACAGAGATGATCAAACATCTATACAAGCAGCTTTGCTTCTTGTTCCTGAAATACGTCACGCTCTACTCCCCAAAGAATATTTTACATACGGTATGTTTTACAGTATGTGGCACGGAGAAACAAAGTTTAATATTCCTGCTAACATAGTTTTGCATCACGCTAATTGGGTAATGGGAGTAGACAAAAAATTAAAATTGTTAGAAGCTGTTAAAAACAACTACGACAATAAAAGATTTTTTGCATGATTGATTTTAAAACAGCACGTATACCTTGGAATTTGCCTCCATACCCTCCTTACCATACAGGAAATTATATTGAGGAATATTTTTATAATGCTTATCTTTCTAATAAAGAACTTTTTGACAAAAAAGGATATACTTTAATTCCAATATTTTGGACAACCGCATATCTCAATCATATTAATGTTCAGCGATTCGTTAATGCTTTGCCAAAAGGAAGTAAATATTTTTGTGTTTCCCAACACGATGATGCTGTTAAAGAACAATTGCCAGAAGGTACAGTAGTATTTTCTGCAGGAGGAAATTCCGGAGGTATTCCTTTACCTTTAGTCTGTTCTCCAATTCCAACTGAGTTAATTCCTCTTAACCCAAAACAAATATTTTGTTCTTTTGTAGGAGCTCAAACTCACGATGTACGTAAAATAATGTTTAAATCTTTATCAAATAATAAATTGTACACATTGCAAGATATACAATGGGATTGGACAGTAACGAGTGACAAACAAAAATCATATTTAGATATTTTGTCCAAATCAAAATTTACATTATGTCCAAGAGGTTATGGAGCTCAGTCTTTTAGATTTTATGAAGCTCTTCAGTTAGGTAGTATTCCAATATATATTCACAACGATGTAAAATGGACACCATATACTGATGTTTTAAATTGGGATGAGTTTTGTATTTCTATACATATAGATGAGCTAAACAATTTAGATGATATTTTAACTTCTATAGATGATGACAAGATAGTTTCTATGAGACAAAAAGGTTCAGAAGTGTATAAAAAATATTTTGCTCTCAATAAAATGCCTCAGCAAATTTTGAATAGACTCAAATGAAAATTATTAAAGGAACATCAAAAGGTTTTTTTGGCAATGTACAAGATGTTGCTCGTCATATATCTCAATGTTTAGTTACTAATGAAGAGTGGTTTATAAATTGGTCCGACACTCCATATAATGATAAACAATACGGAGACAATGCGTGGGAATATTATTTTATTAATCCATACAGAGCAGCTCAAGGAGTTACTGTTGGAGATTATACTAACTTATCTTTGTTTGAAAGCTATAACTTTAGACAAACTATGCATTTTTTGTTAACAAATTATATAAAATTAAACCATCAAACAAAACAAATTATTAATGACAATTTATTTGATCTTAATATATCCAAAAGAACGCTAGGAGTTCATATAAGAAAAACTGACAAACATTTGTTGTCTACTTTTGGGGAACCTCCAAGTGCAAAGCCGCTTGATACAAACATATATTTAAATTTTATTGATCATTTATTACCAAATTATGATCAATTGTTTTTAGCAACTGATGACATAAACGAATGGTCAGCTGTAATAGCTCACGTTGATGCCAAACATAAAAAACCAGTCAAATATATTGACACATTTAAATCTTCAGGTACAATCTCTATACATAATAATCATTCTAATGTATCGGGGTATAAAAAAGGCTTAGATGTGTTAACCGATTGTTATATGTTGGCTTATTGTGGACATATAATTCGCTCAACCTCTAATGTCGGCACAACTGCTCAATTTTTAAATTTAAATTTAACACACACTAACGTAAATGAAATTTTACTAGGAGATACAAGAGAACAAGAATACAACTTAATAAGCCAAACAATATGAAACTTTATGTAGAAGCAGGAGCATTAGACGGAGTATATCAAAGTTGTACTCAACATCTCGAACATACTAATGAATGGATTGGTATTTTAGTAGAACCCAATCCAATTAGTTATAATGATTTACTAAACAATAGATCTGCTTCTACAAATAAATTTTTTAATTGTGCTTTAGTTTCGTTTGAACACAAAGATTCTTATATTAATTTTCATACACATTATCACGGAGCAATGGGAGGAGTTTTGAAACGAGAAGATACTTCATACAACGAAACAATACAAGTATCATGCAGAACACTTCAATCTATTTTTGACGAAACAACTACTACATTTGTTGACAAAATGTTCTTAGATGTAGAGGGGTACGAACTTGAAGTACTTAAAGGTATAGATTTTACTAAAACAACTATAGAAGAATTAGAAGTGGAGGTACACGCTAAGTCTATACAACACTATCTTGACAATATTTCTGAAAAAGAAGCTATCTTACATTATATGAAATCTCAAAACTACGTTTGTTCAGAAGAAAAAAATGATAATAGCATGAACGCTAAACTTGTATTCAAACCTGCTTGATTTAATAAATGAAGGAAGTATACTTCTTTTATACATGCGTTTTATAACTTTTCAGACAATCGAAATAAAAAACTTTTTGTCGTTCGGAGACAAATCTACAGTTATTAATTTTAAGCCAGGAGTTAATACAATTACTGGTACAAATTTAGATAAAGAAGATTCTAAGAATGGTTGTGGTAAAAGCTCTATTTGTGATGCTCTTTATTATGCATTGTATGGTACTACTCTAAGAGAAGTAGGTAAAGAATTTATTTCAAACGCTTTAACAAAAAAGCAATGTGAAGTTTCTTTAGTATTTGATGTAGATACAAATAACAATATTGAAAGATATAAAGTTACTCGCAAACTTAATCCAACAAAATGTTCATTGTTTAAAAATGACGAAGACATTACTCGTTCTACACTTGCAAAAACAAATGCATTTTTGCAAAATTTAATTCATACTCCAGCAACAGTATTTCAAAATTCTGTTATTATGTCAGTGAATAACGCTTTACCATTTATGGCTTTGCCTAAAACTGATAGGAGAAAGTTTATTGAAAGTGTACTTGGACTCGAAGTGTTTACTTCAATGGTTTTAAAAGCTAGAGACGATCATAGCATTCTTAAAAAAGATTATGAGGTTGCTTATACTCAATACGATGATATTAATAAGCAGCTAGAGTTTAATAACTCCCAGTTAACCAATTACGAAGAGTTGAAAGCAGAAAGAATTTCTAAACAAGAAGTTAAAAAAACAGATCTTATTAGAGACATAGAAATATTAAAAGAAAGAATAAACAATCTTGTTATCGAAGATGCAACAGAAATTGTAAATCAAATTGAGTTAAAAGAAATTGAAGTAACCGACCTTCAAAACAAATTAACTGAGTTAAACAGTAAGTTAATAAACATTCAAGCTGAAATTAATTCTGAAAATAAACAGATTAAACAATTATCTGATACTAAAGATTCTTGTCCTACTTGTAACAGAGATTACTCCGATGAACATGTTTTACACGTAAAAGGGTTAATTGCAGCTCACGAAGAAAATATATCAAAGTATAAAAAAGCCGAATCGAAAGTAGACAAAGCAATAAAAAAACTCGTTACAGAACAATCAAACGTTCAAGCCGAACTTAAAGTTCTTAAGCAATCTAAAAGAGATAATGATGATAGAATATCAGATAAGAGGTCTTTATCCATTAGCTTAGATCATCTTGAAAAGAATCTTACAGACGTAGAGTTAGAAATTACAAATATTCAAAGAGAGCACAACAACGAACTAAAAGGAAAGATATCAACTCTTAATGAATCAGTCGTTAATCAAAACGATAAAGTACAAAAACTTAACAACGAATTAAATGTGTTAGAGACAGTTAAGTTTGTAATATCAGAAGAAGGAATTAAATCATTCTTAGTAAAGAAAATTCTTAAGGTTCTCAATTCGAGGCTTGCTTATTATCTTAAAAAGCTTGAGACTAATTGCTTGTGTCAATTCAACGAGTTTTTTGATGAAGTCATTATTGATGAAAACTCTCAACCTAAATCGTATTTTAATTTTTCTGGAGGAGAAAGAAAGAGAATAGATTTAGCTTGTTTGTTTGCATTTGCTGATATTAGACGATTACAAGGAGATGTAAATTTTAGCACTGTGTTCTACGACGAATTGCTTGATTCATCACTTGACGATAAAGGGGTTCACTTGACATTAAAAATTTTAAGAGATCGTTTTCAAGAAAACAACGAATCATGCTATATTGTTACTCATCGTGGTACTCATATTATTACAAAGGCTGAGCACACAATTCATGTAACAAAAAGGAATGGCATATCGTCAATTTCGTGCTAGACAAAACTCATATATCATTTTAAATATTCTCAATGTCTGCTGTAATAAATCAAAGTTTAAATAACGTATACGGAGCTCCTCATGGCATTCCGTTTGGTATACCTCAACAGTTGTTTGTTCAGCCTCAAGCTCAAGCTCCATCAGTTCCTCCTCCAGAAGTTCCTGGACAAGGTCTAAAAAGAGGAATGTGCTTTTTGGCTGATTATGGTGGATGTGGATTCTATAGAGCAATTGGACCAAATTTACTTCTTAATTTGAGACAAAAAGCTGTCATTATGGAATCTACTACAATGATTCTTGATCCTAATTTTTATAAAACTGTTGAAGCAGTTAAAGTTCAACGTCAAGCTACTCCTCATCAAAAAATGTTTTTAGAACATTTAAAGTCAATAACAAAAGACAAGAAAACTAAGTTTATTTACGAAGTTGATGACGTAGTGTTTTCGGAAGATATTCCAATGTATAATAGGAATAGAGATGCTTTTACAGATCCAGTAATCAGACAAACCATTATTGATATTATGATGGAAATGGATGAAATCACTGTAACGTGTGATTACTTTAGAGACTATCTTAAAGATAAGCTTGGTAAAAAGGAAGTTTCTACATTGCCAAACTATCTTATGAAATGGTGGTTTGATAGATATTACAACCTTGGAGATCTTGGTAAGAAATTTGAAAAAAATAAAAAGAAGCCAATTATAGCTATATTTGCTTCAGGTACACATTGTGATGTTTTAAATCGAGTTAATCAGCAAGATGATTTTGCAACAGTAGTACCTGAAATTATTAAAACCCGTACTGAGTTTCAGTGGCATTTTTATGGATCTTATCCTCTGACGTTAAAACCATTTATTGATAGAGGAGATATGAAATTCTTTGGTTGGGCAGATCTTCCTGACTTTCCTGAAACGATGGCAAATTCTGGTGCTCAGGTAACGTTTGCTGCATTGCAAGATAATATCTTTAATAATTGTAAATCTAACATTAAATTAATAGAAGCTGGAGCTCTTGGTCTTCCTTGTGTATGTCCTGACATGGCTACATATAAAGACGCAACATTAAAATATACAACAGGTAGTGAATTTATTGATTGTATTAAGGCAGTAACAAAAAACCAAACTGTATACCTTGATGCTTGTAAAAAAGCTAGAGCGTATGCAGAAAACTTTTGGCTGGATGATGAACAAAATATGATGAAGCACTATGAATCATATTTTACAGACTACGGATCTCCTGAAAGAAAATTTTTAGTTTGATTGTCCTGTTGGTTTGTGATACAATGTCTTCATGTATCGTTGTGTAACTTATAATCCCTTTGAGGAATGCGTTTATCTTAGGACTTGGACCGAAGATGGACAACGCATTGATACTGAAGTTCCTTTTAGGCCTTATTTGTATTTAGAGAAGGATGGAGCCACAGATGCTACATCTATTTTTAAGACTTCTCTAACTAAAAAGACATTTAAAAATAGTATTGATAGAAAGCGTTATACAGATAATTCTTCTAATAAGCGATTCTTTCATAATCTAAGTCCTGATCAACAATTTCTTATTGAAATGTACAAGGACCATAATAGCAATCCTGAGTTTTCAAAGTTTGAGCTCAAGACGTTTTTTATTGATATTGAAACATATTCGATTGGAGAATTTCCTACTCCAGACAAAGCAAAAGATACAATTAATCTCATTACTGTTTTTGATACATTCTCAAAAGTAACTCACACGTGGGGTCTTAAAGAAAAATACGAACCATCTCTTCCAGACTGTGTATATTATCGATGCAAAGACGAAGAGGACTTGTTACTAAGGTTTGTAGATTTTTGGAAGAACGACTATCCAGATATTGTTAGTGGTTGGAACTCAGCAGGTTTTGACCTTCCGTACATTCTCAATCGTTGCATTAATTTGTTTGGAGAAGAATTTATTCAACAATTTTCTCCAGTCAATAGAGTAACAAGCAGAAGGATCTTTACTAGCGATATGGGTAAAGAAATGACCAAGTGGACAATTGGTGGAGTTAACTGTATTGATTATTTAGAAATTTACAAAACGTTTTCTATTGGAGAAAGAGAGAGCTATTCATTAAATTATATTTCTGAATTAGAATTGCAAGAAGGGAAGATTTCTTTTAACGCAACTAGTCTTGGAGAGTTAGCTACAAATGATTGGAAGACGTTTGTTGATTACAACATTCAGGACGTTCATCTATTAGTTAAGCTAGAAGAAAAACTAAAATATCTCCGAGTTGTAAGAATGCTTGCATACAAAGGTTGTACTAACTTTGAAGCAGCTTTGGGTAAAGTATCAATTGTAACTGGGGCTGTTGCCATTCAAGCTTATAAGCAGGGCTACATTATCCCTACGTTCGGATCAACAGTAGATAGAGAGTCATACGAAGGAGGTTATGTTAAAGAACCAGTAAAAGGTTTGCAAACCAGCGTAGTAAGTTTTGACGTCAATTCTCTATACCCTAATACAATCATCACATTAAACATTTCTCCTGAGACAAAGATAGGAAAGATTGTGACAGGAGATTTTGATACATCAGAAGAGGTAACAATTAGATTGGTTAGTGGAAAACTACATACAACTAAGGTTGAACAGTTTAAGAAATTTTTAGTTCAAGAAAAGATTGCTATGTCTAAAGCTGGGGTTTTGTATTCTCAAAAAACAAAAGGAGTTATTCCTAATTTGATTAACGAGATTTATAGAGAACGTGTAAGCATCCAAAAGCAACTTCACGAGATCGAGAAGAGTAAAAACTCTTCTAAACAGGATAACGATAAAGCTGTGTATTTGGATATTCTTCAATATACATTAAAGATTTTCCTCAACTCAATCTACGGTACATTTGCAAACAAGCACTCTTCGTTAATGGATATTGATAATGCAATGTCTATTACTGTTACTGGTCAAAACGTTGCGAAGGCTGGTTCTGCTATTGTGGATCAGTTTATTGAACAACGATATGGTTACAGCGGTAAATCTATTACAGTGTATCAAGATACAGATTCAATCTATGTTACTATTCAACCACTTTTAGATAAGCTCGATGTACCTCTACTCATCGACGGAAAGATTAATAACAAAGTCAATGAGATTGTTGACGAAATTGACAAGCAAGTAAACAGTAGTATCTTAGACTGGGCTAGAACAGAACTATTTTCTATTGATCCTCGTTACGTTTTTAAGCGAGAAGTTATTGCTGACGTTGGAGTATTCTTGCAGAAAAAGCGTTATATCCTTCGCGTTCTTAACAACAAAGGTATTGATACAGATAAGTTTAAGTTTGTTGGTGTTGAGTTAGTTAGATCTACTACTCCTAAGAAGGTTAAAAAGATTATCGAACACATTACAAAGACAGCATTACTATCAAGAAGTTCTAAAGATACTAATGATACATATAGATCAGCATACGAAGAGTTTTGTTCATTAGTTCCTGACGACATTGCGTTGAGATCTTCGATCAACAACTTAGAAAAATATGCTGAGGGAGCTTCTTTATACAAGTTCAAAGACTCTACACCATCTCATGTTAAAGGAGCTATTGCCTACAACATTTTAATCAAAGAATTAAAACTAGGAGATAAAAGAGAAAGAATTCAAACTGGACAAAAGGTAAAAAAGCTTTATTGCAAAAAGAATAAATATGGTTTGGATGCAATTTCCTATGTAGCGGAATATCCAGTAGAGTTTAACCTTCCTGTAGATAGTGATCGTATGTTTAACAAGCTCGTAACAAAACCAATTAGTAGCTTATATGAAGCAATTGGTTGGAATATACCTCAACTAAACAAAGAACCTCAAACTGATTTGTTTGAGCTATTTGGATTATAGCGTGTCATACAAAATTAACAAAAGAGTCATTTATAAGTTTCTCGAAAGTATTAGAGATAACGATTATCTGACTGAAAATTTTGATGACAAAGAGATAGAAAATGAAATGTTGTTTGCGTTTTGTTATAACGGCTTGATATGGTTGTCGTCTGATGGAAGGATTCTAATAACCCCGGAAGGAGAAAAAGTTTTATTTGAATGGAAATTGTCTGTTGATTCTGAAAAAAGATAGGGTAAATTAAAGTAGTAATATGAGTGATAAAACATCCAAAAACCAACTAGTTGTTTTTCTTGACACAATCGGAAGAACAATCCTCGGCAATGTAACAAGTGAAAACGATGAGGTTCTTTCGATTTCGAATCCCGCAATCGTTGTAGTTCAGCCTAATCCACAAAGCGGTCAGATTCAGCTTCAGATCCTTCCTCTGTTTTTCAGAGAGTTTCTTGCTAATCGGAACGACTCGACGGTTTGGCACTTCAAGAAGTCATCTCTTACCCTTAGCGATGACATTGAGTTTGTTACTCAGTTCTCAGCTCAGTATGAGCAGCTATTTGCTCCAGCTACGGAAGCAGCTGCAACAAGTGAGCCAGAGGTTGTTAAGCTTTTTGACGACGAGAAGAAGTAATTTAGTGTAGTCATTAAAAGCTCCTTAGAAGGTTTTCTTTCTAAGGAGCTTTTTTTGTGTTGAAATTATCTACATTTAATGGAGAATATATTATATGGCTAAATCAAAAGACGAAAACAAAATATCCGGATCTATTGCAGATGCATTTAAGATTTTAGAAGATTTAAATCCTTCCGCTGCTTCTCTTAACGACAATAGTTTGTCATCAGTTAATGAGTGGATTGATACTGGTTCATATGCTCTTAATGCAATTATTTCTGGTTCTCTTTATGGAGGAGTTCCAATGGGACGTTTAACTGGATTTGTTGGTCCTGAGTCTTGTGGTAAAACTCTTATGTGCAATAAGGTTATGGCTAATGCTCAAAAGAAAGGAATGTATATTGCTTATTTTGATACTGAGGGAGCATTAGATGAGGCTACTGCAAAGAGACTTGGTTGTGATACTTCTAAGATCAAACACGTTCCTTCCGAGATTACAGAACAATGTAGAAATGAAATTGTTCAATTCTTAAGTTCAATTATTGCTAATAATTTGCAAGGACAAGTTCTTCTTGTAATTGATTCTCTTGGCAATCTTATTACAACTCAAGAAAAGAAGAAGATTGATGAAGGTTCTGATACTTTAGATATGGGTAATAGAGCAAAAGCTCTTAAGAGTCTGATGAGAGCAATTACTCATTCCGCTGCTAAGGCTAATTGTCCTGTGATCTTTACTAATCATATCTATGATGATCCTTCTCAGCTTCATCCTTCGGCTATTAAAAAGCAAGCTGGCGGTTCCGGTCCTCTTTATATGGCTTCTGTAATTGTTCAAATGGCCAAGAAGACAGAGAAGACAGACGATAGCAAGAACAAAGATTCTAATACAGAAACAACATTCCTTTCTAAGGGAATTAATGGTATGACATTGAGAACTCTTACTACTAAGAATCGTTTTGTTGCTCCATTTCTAGAAACAGAATTATATTTAAATTTTAAGACCGGATTGAACAAATACTCTGGCCTCCTTGAAATGGCCGAAGGATACGGAGTTCTAGAAAAGGCTGGTCATCGTTATGTGCTTAATGGAGAGACACTTGGCTTTTTTAAAGACTGGAAAGATGATGAAACAGTCTGGGCTAAGATTCTTCCAACTCTTGAAGCAAAGCTCAAAACCGAACTTTCATTTAAGAACGAAACTAGCGTTGATGTTGAATTAGATTCAGACGATACTGAAGTAGATGAGTAAACCTCCAGTACAGCCTAAGCTTGACTTAGACTATTTTGAAAGCATATTGTTGCTTAATGCTCTTTCTGATCAAGAGTATCTAAGTTCG
>Ga0209188_1002247_pt1 | contig 14497 bp, 13 predicted proteins | sample C_130625_EF_Meta_FD_187307 | JGI IMG/M metagenome (GOLD analysis project Ga0209188, IMG submission 187307) | Freshwater microbial communities from Lake Croche, Canada to study carbon cycling - C_130625_EF_MetaG (SPAdes) (version 2) | ecosystem: Environmental > Aquatic > Freshwater > Lake...
CGTGCAAGTGACGGTATTCATTTCACACCAACTGCGTTACGATTAATAAGTCAACAAGTTGTTCAAGCAGTTCAACAATTGGATCAAGAGTGAAATTTAAATTATTTTTTGGGTTAGCCATGTGCTTAAGTACCCAGTTATTTGCACAAACCGTGATGAATATTCAAGGTTCAAGCCAAAGCCCAGATCTTATTTGTCCAATTGTAAAAAAAGCTCCGCCCCCTTCGGTCTCAAACAATTCAGAATTTGAGGAAGTATATTCTTTGCCTGAGGATGAGTTACTAGAAATACTTAGGAAAAATTCAATCCCAAAATCAAATCAAGTGCAAATGAGCTTGCCTAAACATGCAGATGGGAAGCCATATAAGATTGGCATTTGGGGAGACAGTCATACTGCAGCCCATTTTTTCTCAGAAGAACTCATTAGGACCATTGGCTTAGATGCAGAAACGGTATTACCTAGTTTTATTCCGCCATCCATGGGCAGACCTGGCGTTAGATTGCCAATCAGAAAATATTGTCAAAGCCCCACTTGGAAGTTTAATTACTCTTATACAGGCGTCAACCAAGAGTTTTATGGACCCGCATTACTTAAGCTTAATTCGAATACTCCAGACAGTTATTTATGGATTGATTTTCGTTCAAAAAATAATCAATCAAATGGATTGAAACAATTGACTATCTTATTTTCTAAGACGATTCAAGCATCTGCAAAAATAGGTATTCAGGTTGATAATCGAGCTGAGGAAATTTTCGACATCCAAAATGTAAATGGTAGTAATCTTCAAATCCAAGGAGAGCGTTTATTTGGAGTTGTCAAAATACGTTTAATTGAAGGAGCAATTTCTATCGATGGTTTTGTTCCTCAGTATGAGGCAACGCCAAAAGTATTTTTAGATACCTTTGGCATTCCAAGTGCAACAGTAAGAGGGTTACAAAGTATTCAAAAAGATTATGTTGCAAGCTTACAAGTGCCGCAAAATTATGATTTAGTGGTTTTGGAATATGGCACTAATGAGGGAAGCCATTTACCATTTGATGGTAAGACGTATGCCAACTTATTAAGAGAATCATTAAAAAATTTCCGTAGTATTTATCCGCAATCAAGTTGTTTATTAATGGGACCGACAGATCGGGGTATTTGGTATAAAAGAACCTATACTAAAGGTAAGAAAAAATTGGTCAAACCGGCACCTATGCCTGATTTTTTCATGTACTCCAAGATTCATCAGGAGATTACTCAAATTCAAGCTCAAGTGGGCAAAGAGTTTTCATGCACAGGTTGGAGTTGGCAAGATGCTATGGGCGGACCTGGTGGAGCTTACAACTGGATTAAACAATCCCCGCCCCTCATGGCAAAAGACTTAATTCACCTATCTGTTCAGGGATATCAAGAAACAGCAAGACAATTTAGTCGAGATATCAATTTGCAGCAAATGTTAAGTACCAAGAACTAAGCTCAAAAGATCAGTATTCGGATAAACGCTCAAAAAGAGGGTATTTATCCTAACTTACTGAGCTATAAAATACATCAGGGTTGATTATGATTAAAGAATGTCCAATCTCGCCCTCAAAAAAAGTTTCCTATGATGAAGCAGCAAGATATTTATTTAGCTCAAAAGTTATCACAAGCAAAACAGTCACACGCTCAAGGCAAATTAGATGATGCTCAAAAAGCTTATTTATCTTTACTGAAGATTCAAGCAAAAAATCCTGAAGTACTTCATGGCTTAGGCTTGATCGCTTATGTTCAAAATAAATATCAAGAATCTATTAAGTACATGAATCAAGCAATTCAGATTCATCCAGATGAAAATTATTTGAATAATCGAGGTACTGTTTACTTCGCATTAAAAAAATATCCAGAAGCTGAGATGGATTATAAAAAGGCATTACGTTTAAAGCCAAATTTTGCAGACGCAGAATATAACTTAGCTAATTTATATTCTGAAATCAATCGTATTAAGGATGCTTTGAATATATATGATTTATTAATTCAGAGAAACCCGAATGATATTGAGGCATTGTTTAACCGAGGCAATACCTACAGTCGCATCAAAAGCTTTCAAGAAGCTATATTAGACTTTAATCAAGTCATACAGATGCAGCCTACGCATACCAAAGCGCTTCTAAATCGTGGCAATGCGTATTTAGGTCTTGAAGATCTCGATCAGGCAATTGCATCTTACAGTCATGCAATTGATCTTCAACCTGACTTTATTGAAGCTTTAACGTCTAGAGCAAATTCTTATATTGCAAAAAAATTGAATGACTTAGCAAGACAAGATTTTCTAAAAGTGATTCAATTAAAGCCCAATCATAAAGAGAGTTATTTTTCTTTAGGAAATGTCTATAAAGATACATTTTATTTGCATGATGCCGTTGCATGTTATCAACAGGCAATTGCAATAGATGAAAATTATTATGATGCACTCACCAATTTAGCGAATACTTTTCGAAGGTTAAAAGCTTTTGATGAGGCTGCAATTTATTACAGTCGTGCTGTGCAAGCAAACCCGAATTCGCCAGAGCCATATTCTAATTTAGGAAATATTCTGCATGACTTAAAAAGAACGGATCTTGCCATAGATGCTTATGTAAAGTCTTTGGAAATCGATCCAAACTATAAAAGAGGACTTTATAACCTAGGCAATATTTTTAAAGAACTCAATCAATTAGAAGAGGCTCTTAAGCAATTTGAATTTATTCTATCAACCAATCCATTAGATGTTGAGACACATTTTGCACGAGGGATGGTGTTGCTTACTTTGGGAAGATATAAAGAAGGTTTTAAGTTGTATGAGTATCGTTGGCAAAGAGAGTCTTTAATTACAAAATTACGTGAATATGATCAACCGCTTTGGACTGGAAATGAATCTCTAGATGGTAAAACTATTTTGATTTATATCGAACAAGGCCTTGGAGATACCATTCAGTTTGGACGTTTGATACCTGAGCTAGCCAAGAGAGGAGCTAAGGTACTATTTGAAGTTCAAAAACCCTTAGTAAGCCTCATGAAGCAGATACCAGGAGTAAGCGAAGTTATACTCTATAAAGACGAATTACCACGATTTGACTTTTTTATTCCATTATTGAGTTTGCCATCAGCACTTGAGTTAGATATTCAGACGATTCCATTAGCTCAGGGATATCTGCAGGCAAATCCTGACTATGTGGCTAAATGGCAAAATATACTTGGCGAAAAAAAGAAACCTAGAATTGGTTTAGTTTGTAGTGGTAATCCAATGCATGAAAATGATCAAAACAGAAGTATTTTACTGTTTAATATTATTCCCTTTCTTCCCCAAGAGTTTGAGTACATTACCTTACAAAAAGAGATGCGAGATGTTGATCGTGAATTGATTAAAAAGTATCCACTATTTAAATCGTATGGCGATCAATTAGATAATTTTGATGATACTGCAGCACTATGTGAGTTAATGGACATTGTCATTAGTGTCGATACTAGTGTGGCGCATTTAAGCGGGGCTCTAGCAAAAAAAACTTTCTTATTACTACCATATTGTCCCGATTGGCGATGGATGTTAGAAAGAACCGATACACCATGGTATCAATCCATGAAAATCTATCGCCAAGAATTTTCAAACGATTGGACTTCAACTTTCACAAAGCTAGCGCAAGACTTAAAAATCGAACTCTTAAATTAAATCGTCTTACTGCCCAGAAACTTCATACGAATGATGAGTTGTACCAATAGGCTTCCTGTTAAGCTCGCTAATAGAGCTTGCCAAAGTCCTAGATGTTCAATACATAAAGCATAGATTACAAAATAGGTCACAAAGGAATAAACGCCCCTAGATAAGCCCTTAAAAATCTGAAGAACGTGCTCTTGCCCAAGAGACCGGTGTGCAAAAACGAGCAGAATTAAAGTCACAACTGGAAATACGGATAGTATGCCGCTCCATACAGCGCCAAGATGATTTGCAAGGGATGTAATAGCAATGGTTAATAACATGCCAACAATCATACGAATTGGTAGATCTTTTAAACCTGGCAGTGATTTCTTTTGAGTATTACTTTTAGGCAGTAAATATGGAATAACAAAAAGAAGACTAAGTGTAAGTGCTGTCGAAAAAAGTAGATCTTGGGGGCATAATGAAAGTAGAAATGCGCTTACATACCAAACTATCAACGATATAAAGAGACAAGTAATATAGTTTAAAAAGCGACAAGCCCAAGCATAGGTTAAGCCGAAAAGCAGAAGACTTACAGCGCCATAAATAACAAAAATACTTACCCTAGCACCAAAATTCACGCCCTGTTCGAGCGTTAAGAAAAATAAAATAGGACCCGCCACAACTGGAAAGGCACCGAGTGTTCCAGCAATTTCAGAACCCCATTTTTTTCCGACAAAACTGATTAGAGCGATAAAAAGTGGAACTGTGATGAGTTTAAGTAATAGTAACAATAGTTTTAGGCAAGAAAGAGTTAAGCAATCATATGCTAATTCTGGTCAAATTCAAATTCTAATTTAGATTCATGCCATTGAATTAATGGTATTTATTTGAATTCTGTCAAAATAGACGTTTATCAATAATGTATTTCAAATACATTGAAAGAATAATAAAGCCCAAGTGAAAAATGAAACTAAAGGAATGTTAATTGGTTTAGTTGGCGTAGGTATTTTTGCGTTGACCTTACCTGCAAGTAAATTAGCTGTAGAAGTTTTTAGTCCTGCTTTTGTTTCATTTGGACGTGCCCTAATCGCGGGTCTCGCTGGATTAGGATACATAATCATTACCAAAGCCCCTATTCCATCTTGGCAGATTGTTCGCAAAATATTTTTGATTATTATTGGTATTGTTATCTGCTTTCCGTACCTCATGACATTGGCGATGGCGAATGGAAGTTCATCTCATGGAGGTATTATTCTTGGCTTTATGCCATTGTTAACCACCATTTTTGGTGTGGTGAGACATAAAGAAAGACCATCGAAAGGATTTTGGCTTGCCTCACTGCTAGGCACAGGACTGGTTTTGACATACGCGTTGATACAAGGGGCTGGATCATTTTCTTACATGGATTTTTTGCTGATGACGGCAACCATTTTTTCTGCACTTGGCTATGCCGAAGGAGCTGAACTATCTAGATTAATGAGTCCAAAGTTAGTTATTTCTTGGGCAGTTGTGATTGCCTTACCCATTAATGCTGCAGTAACATACTTCACCTTCGAGCCTAATTACCTAAATGTGTCAAGCATGTATTGGCAATCCCTTTTATTTTTGGGCTTGTTCTCAATGTATATTGGTTTTTTCTTTTGGTACGAAGGCTTATCCATTGGAGGGATTTCTAGAGTGAGTCAAGTACAGCTTACTCAGCCATTTATCACTCTAATTTTTGCAAACATCATACTTTCTGAAAAGCTTGAAGCTATCAACTTTATTTTTGCTGCTTTAGTTGTATTTTCTGTGTTTTTAGGAAAGCAAATGCTGGTGAAGCGAGCTTAAGATATTTCTCTTATTTTGATGATAAGAGTTTGCTCATCACCAAGATTATCCAGAATTGCCAAGCGAAGAGCTTCCTCTTTAAAATCTAAAACGCTTGGGTGAGAGCCGTCTTGCCCTAAATTAATAACATAAGTCCACAAAAGTTGATCTTTTGCAGACTTTTTAAAAAGGTCAACGACTCTTCTCATGAATACTTCAAGAAAATTTACTCGGCAACCGACTCAGAGGCAGGAGCTTCCTCTTTGGCTAGTTGCGCCGGAGGACGCTTTGACATTTCTTTTTTAATTTTAGCTTGCTCTTTAGGCTTTGTTGATTTCTCAAGCATTGCACCTAACTGGTTTAGATTGAGTGGACCCAACCTTGCTTTGCCAGTTTTTGTAAGCATGGAATTATTTTTACGGTTTTTTTGATTTTGGCCTGTAGCCATGGATTACTCCCCAAATAAATGATTTTTTACGGGAGCAATGCTCAAATAAGAACCCAATGGTGGGCACAGGATAGTGATCACCTTGAAGAATAACAGTTAATTAATTAAAAAACTACTTATTATGTGAAATATTATTAGAAAACAATGAATTATAATAATTCGATATAATTGGAAATATGGAAATAAACAAAACTGCAATGGTATTTTTGGGTTTAAGCCACCCCATCCGACTCCAAGTTTTCGAACTCATTGCACAGTCTAGTGAGTCCGGATTAAGACCCCAAGAAATCATGGAAAAAATAGTAATTCCTCATGCTACTTTAAGCTTCCATTTGAAGCAGTTGCAAATTTCAGATCTGGTTTGGGTAGAGAGAAAAGGCACTCGATTGTTTTATCACAGCAATGCAAGTATGGTGAATAACGCTCTCTTAGAATTGAACAGAATAAATGGACATATAGAAGGTCAAAATAACGCTATCATTACGAAGCCGAGAATAAAAGTCAAAACCGTCTAAAGGCAGTAATCTTTAAAAAGCCACAGAGCAACAATTAACAGTATATGTCAGCAAAGAAAAACAATTATCTACTTTACCTAGTGGCAACAACCTTTTTCATGGAAACACTGGATAGTACTGTCATTGCAACGGCATTACCAATGATGGCGATGGATTTTAATGTATTTGCAGTCGATGTAGGGGTCGGTATCACGGCATATTTATTAACCTTAGCAGTTATGATTCCAATCAGTGGATGGCTTGCAGACCGATTTGGGGCGCGCAGAATTTTTACGCTTGCAATTGCGATATTTACAGGCGCATCCATTCTCTGTGGCATTAGCGAAAGCCTTAACTTCTTTATCTTTTCAAGAGTGTTACAAGGTATCGGTGGTGCACTAATGGTTCCGGTAGGTAGAATAATCGTCTTAAAAAATACTCCTAAAGAAGAAATTATTCCAGCCATTGGACTCATCACTTGGCCAGCCCTAATTGGACCAGTTGTAGGGCCAGCAATCGGTGGTCTATTTACCACTTATGCCAGTTGGCATTGGATCTTTTTTATTAACGTACCAATCGGCATTATCGGCATCATCTTAAGCATGATTTTGATTAAGGGCAATGATGAAGTTAAAAAATTACCTTTGGATGTCAAAGGTTTTTTTCTGAGTGGTATAGCTTTATCCAGCTTGATTTACGCAATCGAATTGTGTCGGCATATTAAAGAAGATATGCAATATATCTTAGCATTTCTTGCCTTAGGATTAATCGTCGGCTTTTTGGCAATTCGTCATTTTAAGAGAACAGAACACCCAATGATAGACCTATCACTACTCAAAATTCCTACATTTGAGTCAACATTAATTGCAGGTAATTTATTTCGAATCGCCTTACATTCAACCCCTTTTTTGATGCCATTATATTTACAACTAGGGCTCGGAATTGATCCATTTCAATCGGGTTTAATTGTCATGAGTATTTTTGTAGGAAATTTAGCCATGAAAGCTGTAACGACTCCTATATTAAATAAATATGGCTTTAAAAAAGTAATGACTATCAATGGAATAGCGATTATTTTTTCATTGATGTCTTGCGCATTTATTACATCGACTATGCCGATAGCATTAGTTTTGATTATTTTATTTATCAATGGACTGGTGAGGTCGATGCAATTTACTTCAATAAATACCTTGGGACTAGCAGATGTGCCACATCAAAAAATGGGATCTGCTTCCTCTTTGGCAAGTACAGGAACCCAGTTAAGTATGGCATTAGGTATCGCAGTCGGTTCGTTAGCATTAAGTTTGGCAACGATGATTAATCAAGGTGATCCAAATGTGCCCAGTTCTGCAGATTTTAGATTGTCATTCATATTAGTTTTAGTTTTACCAATATGGGGTTTATATAGACAACGCTTGATGAGTCATGATGCAGGCGATGATATTCGTAAAAAAAATAAACCTAAATAAAAAACACTTAAAATAAAAATCTTTAAAGGATAAAAATAAGTGATAACAATCACGAATCAAGAGAGACAAAAAATTGAATATACTTTTTATTGGTATCGGAAAAATGGGGCTGCCGATGGCTACCCATTTGAAAAATGCTGGTCACGCGATAAAAGTAATAGATATCAATCCTCAACAAATTACAATTGCTGAACAACAAGGACTTGAAATAGGCAATGACAAGGATTACAACTGGGCGCAGTGGATCATTACCTCGATGCCAAATGATGCGGCGTTTTTAGATATTGCAAAACAAATTAGTCAAAAAACATCAAAAAATACGATATACATAGATACGAGTACGATCTCAATTTCTGCCTCAAGCCAGGCTGCGACATGGCTACACGAAAATCAAATCGAATATTTAAGAGTGGCAGTATCCGGAAATAATCATATGGCAGTTGCCGCACAATTAACAGTGCTTAGCTCTGGTAAAAAAGAAATTTATGATCAAGCATATGGCCTATTATCATGCTGGGGTCCAAAGGTTCTTTATTTGGGCCTTCAAGAACAAGCTAGACTAATGAAATTAGTCGTTAATTTGATGATTGCTCAAACCAGTGCGATGTTGGCAGAAGGCTTGACTTTAGGAAGATTAGGTAATTTGGATTGGCAGGATATGTGGGAAGTTATTACTAACAGCGCCGTAGGCTCACCAATTATGAAAGCTAAAATGGCGCAGCTTGGGAAGCCTTTAGGGGAGCGAGATTTTTCACCGACATTTACAGCGGAGCAAATGATTAAAGACTTATCCTTGATCAATCAAGCTGCTGAAGATTTTGGGTCTCCTATAGTGCAAACTAAAACGACCCTAGATTGGATGAAGCAAGCTGTTCAAGAAGGTGATGGACAATTGGACTATGCCTCTATTATTAGAGTTTTAGAAAGAAAAGCAAAACTAAGTAATTAATTTTTTATGAATCAACTTTGGAGAGTTTAGTATGGCGCAGAAAATTGGATGGATTGGATTAGGCAGAATGGGCGAGTCAATGGTTAAAAGATTAACCAAGGCGGGTTATGGTGTCGATGTATGGAATCGAACTCGGAGTAAAGCCGATCCATTAGCTGAATATGGCGCAACGGTGGTAGACAAGATCCTAGATTTATCAGCTTGTGAAACTGTGATCACGATGGTGTCTACGACAAAAGACTTAAAACAAGTTTTATTTGGAGAGGGCGGCCTTGTTACAACGGCTACTAAACCTAAGGTTGTCGTTGATAGCTCCTCTATCTCACAAGAAGGTTCTGCTGAAGTTCGCCAACAATTAGAGGCACTTGGCGTGGCATATTTATGTGCACCAGTTTCAGGAAATGCGAAAGTAGCAAAAGCTGGAAAATTATTAATGGTGTCTTCTGGGCCAAAAGATTTATACGACAAAGTTGAGCCTTATTTTCAAGCGATGTCAAGGAAGTGTATGTGGATCGGTGAAGGTGAATTGGCAAGGGTTTGGAAAATTGCACACAACACCATGTTTGGTGTCGTAATTCAAAACCTATGTGAAATTACCGTACTTGCAGAAAAAGCTGGTATTCCACGTCATTTATTCCTAGAGAGTATTAATGATTCTGTTTTGGGTTCGATGTATACACGCTATAAAACTCCGGTTTTAACCAACCTTAATTTTGAACAAGTGACATTTACCCCAGAATTACTTTTAAAAGATATGGATCTTGGTATGGCAGCAGCTAAAGCACATGGAGTTTCAATGCCATCTGCAGCCGCAACGCGTGAATCAGTTGCAAGAATGATTGGTCGAGGCTATGGGGATATTGATTTCTCAGCTCTTTTAATCGAAACTGCAAAAGATGCTGGCTTGGAATTAAAGTCTGAAAATAAAACAATTAGCGATGGTTTAGAGGCGCAATAAAATGAAAAAAACATTAATACGTGGTGCAACAATTGTCACTATGGATCAGCAAGGAGATCTGTTTGACTCAGATATTCTGATAGAAGGTTCAGAAATAAAAGAAATTGCAAAGCGTATTAATGTTCAGGCGGATCAGACCATTGAGGGTGCAGGTTATATTGTTATTCCTGGTTTAATTAATGCACATATGCATACTTGGCAAACCGCATTACGTGGGGTTGCTGCTAATTGGACCTTGCTCGAGTATTTTCAAAAGATGCATTCGGGGCTTGCAACAGTTTTTGAGCCAGAAGATTTATATATTGCCAGTAAGATGGGCGCCCTCAATCAAATTAATTGTGGGACAACTACTTTAGTCGATTGGTGTCATAACAATAAGACCCCAGAGCATAACGATGCTGCGATTAAAGGACTACAAGAGTCTGGCATTAGAGCTGCTTTTTTTCATGGAACACCGAAACCAGAACCAAAAGAGGGAGAAATCCCATTTTGGGAGAGACCTCACCCTCGAAAAGAATTAGAGCGTCTAGTACTCCAGTACGGCAGTCATGATCTTATAACTATTGGTACTGCTATTTTAGGGCCACATTATTCGACACTAGATGTTGCACTTCATGACTTCATGATGGCAAAAGAGCTAAATATGATTGCATCAATGCATCAAGGTGGGGGACCCGCAAGAACACCAGAAGGGTGGGAAGTTCTAGAGTCAAAAGGCTTACTTGGACCTTCAATTAACATCGTGCATGGACATGCGCTAAGTGATGAGCAGCTGAAAAGATTTTGTGATTTAGGCATGACTTTTTCTGCGACAGCAGAGAGTGAGATGTCACAAGGTCATGGTCATCCTCTAACGGGAAGATTAAGAGATTTTGGAAAATCACCATCATTAGGCGTAGATCTGGAAAGTGTTTGTGGGGGCGAGATGTTTATTCAGGCTCGTATCGCACTAGGTATTCAACGTAGCCTTGATAATTTTGCTTACCGTGAAAAACATGGCACGATACCGCCGACGAGCACCATAACTACGAGGGAGGCACTGCGCTGGATTACTATTGAGGGTGCAAGAGTCATTGGTCAACTCGATCGTATTGGAACCTTATGCGCTGGTAAACAAGCCGACTTAGTCATGATTCGAGCAAGCGACTTAAATATGCAACCAGTTAATGATCCAGTGAGTGCTGTCATTATGCAAACGAGTTTGGCCAATATTGAAAATGTGATGATTGCCGGAGAGTGGAAAAAGAAAAATGGTCAATTGGTAAATGTTCAATTGGCACCTCAAATAGAGCATCTCAATGTTTCTGCAAAAAAAATAACTCAAGCCTTAGGGCTTTCTAGGGAGTCATAAAGTGTTCAAACAAATTAAATTAAAATTTTCATTTTTAAAAGTAGTACTCATTTGTGTTGTAGCTCTAGGAACAACACAAGCTCATGCGCAAACCTACCCAAATAAACCGATTCGTTTTGTGGTCGCATTTACTGCGGGTAGTGCGACAGATATTATTGCTAGGGCTGTGGGCGATGTGATGAGCACTAGTTTGGGGCAGCAAATCATTATTGAAAATAAGCCTGGTGCTGGAGGCACAATTGCTGCAGGTCAAGTAGCCAAAACAGATGCTGATGGTTATACCTTCTTAGTCCATTCCTCAGGCCATGCTTTAAATCCATTTATTTATAACAACTTACCGTATGACACTTTAAAAGACCTTAAGGGAGTTGCAACACTTGGAGCAACGCCAAATGTTTTAGTCGTCTCCCCTTCAAAGCCTTGGAAAACAGCAGCAGATTTGGTTGCAGCAGCTAAAGCAAAGCCTGGCGAATTAAATTTTGCTTCAGCAGGCGTTGGAAGTGCGACGCATTTAAATGCAGAAAAATTTAACTTAGCAGCAAATATCCAAGCACTTCATATTCCTTATAAAGGCACTCCTGAAGCTAATTCTGATGTTATAGGCGGAAGAGCGGATTGGTTTTTTTCACCATTAGGTTCTGTACTGTCATTAGTTCAAAGTGGCAAGCTAAAAGCTTTAGCTGTTAGCACTTCTAAAAGGACAAGCTTACTCCCCAATGTACCAACAACTCTTGAGGCAGGTATCCCAGATTCAGACTATGTATTATGGGTTGGACTTTTAGCCCCATCTGGAGTTCCTACGGATATCGTTAAAAGAATGAATGACGAAGTAGCTAAGGCCCTTCAAACTAAAGAAGTGAAAGAGCGTTTTGCAAAACTTGGCGCTGAACCACTCATTATGACTCCTGAAGCATTTAACACTTATATTCGTAATGAAATGGTAGTTGCTTATCGTATTAGTAAAGCAGCCAACTTGAAGTAACCCCTTTTCTTCTTTATCTAATAAGGTTGATTACTATCAACCTTATTTTTTTTCAGGTATCAAAAGTGCCTCATGCGCATTGTGTATTAATATAGCTGTAAAGATGCATCCAAACTATCCACGATAGTTACATAAAGACATCAAAGTAGATCGCCATTTTTATCACCCCTACTTTGAGGAGCTTTATGAATAAATCAACCCATCATCCATTAATTATATTTTTGCATTGGTTTAGTTTTATATTAATTCTTGGGGCATTATTACTAATTGAAATTAAAAATTATGTACCAAGAGATAATCCCTGGCGAGCAGATCTTAAAACCTATCATATGCTGATTGGGCAGATGATATTGTTCGTTGTTTTAGTCCGAGTAGCTACCAAGTTCTTTGTTATTAATCCTATTGAACAAGAAAAAACATTATCTAGATTATTTAAAAAAGTGATTCATGCATGTTTATATATATTCATGTTAGGTATGCCTGTGACTGGAATATTACTGATGCAATCAGCAGGAAAGCCAATTCCATATTTTGGGGAAATATATCCAATACTCTTAGAGGAAAATGTAAACCTTAAGAAGTCATTTAAATATATTCATGAATATTGGGGCAATGCGATCTATTTCTTTATTGGCGCACATGCCATCATGGCAATTTGGCGTCAATATGTGATGAAAGACGGCACTATGCAAAAAATGTTAGTCTCCAAAGCAACACGAGCCCACTAAGTGATCATAGGGCGCAAGCCCTATGATTTAAAGAGGCTTAGAGTACTGAAGTAAATCTTGGAGACGGTTTAGATTCTTTAAATCCCAACATTTTGCAATCAAAGAGCTTGTATTGGCAGCACCAATCACGGGCGTACTTAAATTAGTAAATTTTTGATTGAGATTTTCATCTGTCATTGGATTTTTTAAAGAACCAATTGCATGCTCAACAAAAATATGTAGTTTTCGGCCATCTTTGAGGTAGGCAGTTACATCTACTGAAGCCTCATCAATTGAGTCATCTACTGTCGCCTGAACTTTTGCACGTAAAGCTACCATTTCAGGACTTTGAACAATTTCATCATGGTATTGATCTTCAGTTGCTTGACCATAAACAATACCGCACGCACAACCATGATAAACACTGAATTTACCCTCTAAACCATCTTTTGGTGTTTTTTTACCGGTGAGCTCTAGAACTAATGAGTGTGCTTTTAACTCTAGGCGCTCTAAGTTATCGGCTGTAACACCCTGATTACGCAGCTGAACACACGCATCAATACTCGGATGAATCACAATGCCGCACGCAAAAGGCTTATAGGTATTTAATGAAATTTCGAAACGCTCCCCGAGCTCAGTTGTGACTTCAGACCAGTCATACTTAGTGGAAACTGACTGAACCATACCGCGAGGTGCCTCAATAGCTTTATGACTGGCAGTAAAGCCATGCTTTGCCATTAAGGCGGATGTTAATCCCGCTTTAGCAGCCCCACCTGGGTGGAAAGGTTTTGTCATTGTTCCAAACTGTTCACGAAACCCAATGGGTTGAGATGCTGCAATACCTAAAGCCATTAAGGTTTGGGCTTCAGTTAACTTGAGTAATCGAGCACATCCTGCTGCAGCACCTAAAGTTCCAGTAGAGCCAGTAATATGCCAACCTCGATCATAGTGATTTGGGTACATCACATTACCAATTCTGCATGAAACATCAATACCAATGACAAGAGCGTCAATCATCTCACGACCGGTCGCGCCAATTTTTTCTCCAAGTGCTAATATTGCAGAAGCCACCGGACCAGCAGGATGAATGATCGTTTTCAGATGGGTGTCATCAAAATCAAAAGTGTGTGAGCTGATACCGTTAATTAGAGCAGCATTGGCCATATCTACTTTTTCAGATCTCCCTAAAATACTTGCCTGGGGAGCAGAGTCAAATTCCTGAACAGCAGCCAGAGTCGCTTCAACACTTTCATGTCTTGCTGCACCAACGGCACAACCCAGCCAATTCATAAAAGTACGATGTGCTTCGTGGTCCACAGAATCATCCCAACCTTTAGAAGGGTGAGTACTAATAAATTTTGCGAGGATTTGGGTAATTGGAGGTGCGTTATGATCTGCACTTACTTGCGTATTGATGGCCATATATATTTAGTCTATTTGAATGTTTCGAGATTTTGCAATTTTACTCCACCTGGCAATATCATCTTTGATGTATTGTCCAAATTGCTCAGGAGTCATTGGCATTGCTTGGATCGCCTCCCCTGATAAGCGCTCTTTTAGCTCAGGATTTTGAATGGCTTTATTGATCTCAGCATTTAAAAGTGTAATGATGGCTGGGGGTAGATTGGCTGGACCTGAAATACCATACCATTGAACGCCATCGAAGCCTTCAAATCCAAGCTCTTTAAAAGT
>Ga0209188_1002249_pt1 | contig 14479 bp, 12 predicted proteins | sample C_130625_EF_Meta_FD_187307 | JGI IMG/M metagenome (GOLD analysis project Ga0209188, IMG submission 187307) | Freshwater microbial communities from Lake Croche, Canada to study carbon cycling - C_130625_EF_MetaG (SPAdes) (version 2) | ecosystem: Environmental > Aquatic > Freshwater > Lake...
TTCAACGGTGTAAAATGCCGATTATTTTTCAATAAAATTAACCATTGGATAACCATCAACTAACCATAATCTTGTTGATAAATCATCATATATTTCAATATCATTTGAATTCGGTATATTAATAAATAAGTTTTCATTTGTAATAAAATCAAAAATAGGTTTGTATTCATTTTTTAAATTATTGTTATTAGCTGATTTATCATTAAGTGTAAATAAAAATGTTCGGTTGTCTAAATGTTTATAATATTGTGTATTCGGTTGATTAGGAATGATGAAACAAATAATATAAGAAATATCAGGATATTTTTTATCAATTACATATTGTAATTTTTTATAATATTTTACTTCATTATCATATTTTTCTCTTGATATTGTTCGTAAAAATACACAATTATTTTTTTTTATTTTTTCATCAAACCGAATAATTTTTCTTTCAAAACTTTCAATAACATTTTTATCTAACAAATTATGGTTGTGATGAAAAAATCCTACATATTCGCCAACGAAACCTATCCAATTTGGAAACCTATTATCTTTTTTTATTTCTTTTGGGAAATAATTTTCAAAATTATTTTCAATACAATCTATAATTCCTTCAATAGAAGTTCTTACACTATCAAATGGTAATGATGGTTCATTAAATAAACCTAAATCTTTAAGAGCGATTTTTGTTCCACACCAACCACCAATAGAAATAAAATTCATATATATATAAAACAAGAAAACGCCTTTTAAAAAACTTATAAAGAGTAAAATAATAGGCGTTTTAAATGTCTAAAGGTGTAAAATAAACAATTTAATTAATTATAAACACGAATAATTAAATCTCCGCATTTTGCTTTACCTTCTTAATAAAATGCTTATTCATATGCTTTTGCAACGTAAAATAAGTCAACTTCTCATTCTCAGCAATTCCAAGTAAATTCTGCAACTTTTCGTCAGGATGAATTATTTGGTTGTTCTCGTTATTTTCCAAATTATTCTTTTTAATATAATCAATTAATGATTTAGTTACAACCGTGCGCGCAATTTCACTTCCCTTTTCCTTATCCATAAAATCACACAATTCATTTGTAACTTTAGACGGAGTTGCAAAGCCAGAAGGCTTTTTATTACCCTTAATCTTATTTTTCTCAACCTCCTTCTTTAACATCTTGAACTCTTTCCTAACATTTTTCTCAACCAACTTAATTTGTTGATGCATTGCAGTTATTTGCGTTTTAAAATTATTCAATATGCTTAAAATGCTTTCAAACTGTTCGTTTATTGTTGTTTGGTTCTTATCCAATGAATCCAAATTATTAGCAGCGTCTTCAGAAATTACTTGATTTGCTTCCATTGATATAACAACTTGTTTGTTAAACTTTAAATAACTTTATAATAAATTGTTTAAAGTTTAAATTTCTTATTTATTTCTTACATCTGCGACTTTTTCTACCCCTTCTTTTTGTATGTCCTTTTCCTCCCCATTTTTTTCCACCAGCTCTTGACCTAAATTGTTGTCCTCCGCGTTCTCGTCTTCGTGTCATTGAACCAGATTTGCGTTTGCCGCCCATCTTCTTTATATCACTGCCATATTCTTTAGAATAGCTACCACTTCCGTCCATCTTATATGATATATAAGTATTTAAATTTTTACTTTGGTAAAATTCAAACTAAAAATTTTTATTCATTGTTAATTACACATTTATGCATTCTCCTTGACGCGAGGAGGCCTTCCACGACCGCGACCGCCAGCGGGCTTCTTTCCCGAGTCGGCAACCAACGTCCACTCAGAACCATCACGAGGACCAGAACCGCGAGCGCGAGGAGCGTTATCAGACGAACCCTCGGTGCGAGGAGGACGAGCCGACCTGGGAGGACGCACTTGAGGGGTTTGCTCCTCTTCCTGCTGTCCATCAGAAGACTTATTGTAAGTTACGCGCGTTTGCCTAAATTCGCGGCGAGTCTCGCACATAAGCTTACCGCCATTAATACCACTCACATCTCCTGCTTGATACTCGTGAGCTCCACCTGGAGTATGAGTCAACGTAAATGACACATACTCGCCTTGAACCAAATACTTGTACTGCTCTGAGCCAACCACAACACCACTGTGGTGGACAAAAATATCGCTTCCAGCGCGGTCGCCGTCAGTGACTGTAATAAAACCATAACCAGCCTTGTTGTTAAACCACTTGACACGTCCTACCAGACGTTCGGAGGGTGTAACGAGTGGGGATGTTCCAACAGAATCTTCGCTTGACATTATACTCTACATACATGAAGTGTCTTTATATTGTTTTTTAAAATAAATTCACTCTTTCAGAAAAGTAATTGATTATAAATTTTCATTATATTTTGTAGGAATAATATAAGAAGAACAATATGACATCAATTCCTGATTTAGCAAAAATTAGTGCCCCTCGCTCTCAAAGTATATTAAAAGTAGAATTAAAAGCAGAACAAAACTTTGGTGAAACTGGGGTTAAAAAAGTTGTTGTCCCTTTTAAACGAGAAGAAGATATGATTTTAATGTGTTTAAGCACTTTTTTACACGATTTTGTTCACGATTATAATTTGAGCAGCATGCACAAAAGAGTTATTAAAGGCGAATCATACGATTTGCTTCAAAAACTTAATATTGGTATAAGAAACCCAACTTTTAAAATATTCGCTTATGAAACTGGAAGTTATGGCGACGTTTCGCTTTACAATGATTCGCAATTTGAAGATGTGGAACAAGACCCTGGAAGTAAACCTCTTTCATATTTAGAATACTTTCACGAGAATGGAATGGAAATGTCAATTCCTCCTCGCGGTGGTAGAAAAATTACAGATAAACCATTTCAAGTTAAAACTCTTGGAGAGCAAGAAGAACAAGACGACGCATTGGAAGACATTGTCGCGCCTGCAGAATTTAAACTAAAAGAGAAAATTAAACGTGAGTTACAAGAAGAAGAACCAGAATCAGAAACGGAAACTGATAAAGAAACACAATCTATCGCTTCTGGAGTAGAATCTAGTGCAGTTGATATTCTATCTTATCCATTAAACTCAACATTTGTGTCAAGTGAAACATACAAACCTTTAATTGAAGCTTTTTCCAATAACGCAGACTTTTTAGGGTTTCATTCTGGATTAAACACATTTGTTGTCACGTATCTAGGAAGTAACGCTGAGTCAGAATCTCCTGAATTTTTAGAAAGATTTAAACTTGATATTGATGCTAAAAGTGATGAAATGAAAAACCTTACTATGTATAATTCTATTTTGTGTTCTATTGATTGTGTTGCTGCTGATTTTAAAAAGGCTTCTTTAACTCCAAACAACAATGCAATAGAATATTCCGTTTTCTGCGATATCTTTAGTATTTTAAGACTTGCGTATGTTACTATTTTTAATAAAACAAATGGTGAGCTTAAATTGGATTCATTGGAAATAATCAACTCCGACGCAGTTCTTCAACAATTTATTATTTTTTACATGTTATTCTTAAACTGTGAAGACTCAGAAGAATTTAACGCTATATTACAAAAACAGTCTGGAGGTCAAGGAGGAGAAGAAGGTGAAGAAGAAGAAGAAGAAGTTCCCTTGCAAAAATACACTGTTTTAGGAAAGCCCAGAAAAGAAGTTGAGATTAGACAGTATCCAGGTGAAGAAGGAGCTAGCGCTTATTACACTAGGCCGGAAAAAAAAATATATTTAGGTTCAGAGTCAATATTCATTACGCATAACAACTTGTTAACAACTCTGGCTCGTGGAATGTTTGTCAAATTGGGATTATGGAATAAAATATTTTCAGGAATTGCTGGTTATTCTGAAAGAGATGGTAGCATTTATAAGTTTGGAATTAAAGAAATGGATATTATCGGATACGAGAAACTTATGGAGTTATTTCCAACTAATCCTTGGAAAGGCGGTCAAATTAATAATGAGCTTCTAATAATGCAAATTCTTGTATTAAAAAATTTATTAATAGAGATGCCCCCTTCAAAAACTATGACGTTTGGAGCAAAAATAGACGACCAATTAAAAAATTATTTAGACGTCTTCTATAACAGTCACTTTGTAAATAAGAATCAAAAAACTGACAAACCTCCTCCAAAAATAAACGAAGACGTATTTGATAATCCAGATCCTGATGCATCAATTGGTTCAGACACAGCAAGCATTTTTGATACAATTGAAGAACCTGAAAGTGATACGCATGAATCTGAAAGTGAAGGTGAAGAGTTATCCGGTGGTTCTGGAAAGGGCGAAATTGAAATGATTGATATCAAAAAACCTCAAATGCAACAACGTGAAGAGGTGGATGAAGAGTTGGAATTAGATGGACAATTGTCTCAAGAGGAACCCGCTGTTCAAGAACCAAGCGATTCATTTTCAGCTCCTGATCCTTTTCCAGACTCCGAAATTGTTGACCCTGGACGCGCGCCAGGAATGCCCATTGTGTTTAAAAATTTGAAAAAGATGTTCCAAAACAATGTCTATACTATGCAAAATTTACAAGCTAGCATAATTCCTCCTATAGATATTCCTTTTGGTGCCGAGGTGAACACTGTTCACACGCTATCCGAATTATTATCTTATAATCAAACATTAATGCATAGAAAAGATTCTCCTTTTAATATTCCTGCACCTGCATTCAAATTTGTTATTAATAACGCAGCAAACATTGCGGCCAATATAAATGGTTCTAAATTTTTATATACCAAAAAAGATAGAGAAGAAATACAAAGAATAATTGATGAAGTCAAAAGCATTCCCGATTTTTCCGAAGCTCTTGAATCAGTTCTGCAAGAAGGAAACGCTATTGCCGAAAAATTATCACCAATGGAATCCAGGGTAAAACACTTGATGAACATTAAAAGACAAAATAAAATAACTATACGCGAATACAACGAATTATTAAAACTACAATTTGACATAAAAACAATTAGAAATACTGAACTAATTCCTTGTGAAAATAAAAAATATTTAATAGAAAAAGTAGCTAAGTTAAACAGCGAAGAACTTAAAAAAGGTGACAATTGGTTGAACGAATGGATTAAAAGTTATAAATGGTGGCTAGACCAATGTCAACCATTGTTTGGTTTATATCGTAACCTAGTTAGAGCGACGTTTTGTCCAACTGTTTCTATGATGGATGCAATGTTTAATTGTTCTCTCAAATATGGCGCCACAGAAACCAAAGAAGTCGGAACAATGAACTTTGAGTTAAAGTATGAGAGTGAAGAACTTGACCCCACTACTCAAGAACCCGTGCGGGTAATCTCATATGGCGGAGTTGTATTAAATTATAACGAAAATGTTGCAGGTGTTGAACAATTAAATGCGAAAATTGATTTTGATTTGACTTGCATTGACACTAAACATGGTGTCAGAGATATTGCCAACATTTCAACTATTGGATTGCAAGTAGCAGAATCACACGATTTAAAAGCCAGTGTGGTTTATAAATCTATTGTTGATAAAATAAAACAGATATATTCTGATACATATGGAATTTCACCTGAAGCCGAATCTGCTGAAGCCATGGGAATTGACTTGAGTAACGCTGAAGCTAGAGAAGCATTTTTGAGAGATAAAATAGATAGAATGTGGTCTAATACACAAGTTTATAGCAATGTGGATAATTTTAATAAATTATTAGGTTCAACTGCTATTAAAACATTTGGTGATTACTTGCAAGAATGTCTCGCTTGTATACAATGGGGTGGTTACGTAAACTCTGATGAACAATTCCCCGAACATGTCAAAAATTTTATTCGGGAGAAAGATATTACTCCCATTTATAGAAGCGTGAGTGAACACAATAAAATAATTCCATATGACGCGCATGGAAACGCGCTTAGACTTGGAATCCAAGGTGACAGACCATCCGGATTTCGCTCTATTTTTATCCTCATGAATGGAGACACTGGAATAAATCAACAAGCTATTACTGGATACATTTATACTTCAGCTAATCAAAAACCGTCTAGAAGTATTCTTGTATCTAGAAATTCGGGCGAAGATTCAAATAAAAATATTAGAAAGGATGGATTAAGAGGGAAAGTAATATATACAACGCGTGAACTACCCATTCTTCAAGAAGACAGAATACGTTATTTAAGGTCATTACAATACAAAAAAATTACAGAGAAGAAAACATTGATAGACAAAGCAACTGGAGAAGGTTTTGTTCCTGAAATTACAGAACCCACAATTCAAGGTTCATCAACCGACCCCGAATACAAAATGATAAAACCCCCTTTAGACATTTCAACTATGGCAGACCCATATAAAAGTGGTAATTATGATGCATGGGACGATTACGAGACACCAAGAGTTTTAACCGAAACTAAAAATAAAGTTCAGGATTTTATTGACCCACAAGAAGCTGCAAGAGCTGAAGAAAAAGCTAGAAAAGCTGCCGAAAAGGCTCAGGCAAAGGTTCAGGAAAAGGCAGCGGTGGCCGCAGAAAAAGCTAGAATTGCATCAGAGCAACAAGGCATGAAGGGTGAAGATGTTGCTTCAAAGGAGATAAGAAAGGCTACTAATGAAATTACCGAAAAACATCAACTTTTGGCAAACCCTGACAAAACTCCTGCACAAAAAAGACGTTATACGGCATTGGAAAAAAAATATCCTGGTTTGGGTGGTTCTAGAAGGCGCAAATTTTCAAAGGGGCGGAAAACAACTAGAAGAAACAGAAAAAATAAAAATAAACACTCTCTAAAGAAAAAAATAAATAAGAAACGTAAACACTCTAGAAGACGTTAAACAAAAATAAAAATATACAAATATACAGGATATTTTTATTTGGTTGTTGTTTCTTTTTTATTTTTGCTTTTTTAAATGTTTGCGTTCTTGAAGAGGAGCCATGCGAGAGAAGTCTTGGCGTCGGCAATCCTTGGAAGTTCTTGCTCAAAGATATCTGTAGAGTAGAACTTGATGCGAATCTTCTCGTTGGAGTCCTTCTCGCCAAACTGCGTCATCTTTATCTCCGCAATCTTGTTAGTATCTAGTTGAGTCTGCCAAACCGCCAAATGCACCTTCTCGTCACTTCCACCTCCGGACAATGTGAACTCTCCAAGATGGAAATAGTTTGCACTGTTGAAGTGCAGGTCAAGACCAGTCTCCTCTTTAATCTCCTCTTTGAGAACGTTGTTGATGACCGTCTTTCCGCTTCGCGCGTCAAACATGCCGGCAACAATCTCCTCCTTGTATCCACCCGTTGGGACCCTGGGTTGCTCCGTCAGCAGAACATACTCCTTGCCGAACTCATCAATAACAATGATGAGCACAGCACCACAGTCTCCGCGCAAGAAGACGATTCCGTCAAGAGGCTCGCCCAACTTGGTGTAAACGTCGCACTTGAACTTGAGGAACCCAAGCTTCTCAGGGTTTGAACTGGAACCAAACCAGTCAACGTCGGTCAAGTTGATTGACCGCAAGTCAAACTTGTCCAACGGAAAGTTGTCCAACCAGTTGAGAAACTTGGGCGCCATGCAAATCGTCTCAAACGAAGGGCGAACGCTGGGCCGGTCCGTCGTGACTCGGACACCACGGTAAACGAACTCACACTTCTTCAGATGCGCCTGATAAAATGCAACTGCGCGAAGCTTGACATACTTTGCAAAATCGCATAGTAGTTGCCACACGAAGAAACCAATAAAGGCTGCGTGAACTTTTATAGTCGCAGCGAACTGCTTAACACTCTCTGGGATTTCAATTCCGTCCATGGTCGTTTTGGTGCGATAAGTTTTTGAGAGAAAAATATTTCAATTTTTTTTTGACATGACAAAAATAAAATAAATATAAAAACTTTTAAAAATTAATTATTAGAATTTTTCCCAAACAAATTTGGACTATCCATCCAAACTAGAAGTAATACAAGTCCTCCAAGAAATCCAAACAACACAAGAATAAGAAATCCCACGTACATATAATCAAGTATCTTTTCGCATTTTTTCGTTAAACTTGGTTCTGGTTGTTCCGCTTCTTCTCTTTTTGGGTCTACAACCTCTTCCGCCCTAACTTCTAGTCTAATTTCTTCTAGAACCTCATTTGCTACTGGGACTAGTGTTTGAACAATTTCCACATGCAATGGGTTATCCGTATAAATCATTTGATTTTCTTATAAATAATTATCAATTAGTATTTATGATCAATTTTATATTTATTATCCAAAAGGATAACCCGAAAGAAAAAATAAAAACCCAAAACAACATATAATAGATAATAAACATGCAGAACAGTTAAGAAATACCTTATAAATACACTCATTGCAAGTAATTTCAACACTAATAGTATTATTATCATTGTTATTATTGTTTTCATTTTCAATAACAAATTCCTGCATAGGTTGCCCCGTTACCTCTAGACAAACTAATTTTGCAATAGGAATATTGTCTTCATGCAATGGGTTTTCAACATCCATAATGGTTGGTTTGTTTCTTTATAAATAATGTTTGGTTACTTTTATATTACATTTTACATCGTTATTCTTGTGAACCACGCAAATACAAACAACGCAAATTATTTTCTTTGAAAATTATTTGCTCGTTAAAAATTTGCTTTGCCGCTAAAACAGTTTAAAGCGGAACTAACTAATTATAACATAAAACGATGGAAGATACCTTTCTGAATCAAAAAATAAAAGCTTTTTATAAGCGACAACCTGAGGTTTTTAAACCACCTCTTGAATTTATAATAAATAAAATGCTAAAACATTGTGCATATGACAACGGTGAAAGTCTGGAGAGACATAATTGGGGAGATGAACCTTTAAAGTTAAAATGTCTTCCACTTGACATTAACTCACCAAATTTAGTTGAAGAAATATTAATATGTCTTGATATGAACGAAAATCAAAAAGCAATCCTAGAACTATTGTGGGGAGACCCTCAACTAGGAAAAAGAATTCACGCTCTAATAATAATGTGGTTTTCAGTTTACATTATTAAAAGGCCTGTGCTGTATATTTTTAGATGTTTGAACGTAGATAAAAAACAGTTGCAAGATGACATAGCTGGAACTGAAGAATACAATTTTAACATACAATTTATCAAAAATTTTTTTAATGATTTTAATTGTCAAATTCAGAAGTTTTTTGACGATTCAACAACAAAAAATGATTACTGGAAAGATTTTTCTCTTCCTGAATTGAAAGATATTAGAAATAATGGAATAATTGATAAACTCAGCAATAAAGATGCATTAAATCCAACAGATATGTTTTGCTGTTTAATGCATTACGAACAATTAGAAAAAATTAAAGAACAATTCGTCAATTATATCTGCAATCATAAAGAATTGGTTAATATAACCGTAATAGTAGATGAAGGTGATTTGACTTGTCCAACTGCTTCTAATGACGGCAGTGATAAAAACGATATTAAAAATTCAACAGCGTGCGAGAAACTTATTGCACAGATTTTTAAAATGGTCAGATATGCGTTGGATGTAACAGGTACAGGGCATTCATTGCTTTATAATACAACAACTGTACTAAGTGAAGACCAAACTATACAAACTAAAATAGAAAGAGTTCATGTTATGAAAATGTCTGATAATTATTATGGTTTTTCTAACGGTAAAATTTATTTTGATACAGACCATGTTACTCCTTGGTGGGAGTATAAAGACCAAAAATACGATATAATTGAAGATTATAATATAAATATCAAACAAATTGCAGATATAATAGTAAAAAGAAAAACAACAAAGTATAACTCTTTTTTGATAACAGAAGAAAAAGTTCGCTTTGAACAATTTTCTTTAGTTTACAAATTTTTACAAGACTTTCCAGATATATTTGTTATTATATTTCATGGAGGTTGTTTAAGATTATATCTATCAAAGGATTATGAACAAGAGCTTAAAAATTGGGCTCAATGGGACGCCGGTCAATGTTCTGGCAAACGTTTGTGGCAAACAGGTGGAATATATGGTTCTTCAATAGATACAGAAAAATCAGTGAAACTACCAAATAATTATTGTTACTTTGAAATTGACTCAAAAAAATTAAACATTAAAATGGTATACAAATTATTAGCAATTCTATTTATAGAAAGCACTGTTGCAATTAAACACAAAACTGTTATTACTATAACTGGCAAATATGGAATGAGGGGTTACTCTTTTACTAGCGATGATTTTGGCAAATATTCAATGCATTTAACCGACCAATATCAAGTGGCTCACGCATCAATATTTAATTGCACCAATGCACATCAAACTGGAAGAATTCAAGTTCTAAGTTCTGATATAGAACTTAAAAATGGAACTATGAAACTTACTTTATGGACCACCAAACAATTCCAAGATATAATGCAGAACTTTTACATAAATTTTATAAAAGAACTAAAAAGACACACGCCTAATTGTAAAGGTAACGATGAAATTAAAAATTGCGTTGAAAGTATTATAGATAAAGGTAATAAGTTTAAATTTAAAAAATACATGAAATACATTGACGCTAAAAAGAAGCGAGGAAATTTGAAAATACATAAACACCGTGAACCAAAAAATAATGGTTACAGATTAATTACTACAGACGATATGAGTGAAAACGAACTTGCAGAATGGTGTAGGGATGAAGGATTTCCTGAATATAGTGAATCTACTTGTGTAAATACAGTAGAACGCGTTGATGATGTTGCAGAATTAACAAATAGTGACAAAATTTGGTACGCCAAATTAACACCAATTTCATATGATAAAAACGTTTCAATCAAGCATCAAACTTATACAATTGATGAAAACACTGAAGAACAATACAAAAATAAAATTTTAAAATATATAGCGCAAGGCTGCATTAATTCTTATAAATCTCTTGCTGTTCAAAATAAATGCGTGAAGACTGATACCATTGTTTTGATTATTGATAATATTAACATAAAAAAATACAAAGCTGCATTCATGCCAGAAAACTATAAGAAAAACACAGTTAAAGATTCTACATTATGCAATCTTCCTAAAAATTATATATTGTATGAAGATATCAACGGTCATCTATGGAAATCTTCTTTGAAAGAAGAATATAAAAAGAAGGATAACCATGGATACTTAAATGAAGATGATAATTTTATACAAGGGGGAGGATTACCTGATGTATACTATTGGAAAACACCAGATGGTTGGTTATTCTTGCACGATAAGAGTCAGGGTGAAATATACACATTAATTGTTAAAACCCCTAAACAAACAAATTCAAACGCGAATTCCTCAAATGTTATTATACACGCGGTTGACTCTGGTGTAAAATTATTTGTTGAAGCATGTTTTAAAGCTCCAGCTAGACCAAATTTGCGTTTTTGTCTCAAGGATATTTATAAAATATACGAACAATGGTGTGAAAGCAAGGGTAATAAACCATTAAAAACCCAGAAAAGGTTCAAGGAAGAGCTTGAAAAATTAAACTACACGGAAGACACTAGTCAAGGCGTGGATATTAACGGAAACTCTGGAAAAAGAGGTTATAACGTATTAGTTTCATTATAATTTGTCTATCAACTTAAACATAAAGTATTAAATTAAATTAATAATATGCACGACATATGCTATCATATTATTAATTCTTTCATTATCAATGTAACTATGAATCTGGAAGAAATTTATAATTATATTAATTATCGTTATGGCAATTCTATTGAAATAACAGAAGTTAAAACTGAATTATCTAAGCTAATAAGAAACAAACTTATAAACTGTAAAAACGACAAATACACATTAACTCAAGAAGGAAATGTTGTATTGAATGATCAAAAACTGTATCACACAAGAATTATCATTAAGTTTTATAAAAAATATAGGAAAGATAGCAAAAAATTTGCACTTAAAGAGGTTAGAACAGAACAGGCTAGATTAAGAACCCATTTAATAAATAAGAAAGAACACAAATGCGTGATATGTAACAAATTTTTACCATTATGTTTACTTGAAACTGCACATTTGAAACCTAGATGTTCATTAAAATTGTCAGAAAAAGAAGATAATGCTGTTTGCGAGTTTATGTGTAGGTATTGTCACAAATTATACGATAGCGGATTTCTAGGAATTTGCGACGGTTTATTGAAAGTGTCACCAAATTTAATTGCGGATGGATATGACTTAAATTACACAGAAAACAAATTAATAAACTGCTATAACGAGAGAAATAAACAATATTTTGATTTTCATTATAAATATATATTCATTGGGACAAAGAATTAATAAAAAAATAACAATCTGGGGTCTCATCAAATTTCAACCCTGTGCTATAATTTAATTATATATAAAAATAATACAAAGGCATTTGTGTAATTATTTTAATATTCAAAATGAAATATATCTTTGTAATTCTATATTGTATTTTCTATGTCACTTATTGTCTTCATCTAAATTTTACTCAAAAACAATTAATAAATAAAATTTTACAAAACCCACATATAACTCTACACCAAAAAAAATTTATACATAATACATTATATAAATCTTATGAGAAACTTGCTATAAAAAAAGCACGCGAATTTAAAAAATTTCATTATTATAAATGCAAAAATATTTATGAGGATGAACTCATATTATACGCCAAAGTCGGATTATGGAAATCAATTATTAAGTTTAAAGGATATGCTCATCTAGAGAGATATTGTGATATTTATATAAAACGTGAATTAAATGAATGTTTAACTGATACATATTCTTTGAGTATTTTACCAAAATCATTTCGGTCAAAATCAAAAAAAAACATGACTGATGATGAAAAGAAAAATTATACATTTTTGTTAACTTTAACAACTAACGAAGAATGGCGTTTCCAGCACGAAGATTTAAAAATAGATAATATTTTATTTGATGAATATTTTAAAGATAAATGGAATTTTATAAATTCCAGAATGGATATGTCAATAAAAATTATCCTGTATTTAAAATATGATTTTTATTTTAACAAAAAGAGATCAAACAAACAAATTTCAAATATTATTAATTTTTCCGAAGAATATGTAAGATTAAAAACCAAATATTTTTTAAAATCAATGAAAGACTATATAGAAATCTAATTTGTCATGACATATTTTATATGCTCAAAGTATTGATTAAAAACTCATAATCTGGCGTCTCATCAAATTTCAAACCTGCACAATAATTTAAATATGCTATTAATTCGGTTGGTGTTTTTGACCATTCTAACACACTCGCCTTTTGCATTTTTAAATACTTATTTTCTCTCTGAGCTTGCCACGGAACACCTCCATTAACCAGATGCAAAATAACATATGCAACGGAAATCAAATCGTCTCGTCTGCTTGGTTCTATTCCATTATGAACATTTATACTAACAAAGTTTGGAGTTCCAACTAATGCTCGTTCAGTCCTTAATGGCATATGTCTATTAACGTCGTCTATATACTTCTTGCATAATCCAAAATCTATAATATAGAGCACAGAACCATCTTGGCTTAGCACAAAATTGTCTGGTTTTACGTCTCTGTGTATAAGCCCTTTTTCATGTATGTACTTCAAGATTTTCACCATTTTATGACCTATTCTAAGTGATTCTGTGAGAGAAAAAGTTTTAGAAACTAATGAATCTCCAAATAAAGGCAATACCATATAATTATATTCTTCTGTTGTGCCAAACCATTTCACTTGTGGAATTCCTGGCGCCTTTCCAAGGTATTGATATATCTTGGTTTCTCTCTTCAACATCTTTGTATCAGATGAAATAGCTTCCATTTTTATTGCAACTTGCTCTTTTGTTCTTATGTTCTCGCCTTTAAATATTGCACCAAATCCTCCATTTCCTAGACGTTCTGTTACCCTATACTTGTTCGCAATTATCATTTATCCTTGAATTGCTGTATTAATTTGTTTTTAATTAAAAATTGAAAGAGTAATTTAATTTATTAAAAGTTGAAAAATCTAACCATGGGAGAACGTCGTTTCAGATTTAAACCAAATATATTACAGTTATCGCAGTCAGAAGACATTGATGAAGCATTGCAGGAATGGTATTTCTATTCTCAAGAACGTGTTCCGCACAAAACCCGTACGTGCGTTTGCAATTCAAATATTACGGTTGTTTACACTTATTTAAATAGTAAAACAGGCCACGCTTGTTTACTTGGTGGAAATTGTCATAAAGAAATGAGAGCGGTTGCAAGAAAAAATGGCAAACGAAATGTAGACTCGTTATTATGTATGGAATTTGACCCAACTACATACACTGAAATAACTGATATGGCTGCTTATTCATCAGCTATTTTACAAAAAATATTAACAGATATTCGCAATAAAGTTTTAAACACCTACGTTATTCTAGAACTTCAAGAATACAAAAGGTTTATTTTAACATTTGCAATTGATACAAGTGAAGTTGTTCAACTGATTAATGATAGGATTCAACAACGTAGTGCAGAAATTACTCAGGCTGAACTAGAACGTCAAAGACAAGAACAATTTCGGCAACAATATCTTCAAAGACAACGCGAAATTGCTGCAGAGCAAAGACGAATTATGCAAGAAG
>Ga0209188_1002250_pt1 | contig 14472 bp, 15 predicted proteins | sample C_130625_EF_Meta_FD_187307 | JGI IMG/M metagenome (GOLD analysis project Ga0209188, IMG submission 187307) | Freshwater microbial communities from Lake Croche, Canada to study carbon cycling - C_130625_EF_MetaG (SPAdes) (version 2) | ecosystem: Environmental > Aquatic > Freshwater > Lake...
ATGCCAACGACTATTTAACTCAATCTGTGAAGATAGCTATATAAGGCCTCACCGGCATTCGGTTGATCCTAAGGCAGAAACTCTTATTGCTATTCAGGGTAAATTTATCTTGGTTACTTTTGATGAGTTTGGAATAATAGAGTCAAAAATTAAATTTGGAACTGAAAAATATTCTCAGAATGAAAATTTAGCAGTTGGAGTTGAAGTATCTCCTAAGGTATGGCACACAATTATTGCCTTAGATTCACACTCAATATTGCTTGAAGTAAAGTCAGGTCCTTTTATAGAGAATGCGGCAAAAGAGCTTGCGACTTGGGCCCCTGAAGAGGGAACTGTTGAGGGTGAAAATTATTTATCTCAACTTAAAAATGCTATTTTTTGACACATTGCTTGGTAAACAGTTTAAAGTTAAATTTCGCACCTTTAAATGCATAATTTGATATTAGGGTAATGATTCGAACTTCTTGAGCTGAAAGTTGCCCGCATTCTCAATATATCTCATGACCGTGTCTACTTTAGTCCACCGGCCTCGATTCATAATCATTGGCAGGCTAGCTCCATCATGGAGTAAGTCTTGGGCCGATCCAATTCGCAATGAATGACCGCTAATATTTTTAACTAATTGATAGTTTAGCCCTGCCTTATTTGCAAGCTGTTTATATATGCGATTGATTTGAGCACCTTCTAATTTTAGGGTTGGAGTGTCATATTTAGTTATCCCTCTAAATAAGTATCCTGAGCTTATCCTTGAAGCCTCAAGCCACTCTCTAATTGCTAGATAAGTTTTTTCAGAAAGATTAATCCAGTGACCATCACCACTCTGATCAGTCTTACTCTTTCTAAGCCGTATTTGTACTCCTTTATCAGTCTTCGATTGTTGAATATCTTCTACTCGTAGTGATGCTAATTCGCTACGCCTGCAAAGACTCTCATAAGCAGTCATTAATAAGGCACGATCCCGATATCCCCTCAAATTTATATTGGTTACGGAAATTAATTTTTCTAAGTTATTCTTATTAATAGCTGCAGCTTGCTTTTGGTGGCGACCTAATTTTCGAAACATTCTGCGTAATTCCAAAATGACATCAGGATCTTTGGATGGATCATTCATGCGGTTAAATCGATGAACGGCAGCAACGGAAACTGCAGCCAATCGGATGCTCGCGGATTTCAGATTTTGATTTGACAGATAAAAAATATAACCAGCTAGTATTGATGGCTGGCAAGGAAGAGCATCTACTTTATGTTTTTCACAGTAGTCAATAAATAATTCAAAGTTACTGCGATACGCTCGAATAGTTGAAGGTGCATAGGCGCCGTCAATTTTCGTAATCGTTTCAAGAAGCTGTTTTCTAGCATTTTGGTAGCGATCTATATTGACATTGGATTTACCTGGTTTCATTCGAAAAGTTAAAACTTGTCCAGATGATGATTGACCTAGACTTTTGGGCTGAGATTGTGCAAAATCTTGATTATTAAGCATTTTTTAGACTCATTTGGTTATTAAATTAATCAAATAAACTACTAAATTAGTCATTTTGATTAATTCTAGACTATTACTTAAATGATTACAAGTGCTCAAATTCGCGCTGCAAGAGGAATGTTGGACTGGTCTAGAAAAGATTTAGCCCAATTCTCAGGGGTTAGCTTTGCATCAATGATGCGAATTGAATCATTTGATGGGGTCCCATCAAGTAATTTCAAAACTCTAGATGCAATAAAGACAGCATTCGAAAAGGCTGGAATTGAATTCATTGGCACGCCTGAGTCAGGTGCTGGAGTGCGCTGGAAGGCTTAATCATCTCTGAAGATCTTTTGAGGTGTTGCTAAGTAAGTAAATTTCGTGGTGCGTTTTGTTGTAAAAATATTTTTGTAAAAATGCTTACCAAATTAAACATTCACAATTAAAATATGCTTAAGGGTGATTAGCATACGAAAAAATCACTAGTAGTAGTCGGTGCCAAAAGCCAACTACAGTAGGGCTCCAAAAAGCTTCTAATTCAGATTCGTTCACTTAAGAACTGCAAACGAGCTACAAACCGAATTTTCACTAACCGTGAAATGATTGAGACCTCGAAGCGCTCAGTCACTTGCTCCGAACCGCAAGTATTTAACTTCTGCATCGGGTTGATCGTTCCCGCCGAACCATACGATCAGGTAGTAACCACTTTAGAGATGAAGTGGGGTATCGACAGATCGGCCGAGTCGATGCTTATTAGTCAAGCACTAATAAGAAACGGTCTGCAGGGTTTATTCGTTCCCTTTGAAAACGTCACAAATCCTTGTATTACCGCGCGGACGAGCGTGGGTTTTATCTTTGAACAATTTAGTTTTATCCATGCGTTATTACGCAGAAAGACAGTTGCCATGACTCATCAAAGTCAGGGCCAAACAGGCCCAAAAAGTATTGCTGGAAAGCGAATTTCTAGTATGAATGCCCTTAAAAATGGGTTTTTTGCCAAATCCATTGTCTTGCCATTTGAAGATGAAGGACAGTATAAAAAGCATTGCAAGCAGGTGATGCAAAGTTTAGATCCTCAAAATAGTTTGGAAGTATCCATTGCACAGCAAATTGTCGATAGCTTATGGAAAGGCACTCGTTTAGAGATGCGCTCGGCATTTAAACAAGAAGAGGTCATGGAAAATCTGAAGCCCGTACAGATGGCCGCTTTATTAGGAATTGAAGGTAAGCGCCAAGAATGTGCCCCTGATTTTCTCGTGACCCCCAATTACCACATTGCTAAAAAAGAGCTGGTGATCCCCGGAAAATGTTTGCAGCAATATGAGCATCTTATTAGAAATGTCAAAGGGGTTGCTAACTACGAATCCGTTTGGCGACAGTACAAAGACCTATTTATCGAGTTGCATTATTGGGTACAAAAGAGGAGCTCTACAGATCTTTTTATGAGCGGCTTTACTGCGCTTAATTTAGCGTGGCAACAAAAGCCCAGGCTCATTGAAGAGCAACTCGAGTTATTGACACATCACCTTTGGTATTTGGTTCATTTTGATGAGTTGCGTCCCCAAATTCGCAACTGGATGGCAAGTTGGTATTTCTTGCGTTCACGCGAAGCCAATCAGATTACTCAAGGCGATGATCTAGCGCTTAAAGAGCGGCGTCATTGCCAAAGTTTGCTCGATACCTATTTGAAGATGCGTAAAAGCACTCAAGATCATGCAATCTTTGCGCAAAAGTATCTACAGATGCAAGTACCCGATACCAATGTGCTGTGTGTTCCCGACCAGAAGGTGGCGTAATGGATTTTAAGAAAACGAAATGGCAAAAACTGCATTTAAATCAGAGGCTTAAGTATTTTTAAGATAGTTGATGTAAACCCAGTTCGCTTGCATTCGGGGGCTGGTGCGCTCTTTAACAATTGAAAGATTTGTTTTCAGCACCCCAAGAAGAGGGATCCTTTTTGGGGTGCTCAAAGCAATGAGAAGAATGAAGGGATTTGGTCTTGAACGACGACCAAGGCTCGCTAATGCCCGTTATCAAGTTATATATTTATATAATAAATTGCAACCCCAGTAAAAAGATGTTATATTTTTGTATAACTTATGGGAGTAGGAAATGCAGACCAATTTAAGAAAAGTAGGCGGGTCGGTGATGATGGCTTTATCCCCAGCATTTTTAGAGGAGCTGGGTATTGCCGCAGGGTCCATCGTCGATGTGGCATTGCATCAAGGTCAATTGGTGATCAAACCCATGCCTAAGCCTAAATATACCTTGGCTAATTTATTGGCACAGTGTGATGCGAAAGCCAAAATATCCAAAGAGGATCAGCAATGGCTTGAGCTTACCCCGGTTGGTAATGAGATCTTGTAATGAACCGAGGCGATATTTATTTGGTTTCATTAGACCCTACATCTGGGCATGAACAAAAAGGGATGCGCCCAGTACTCGTTGTTTCGCCAGGGCCCTTTAATAAATTAACGAAGACACCAATAGTGGTGCCTATTACAACGGGTGGTAATTTTGCCAGGGTAGCTGGGTTTACAGTCGACTTAGTTGACACGAAAACAGTAGGCGTGGCACGCTGTGATCAACCAAGGGCATTAGATTTGGTGGCACGAAAAGCAAAAAAGCTAGAGAGTGTTTCGGTTGAGGTGATGGATGATGTTTTGGCTAAATTAGCCACATTGATTTCATAAAAATACTACTAGGGAACTGACAGAGTGATTACTCTGTTATTGAAAATAGACTATCTCAATAGTTATATTTTTGACTGAGCTTAGCTTTCCTTAAAAATGTCGCTAAAGATGAGCGGGATATGAATGCACCTAGTTGGGCTCTTTATTCTCTGAGTGGCTATTTGCTGCAAAAGCGGCTTATGGCATCGCATGCGACGCTGGATTTCAATCGAGCGGACTGCTCTGCGAAAACTCGAGCAGTTAGATTGGTCTTTGGTTTTGGAGGATTTACACGTACCACCCGGAAATCGATTAGAAGCTTTAAAAGGTACGCGTAAGGGGCAGCATAGCATTCGTATTAAAGATCAATGGCGTGTATGCTTTATTTGGACTGAGGACGGCCCTAAACGGGTTGAAATTGTCGATTACCACTAAGAGGAATCATGATGAGAACACTTGCACCTGTCTCACCGGGTGAGATGCTAGAAGAAGAATTTTTAAAGCCTCTAGGCTTGACCAAGTATCGTTTGGCTAAAGATATTGGTGTGCCACCTCAACGCATTGGAGAGATCGTTGCGGGGAAGCGAGCCATCACTGCTGACACGGATTTGCGTCTATGTAAATATTTCGGCTTAAGTGATGGGTGGTGGTTACGTGGCCAGGTGAACTATGACACTGCGCTGACTCGCGAAAGTTTGGGTAAGGTATTAAAAGCTATTGAGCCATGTCATCTCTTGGTAGCATAAGTGGGCTCATCCCCACTACCTGTTCACAGCGCTAATACTATTAATGATTTTGATTGGAATAAAAGCGCCAATACCTCTTAGACAGTGCTCCTAATGCCCGTTACTGTTTGGTAAATAAATACAAATTGCCGGTATTTATAAATACATAGCTTCATTGTATGACCTGCTAGATACTAATGCTATATACAAAGGAGGATGCCATGACTATTGCGATTACAACCGTCTTTACCAATAACCGTAGTCAGGCGGTCAGAATGCCAGCGGAGGCACGCTTGCCTGATGATGTAAAAAAGGTCATTGTGCGCATTCGAGGTCGAGAGAGGATCATCACGCCCATTGAAAATACGTGGGATAACTTCTTTCTCAATGGGCCAGCAGTATCTGATGACTTTATGAATGAACGTGGAGAGCAAAAGCGAGCTGAAAGAGAAAGTTTGTAATGCTCAAGTATTTACTGGATAGTAATATCGTTATTTATGTCCTCAAACGCAGACCAATTCAAGTACAAAAGACCTTTAATACTAACGCTAGTCGCCTGGCGATATCTAGTATCACTTTGTCTGAGTTAATTTACGGCGCTGAAAAGAGTCAGAACGTGGATCAGAATTTAGAGACAATTGATGAATTCATCAGTCATCTTGAGGTATTACCCTACGATGCGAAAGCATCTCAACACTATGGACAAATTAAGGCGGGGCTAGAAAAAAAGGGCGAAATCATCGGTAAGAATGATATTCATATAGCAGCTCATGCTATTAGCCAAGGCCTCATTTTGGTGACTAATAATTTGCGAGAGTTTGATAGGGTGCCCAATCTTGCACTAGAAAATTGGGTTTAGTCGAAGATGCTTTAGGGTTTTAGTTAATATAAGGTAACTTTTATGTTACCAATTAACATGTCCAAAATCATTGAATTTACAGAATAACTTGATGCATTCAATCAGCTAGTGCCAGCTTTGCGAAATAGTCTAGCTCTTTTATTCGCTAGATGACCTAAAGATACTCGGTAATATTCTGGAAAACTTCAAGTCATTTGAGGATTGATCATTCAGGGCGCAGGAAAATTTAAAAAATAGTTAATCTCATTGGTAACTAGTTCCCATTCTGCGCTATCTAACTCAGCATATTCATGATCACTATCAATGAGCACTAACTTGATTTGCTCTGATAGAGGGTAGCGGTCTTGAATATCCCACCCACCATACTCATCATGCTTGCCTTGAATAATTAAGAAGGGCTTATCAACAAACTGTAATGGCATGGTTCGACTTGGCTCTGGTCCATATTGCGGATTCTGAAAAGGGTAGCCAAAGCAAATGAGCTTTTTAACTGTGGGCAGTTTAGCCAGTGCTAGCGCTATCCTGCCACCAGCGGAGTGAGACATAATCGTGATGTGCTTATCGACCCCTAAAAAAGTCATTGCCTGTTCATACTCGAGCGTTTGCAGATGAATGGGGTCTTTAAAGCGTGAGGCAAAATAGCTCCAGTAAGAAGATCTGAATAGAGAGGATCCCGCCTTATAGAGTTTTCGTCCAAGTCCGCCAAGTGCGGTAAAAGAGTTTGGTATTACCCAAGCAAAGCGCTTGATGTGTTTGTCATATTGATCATCTAATCTTGCATTGATGATCGAGTGATTAGATTCATACCAAACGAGGGTATATCGAGTGAGGTTGATCTCTGGGATAATTTTTTGTAATGGGTGCGAATTTTTGTAATGATTACTACGTCCAATAAATAAAATCATCTGGCGCTGATTGAGATTGCCGAGGTGGCTCAATACTCCATCAGACAAGATATGGGATTGCAGTTTCATAGTTCACTTTCATAGCGCACTCTAGTGAAGATCTCAGAAGCAATTAGGAGTTTTGGATATTGATCAAACCTTGATGCTTGTGGCGGGGGATTGACTAATCACCTGGCCCTACCGATAAAGCCCGATCATCTCTAGTGCGCGTCATGTCATAGAGTCTGTATTTTCTCATCAGCATCGCGCCGCCATCCCGAATGAGGGGAGTAAAGAGTAGGTTAGCTACAGAGTCACTATGACGTGCAAAGAAAGCGTCAAAGGGCACGGAGATATACACCCCTTTATCAAAACTGCCTTCACCAAACTGGGTGTAGTTGACGTTAGTTCTTGTGGCGTAAGCGCCTACCTTCACACCATTTTGAAAGACTCTGGAAAGATCGAGAGTGCCACCAATATCACCTGCAAGATATTTACCGTAACTAAACTTAACCAAAATATCCTCTATCCCAGTATCCCAGTAAGCCGTCGCATGGCCAGTTGTGACGGAGTAGTTCTGCATTGACGTCCAGACATTGAATTGACGTTGGCGTACTCGGTTGATATCCAAGCCAAGTGCAACCTTGCTACTGGTGGGCCTCCAAAGATATTCACCACCAGCACCAGCAAACATCAATTCGAGATAGCCTGCATAGGCGCTGATAAATTGATTATCAGAAATCTTGCCAGTATTGGTTAATTGCAAGTTAGGCATCGTCGCAATGGATTGCGTCATGTATTGACGAATATCGGTGCGTACTGGTTGCAAGCCAGTCGGAGGTGGTTGATAGGTGTATTTACCAAAGTTATCAACAGCGCGAACGTTGACCGTACCAGTCACCCAGGTATTTTCACGGAATTTATACGTACCATCAGCTTTCACACCCAAGCCAAATAAGAATGGTGCACTTGGGCTACCGACAATCTGGGTGTAAGAAATACCTAAATTGGTGTCATAGGGTTTGCGGGGGACAACATCTACCAAGCGACTATTTTGATCAATCTTTTCCTGCTCTAATATTTCGGTAGCAGTAGGTACGTAAGCCCCAATGATCTTATCGAGCTTTTTATTGGCTTGCGCAAGGTTCGTGTTCTGCGCTGACCCAGATGTATGAGGGGAATTCACCTTACCAAGGCCAGTATTACTGACATTGTTGGAATCCATCGTAGTACTGGTGCTGTCATACGCACTAGAGTTGAGCTTGCTAAAGCCTTTGCCAAAGAAGGGGTGCTCATCATCACTAGGAGTAGGGGCAATAGTAATCGCAGGGTGTCTTTGTGACGGCGATAGAAGTTGCGTTTGCGAGAGCATCCATTGTTTGCGATTCACCGAAAACTCACTTACCAACATACCCCAGTTATAAAACTTCAAATGAAAGGTTTCGATTTGACTGGGAGCATCTCGATGAAGGGCGGCAACCCCTAAGTTAATACGGCTACGCACAAAGACTCCGCTAGCATCCGACAGGTCAACCGTCCAGACCTGTTTGGTAGCGCGTAAATCAGTGACCTTCCAGTGGGTCTGCTCTTCAAAGTCTCGCAAGGTTTGCTCATAGTTTGCAGCAGTTGGAGTTGGTGCAGCAGTTGGTGCGGCAGTTGGTGCAGTAGTGATAACTGTAGTAGTCGCTGCTGACTTCTTTGCTTTATCTGTGTTTAAGGTGTTCGATTTGTTGTTCGTATTTACGCTGGCAGATTTTTGGCTGCTACTTTGAGGATCCATGAAGATTTGCAGGCCTGGATTGGCTGGGGTGTAGTTACCAACGGTTTTCAGGTCTGCTGGAATTGGTTTTGCTTCGGCTAGTTTGGGGGTATTCAGCAAATCTAAGCGTTCATGAAGACTGATCATGAACATTGCCTGATAGTTGCCTAAGGAGGCAACTGTAAAGTCTACATTTTTAGTTTGATACGTTGCGCCAAAGTTAAAAATAGATTTAACGGGGATCGTATTGGTAAATGGCAGTTGTTGGTAGTTGTTACCATCAACCTCTACTTTGAGCACCAAAGGATCCCAAGGGGTGTGATATTGGATGCCACCAAAAAGAGCGGCAGTACCGTGAAAGTATTGTTGATTGGGGGTACCGCCGCTACCCACGACTGGAGCAGCGCGAGTGGAAAAGCTAGAACCAAAAACACTCGTAAAGGGGTTAGTCACATTATTACGCGTACCGAGTTGCCCCCAACCCATGCCGAGATTGAAATCAAAATCGCTATAACGTTTACTGGCTACAAAATACTCACCACTAAATAAACCCGTTCCCAAGATATCTCTGACCCCAACTCCAATTTCGGGAATATAAGTGTCTTCTTTCAGCAAGCGCAGTTTAAGACCCGTACTTTTATCCTTATAGGTTTGACCACCACTTAAACTCTGAGACCCATAAGGGACATTATTAATATTCGTATAACGTAAATAAAACTCAAATGAATCGAGTGGAGAAAACGCTACATTGACTGTGCCGTATGGCTGCCATAAACCCAGACCAATGGAGCCGGTACCTGCTGGTGCTGTTCTGGCAGAAGGTGTTTGTAATAAACCTGTTTCACCCCAGATATTAGGGGAAATGGGTAGGTTGCGGGAAACGTAATATTGATCTTCTGCAGATAATGTTCCTGGTCTTCTTTGCGAAATATCATTATCAAGACTATCCATATCTCCTGATAAAGCTTGGGTAGCTAAAAATTGAGAAAATTGTTCTGAAAACTGCTCAGTCTTTTTGTCGCTCCAGCCCGATCCACGGGGTGGCGCCCAGATCCAAGAACCTGGTGCAGGAACATCTTGTTTTGCTTCATTCCAAGCAGCAGTCGATACCTTTTTGACTGTGCCATCAGGTTCAATAATCCATGCCCAATCGGTTGTCACGCTTTGGGGCCGGCAGGCCCTGAAATACTGGCGCGCCTCGACGTTGGCTTGGTAGCGTACTTTGCATAACAAACCATCGCTACGAATCACGGTAATGCTGGTGGGCGCTAAGGGAACCTTAACCTGATCGTTTGCTTTTAAGATGGGATTGAGTTTAGGTTGAATTTCTAGGTAGCGCGCATTAGCAGAGGGCAAAGTGACACGACCTGTAACAGGCATTCTTTCAATAAAAGCTGCTAAAGCGGCGCGGGATTTATCAAAAGAAGGTTCATCGCTTGGAGCAGGTAGCTCTGAAAGAGACTGGAGCAGCGCCTGTTTTTGAGCACTTTGCGAGTGAAGCTCTGCTGCTGAGTTCCAAATAGTCCCTAAGGCGTAGCTAGGTTTTTCATCAACGGTACTGGTAGTGGTTTTTTGGTTTTTCAAGAGCCAGTCACTCAGGCGTTGCCCTTCTACCGGTGGCTGCGTATTGCTTATAGTCTGTTGTGCTTGAAGGCTGGGATCGGTAGCTTGGGCATGAGCAAGACTTGAGCATAAGAAGCTAAATGCCAAGGATGTCTTTACAAGATTGGGAGCTAAATGCGAAAGTATTTTTAGGCACGCATCTACTGCATGGTCAGATATTAAAAAAGTACGAGCGATTCCAAAAAGTCTCATGAGTTCGGTGGGGCTTCTGGAGATTTCTTGGTCTTAGGAGGTGCAGTTGCCTTATTGATAGGCCAAGCAAACCATGAAATACAGTACTCGGCAGTAAGACATTGTTTTCCGTAGACGACTTGAGAGGTCTTGGTGTCAACGGCATAAATTGCTCGTAGAGGGGACAAATAAGGCGTAGTGACATTGGTTTGCATGACTACGGTTTCTTGTACCCAGCCAAGATGAGGAAATTCTTCAATATTCGTAAGTAAGCTTGGTGCGTCATCCGGTGCATTTGACAGAACTTGTAGCTCTACTGTTTCGGGGATATTTGCGCGATAGCTTGGCATCACCGTGCGCACTCTGTTAAACCGAATTGGGGAAGAAGGTTTTGAGGGATCACTCCCTCTAAATAACTTCCCATCAGTGAGGGATGGGGGGTCTTGAAGCAAGACTTCTGTCCAGTTGATATCTAACCCTTGAGTGCCTGTTAGTCTTCCGCCAGTAGTTTGAACCACCTCTTTGAAAGATGAGTACCAGACATCAGTGACTCCATTTGAGGTCCGATCTTGGTAGCCCAACACTAAGAGAGCGACTAATCCGTTGGCATCCACCTTGAGGTATCGATAGCTAGGATTGAGAACCGCCTGATTGATGGCGGAGTTGGGATTTTCGATACCCTTCAGAAAGGTGTCGAGCACAATATTTTGCTTTTCGCCAACGCAGGCTGTCAAACAAATGGGTACGAAGCACAACGGTAATATACTTTTCAGGCACCCAAAAGCGCAAGCAAATAATTTATACATCAAGGAGGTAATGTTAGAAAAGAGAATTTGCTGCAATTTCACAAAGTCTGGTTTCTATGTGGAGGAATTAAGGCGAGAGTCAACTGCAAAAACTATTATCTCAAAAAAAAACCCTCACCAAATCGTGAGGGTCGATAGGGAAATGGTTAATTATTTTGTGCCGGTAGTACCGGTTGTACCGCTGCCACTACCACTGCTCGATGCCGCAACGGCAACGGCTGCACCGGCTACTACTACGCCACCAACAATGGCTGCAGTTGTTAGGCCACCAATAGCAGCTCCTGAAGCTGCTGCAGCTCCAGCTGCTCCAGCTGCTGATCCAGCGCTGGCAGCAGCTGCACCAGCAGTTTCAGTCTGGGCTAAAACGTTTTGTGCAAGCATTGGTGTAAGTGCGAGAGCGAAGCTAGCCAAAGAAGCTGGAATGAATTTAGAAATTTGCATGGTTTTTCCTATCTGGAAAAGGGTGAAGAGTTTGAATATTCTCTTTAAGCCCTAATCTTATCAAAAAAAGTATTTTGTACTAATAGTTAGGGAGATATTCAGGATATATTCAGAGATAGTGAATTAAAAATATACATATTAATCAATGGCTTATGAATTATCTTGGTAATATTAGTGAGTATTTTTGAAAATATAAAATGATTCAAAAACAATGAATACCAGTTTTTTGGATTGGTAAATAATAAGAGACTCAACAAGAGACACAATAAGTGACGCAACAAGAGACATAACAAGAGACACAATATGCAGGTTGATTTGGCTGAAAGACCATGACTCAAGCGAATACCTACGATTACATCATTATTGGAGCGGGTAGTGCCGGCTGCATGTTGGCTAAACGCTTGACAGAAAATCCTCATAAAAAAGTCTTGCTGATCGAAGCAGGCAAGAACGATAACTACATCTGGATTCACATTCCAGTTGGCTATCTTTACTGTATTGATAACCCACGAGCAGATTGGCGTTTTAAGACTGCTGCTGAAAAAGGTCTCAATGGGCGATCATTGTTGTATCCCCGCGGGCGAGTTTTGGGTGGCTGCTCATCCATCAACGGCATGATTTATATGCGCGGCCAAGCGGGCGATTATGAGTCTTGGGTGCAAGCTACGGGTGATGATTCCTGGTCTTGGGAAAATGCCCTGCGTCGCTATAAATCATTTGAGGATTACCACGGCGTTGCTAATGAGTGGCATGGTAAAGGCGGCGAGTGGACTGTTTCAAAACAGCGCTTACGTTGGCCCATCATGGACCGATTCAAAGAAGCTGCCGTTGAAGCAGGCATTCCAGCTACTGATGACTTTAATCGCGGTGACAACTTTGGCGTAGGTTACTTTGATGTGAGTCAACGCGCGGGTTGGCGTTTAAATACTTCGAAAGCTTTTCTAAGGGATGCAGCAAAGCGGAATAATCTCACCGTGCTCACTGAAGCTGTTGTGAGCAAGCTGAAGATTGATCCAGTAACTAAAAACTGCTCTGGTGTTGAGTACATTAAAGACGGTAAAGTTTGCGAAGCCCTATGTGCAATCGATCAAGGTGGTGAAGTGCTGTTGAGCGCTGGTGCAATTGGCAGCGTGCAAATTTTGGAGCGTTCCGGTGTTGGTGCTGCCGCCCATCTCAATACACTGGGTATCCCTGTTATCGCAGATCTCCCGGGAGTTGGCGAGAATCTGCAAGACCATTTGCAATTGCGCATGGTCTACAAAGTCAATGGTATTAAGACCTTAAATACCAAAGCCAATACGCTGTGGGGCAAGATGATGATTGGCTTGGAGTATGTATTTAAGCGCTCTGGTCCGATGTCGATGGCGCCATCACAGCTGGGTGCATTTGCATATAGCTCCCCAGAGCAAAAGAGTGCGAATCTGGAGTATCACGTGCAACCATTGTCATTAGAAAAGTTTGGCGAAGACTTGCATTCGTTCAATGCATTTACGGCGAGTGTTTGTAACTTACGTCCCACTTCACGGGGCAGCGTGCACATCAATTCCGCTGATCCAGAAGCACCGCCCATCATTAGCCCAAATTACTTATCAACAGAAGAAGATCGTCGGGTGGCAGCAGAGTCTTTGCGCTTGACTCGTAAGATAGTGGAGCAAGCCGCGCTTGGCCCTTACTCTCCAGAAGAATATAAACCAGGTATGCAATACCAAACCGATGCTGAGTTGGTAAAAGCTGCCGGTGATATCGGAACAACGATTTTTCATCCAGTAGGGACTTGTAAAATGGGACGCGCTGATGATCCGACTGCAGTGCTGGATTCAGAGTTGCGTGTCAGGGGTATTCAGCATCTACGTGTGGTCGATGCCTCGGCGATGCCAACGATTACCTCTGGTAATACTGCGGCTCCGACGATGATGATGGCCGAGCGTATCGCGGAATTGCTGACGCGTGCCTAAAATCTCTCAGAGGGCCTACTCATTACCTGCTAGTCATTTACTGTTAGCTCTCGCCATTGTGGCGGTGTGGGGCACGAACTTTGTAGTCATTAAGTTATCGCTCGGATCATTTCCACCATTCTTATTTGCGGCACTGCGCTATACCTTCGCTTTGCTTCCACTCGTGTTTTTTATGAAAAGGCCCAAAGTGTCTTGGGTCAATCTGTGCGTTTATGGTCTTGCGGTTGGAGTGGGGCAGTTTGGAGTGTTGTACTTTGCAATCGACGGTCGCATCTCCCCGGGTCTGGCTTCACTGGTCATTCAGACGCAGGTATTTTTCACCATCGGTTTTGCCATGTTTTTTGCCAAAGAGCGTTTACGCACCTATCAAATGCTTGCTGTGCTGGTAGCGATGAGCGGTTTGGGAATTATTGCGCTGCACACTGATGTGACAACCACTTTTATAGGCTTGATCCTGGTTGTCTTTTGTGGGTTTTCTTGGGGCATTGCTAATACCGTTAGCCGCAGGGCCGGCTCCATCAATATGTTGGGCTACGTGGTTTGGGCAAGTGCTTTTGCAATTCCCCCCTTATTTGCCATGTCCTTTGTCTTTGAGGGTGGCTGGGATCATATGAGCGCCTCAGTAAGCTCTGCCCCAATAGGGGCTTGGGCAGGCGTGCTCTGGCAGTCTTGGGCTAATACTATCTTTGGCTATGCGGCATGGGCCTGGTTGCTTTCTAAGCATCCAGCGGCAGTGGTGGCACCCGCGCCCTTGCTAGTGCCTATCTTTGGTATGGGGGCTGCAGCCTATTTTTTAGCTGAGCCATTGCCTCTATGGAAGATCTTAGCTGCAGGTTTAGTAATTACTGGTTTAGTGATTAATCTCTTTTGGCCCAATATTGAGCCCGGCCTCAAAAGGCGATTTTCCTGAGCTTTTGGGTCTAATGTAAAACCCTAATACTAGGCTCTTTTTTTGCCTTTGTATTAACAGTAAGATAGGGTTCGTTTGCGTTTTGCCTATAAAAAATATTTATTCATTAGCAATTTTTAGTCATGGAGACTTTATGAACATTCGTCGTCACATTTTTGCAGTAGCTGCTACTGCAATGCTCTCTACCGGTGCTTACGCTGCCGAT
>Ga0209188_1002253_pt1 | contig 14456 bp, 14 predicted proteins | sample C_130625_EF_Meta_FD_187307 | JGI IMG/M metagenome (GOLD analysis project Ga0209188, IMG submission 187307) | Freshwater microbial communities from Lake Croche, Canada to study carbon cycling - C_130625_EF_MetaG (SPAdes) (version 2) | ecosystem: Environmental > Aquatic > Freshwater > Lake...
ACTCCCCAATTAGCCTCTCGTTTTAAAGGCAATGGCTGGTTATCGAACGTGATTGGTAATCCTCTCGATACAACGATTGCGTTACAGCGCTTAATTTTTGATGGCGTATTTGATAAGTACCCACAACTTAAAGTAATCGGTGCGCACGGTGGTGGTTATTTAGGTTCTTATGCACCTAGGTCAGATCATGGTTGTTTTATTTCACCACAAAATTGCGATCCAAGTATTAACTTAAAGAAAAAACCAACCGAGTATTTACGTCAGATTTATTTTGACTCTCTCGTCTTCACACCTGAGGCTTTAAGGCACTTAGTAGCACAGGTAGGGGCAAGTCAGATTATGATTGGTACTGATCACCCGATTCCTTGGGAAGAAAAACCAGTAGATCATGTGATGGCAACACCTAATTTGTCGAACCAAGACCGGATTAATATTCTCTCTTCGAACGCAGCAAAAGTTCTGGGTATTAAGATCTAAGAGTTTTTAAAGCAAGTGATCCCAAGATAGACTCTTGGGATCACTTCTAAACTTACTTAGATAATTCTAATAACTTGCTTAAGTTGGACTGATTTTTTAAGTCCCAACAAACCACGAGTAAATCCCGCGTTTGTTGCTCACCGATGATTGGGTGAGTTAAACCTTTGAATTTATTTTCGAGATCAGAATTAGTCATTGGATTTTCTAAGGAACCAATTGCATTCTTAACAAAAATATGGATTTTTTGACCATCTTTTAAGACAGCAGTCACATCAGCAGAGGCTTCACTGATTGAATCGTCAACGGTAGCTATTACCTTGGCGCGTAATTCAACCATATCTGGACGGGTAACAATCTCATCATGATATTCATCTTCAGATGCACGTCCAAACACCAAGCCAGCAGCGCAACCGTGGTAAACGCTAAACTTACCTTCTAAACCATCTTTAGGTGTTTTCTTACCTGTCAGCTCTAGTACTAATGAGTGCACTTTTAATTCAATACGCTCTAAGTTTTCAGGGGTAACACCTTTGGCTTTTAACTGAACACAAGCATCAATACTTGGGTGAATCACGATACCGCAAGCAAATGGCTTGTAAGAGTTAAAGGAAATTTCGAAACGCTTACCTAAATCCGTCGTAATTTCAGACCAATCATATTTGGTGGAGAAAGACTGAATCATGCCACGCGGTGCTTCGAGTGCTTTCGTGCTAGCCGTAAAGCCATGTTTCGCGAGTAAGGCTGAAGTAAGACCAGCTCTGGCTGCGCCACCAGGATGGAACGGTTTAGTCATAGTGCCAAACTGTTCTCTAAAGCCAATCGGTTGTGACGCGGCAATTCCCAAAGCCATTTGGGTTTTAGCAACATCTAAACCTAGTAAACGCGCACAAGCAGCGGCAGCACCAACAGTTCCCGTTGAGCCAGTGATGTGCCAGCCGCGATCATAGTGATTCGGATAAATACAATTACCAATGCGACAAGCAACGTCAATACCAATTACTAACGCATCTAAAATTTGTCGACCAGAAGCACCAATATGCTCACCTAATGCTAGGACAGCAGAGGCAACTGGACCTGCTGGATGAATAATCGTTTTTAAATGAGTATCATCAAAATCAAAGGTGTGTGAACTAATGCCGTTAATGAGAGCAGCACCTGCCATATCAACGCGCTCAGCGCGACCTAGGATGGTAGCTTGCTCGGCTGGAGCAAATTCTTGGATAGCAGCTAAAGCTGCCTGAACGCTTTCGTGGTTCGCCGCACCAACTGCACAACCCAACCAGTTAAGGAAGGTACGATGCGCTTCATGGTCGACTTCTTCACTCCAACCCGCTGAAGGATGATTAGCAACAAATTCAGCAAGAATTTGAGTAATGGGAGGGGCGTTACGATCTGCTTCTACTTGGGTATTAATGGCCATATTAACTTTCTTTTAATCGAGTGAAATTTTTCTTTCTTTTGCTACTTTTGTCCAGCGGTCTATATCGTCTTTGATATAAATGGAAAATTGCTCAGGTGACATTGGCATTGGAGTAATTGCTTCCGCAGATAAACGCTCTTTAAGTTCTGGATTTTGAATCGCCTTGTTGATTTCTTGATTGAGCTTATCCCGAACCGCTAAAGGTAACTTGGCTGGAGCTGAAATGCCATACCACTGCACTCCATCAAAGCCGTCGAAGCCAGACTCTTTAAAAGTGGGAACATCAGGAATTAAAGGATGTCTTTTTGTTCCACTAACAGCGATCGCCCGAAGTTTGCCAGATTTAAGATGTGGCAGAGCCGCTGCAAGTCCTGGGAACATCGATAAAGTTTGACCACCTAAAGTGTCAATAAAAGCTGGGCCAATACCTCTATAAGGGACGTGAGTACTAGGAAAATTAGCTTGTATTTTGAACTGCTCCATCGCGAGATGAGTTAAAGTCCCAGGCCCAGCTGAACCGTAGCTCATGGTATCAGGGTGTGCCAAAGCATAAGCGACAAACTCTTTAAGATTTTTAATGGGTAAACCAGCATAAACAGCTAGTACGTTGGGTGTGCCACCGACCATCGCTACGGGAGTGAAATCTTTAATAGCATCGTAGGGTAACTTTCTTACTGCAGGATTGGTACCATGGGTGCCAACATAAGACAGGAGCAGTGTATAGCCATCTGGAGTAGCACGTGCCACGGCCTGGCTGGCAATAATTCCGCCGCCACCACTTTGGTTGTCTACAATAAAACTCTGCCCTAAAGCTTTTGTGAGGCTGTCAGCAACTGTTCGGGCAACTAGATCTACTCCACCCCCCGGTGCTACAGGCGCAATGATCTTGACCAGTTTTGTGGGATATTCAGCCGCGTTAAGGATGTTGAAAAAAAATAATCCTATAACTAAAGTGATGATAAATTGAAAGCGCCTTAAAGAAAATTGATTGAAAATTGAATTCATATTGCTTATCCCTAACCTATCTGTAGAATAGTTAATATCTAATTAAAACCACTAAAGGGTAAATTATGCCTAAAATTTTTGATACATTACAAATTCGTTGTTATCGATCCTTGTTAGGCCTAGTTTTTCTGGGCTTGTTAAGCTCACAAGTCCATGCCCAGCAGGCATATCCTGTCAAAGCCATTAACTTTATCGTGCCATACGGTGCGGGTGGAGGAGCTGATTCAAGAAGTAGACAGATTGGTCTTGAATTGAGCAAAATTTTAAATGTACCGGTCATTGTGGAAAATAAACCAGGCGCTGGTGGCAATATTGGTACTGAATATATTGCTAAGGCAAATCCGGATGGTTACACCATTGGTATGGGAAATTTTGCACCGCTAGCAGTCAATAAAACACTATTTGGCAACTTAAAATATGACCCTGAAACAGACTTAACGCCGATTGTATTAATCGAAAAGGGGCCACTTGTTTTAGTGGTGCATCCAAACTCCCCATACAAATCAGTTGCGGACATTGTGGCTGATGCTAAAGCCAAACCAGGTGTTTTAACATTTGCTTCAGGTGGTATTGGTGGAAGTCACCAATTATCAGCCGAGTTATTTAAGCAAAGTGCTGGGATTGACATGATTCATGTGCCTTACAAAAGTGGTGCTGCCGCTTTAACTGACTTAATGGGTAGTAATGTTAATTTGATGTTTGACCAAATGTATTCAGCCATGCCGAGTATTACTGCTGGCAAATTAAGACCACTCGCAATTACGAGTAAAAAAAGATCACCGATGCTCAAAGATGTACCAACTTTTGCCGAAGTTGGTTATCCCTTAGTAGCTGTAGATAATTGGCAAGGTCTCGTAGCACCCAAGGGCACTCCTAAGGCCATTGTTGATAAATTGAATGCTGCGGTCAATCAAATCTTAAAAGATCCCAAAGTGATGGAATTCATATTAAGTCAAAGCAATGAAGTGGGCGGAGGCTCACCTGAAGATTTCGCGAAATTAATTAAATCCGAGTCCACTAAGTGGAGTGCGGTTGTTAAAATCGCGAACATCAAGCCCTAAATAACCCCAACTAAGATAGTAGGTCTTTTTGGAATACAAGACCTGCATGTTCACGCAGCGCATGAAATTCAATATCTTTCCAAAGTTGTTGAGCGACTTCTAATTCAGAGCGGTGCGCCGCTAAAAATACCGGTGCACCCACTACATCCTCACTCATACGGTGGGAGTTGTCATTAATAAATTTCTTAAGAATAGCGGGGTCTTTGCTACTTACCCAACGTGAGAGTGAGTATCTAGAGGGCAAAAGCCTAACTTCAGCGTTATATTCACTCTTTAATCGATGTGCCACAACTTCAAACTGTAATTGACCAAAGGCACCTAATAACATTTGTCCACCGAGCATCGGCTTGAAGACCTGAATCGCACCCTCTTCACCTAACTGCATCAATCCATCACGGAGTTGTTTAGTCCGTAAAGGGTCTGCGGTTTCAACCATTTTAAAAATTTCAGGTGCAAAAAAAGGCAATCCTGTAAATTGTAGTTTTTCACCTTCAGTGAGCGTATCACCCAGTTGTAGCAATCCGTGATTTGGGATACCAATAATATCGCCAGGGAATGCCTCGTCAAGAATATCTCGTCTTTGAGATAAAAAGGAAAGCGCATTATTGGTTCTTACTTCTTTACCATTTCTGGAAATTTTTAAGCGCATTCCTCGCTCAAAATAGCCTGAACAAATTCGTAAAAAGGCCACGCGGTCACGATGCGCGGGATCCATATTCGCCTGAATTTTAAAAACAACCGCAGAAAAGTTTTTTTCAGATGGAAACACTTCACGTTGAATAGTAGCGCGAGATTTTGGGGCCGGAGCAAGCTCAACTAGCGTATTCAGAATTTCTTGTACACCAAAATTATTAATCGCAGAACCAAAAAACACAGGAGATTGCTGGCCACTTAAAAAGGCTTCCTGATTAAAACTTGGCATCGCACCTTGCACAAGATCCACCTCATTTAATGCGGTTTCTAAGGATTCACCTAATTTATTTTGAAGTGCAGGATCGGAGATATTCACGAGTTGATCAGCTTGATGCCCAATACGGTCTTCACCCGACTTAAACATCCTCATTTGTGAGCTGGCAATGTCAATCACCCCACTGAATGTCTTGCCCATGCCAACTGGCCAGGTAATCGGAACTACCGACATACCAAGCGCTTGTTCAATTTCGTCCATTAAATCTAGGGGCCTTTTAACTTCTCGGTCCATCTTATTAATAAACGTAATGAGGGGCGTATTTCTTGCGCGACAGACTTCAATTAATCGTCTTGTTTGGGCTTCAACACCATTCGCCGCATCGATAACCATTAGAGCTGAGTCAACGGCAGTTAAAACGCGGTAAGTGTCTTCAGAAAAGTCTTGGTGACCCGGTGTATCCAAAAGATTAATAATACAATCTCGATATTCCATTTGCATTACAGAACTGGCAACAGAAATACCCCGTTGTTTTTCAATTTCCATCCAATCAGAAGTGGCATGGCGACTCGCTTTACGCGCTTTCACGCTACCAGCAATTTGAATAGCTCCGGCGTACAAAAGTAACTTTTCAGTTAATGTGGTCTTGCCGGCATCTGGGTGAGAAATAATCGCAAAGCTTCTTCTTCGCCCAACTTCTTTTTCAATAGTGCTGATTAGTGGGTGATTTGACATGGTAAGTACTGCAAGAAAAGTATAAATCTTGCTTAAATGAGTAAAGCTAGATTATAGGGCTTCCTCGGAGTAAAGCCCTTTTTGAATCCCTAAAACCTAATTGAAACACCCATTTTTCCGATAGATGAATGGGGACCTTCAGTAAAGTTGTTGGTTAATAAGTGACTAGTTCTTAGGTAAGAGGCAACTAAGTCTATATCTGGCCGGATGGAATAGAGAAAGCCAAATTGTAAAGAGGTATTAAACGGAGGGTCTGAGTTTGCAATTGCAGAAACCAAGGCAATATCAAAACCAATTTTAAATTTAGGATTTACCTTCCAAACTGGGGCAATACCAAATGTATAGAGTGTTGTTCTATTATCTGGATTTAAATCTGTGCCCATTGGAATATTTTCGTTATAGGGGGCATAGGTAACGTCGGCATTCATGTAGAAATCGAATTGTTCGCCGTAGTAGGAAGCAATCATGTTGGAACCACCACCTATTTTTGCCATACCAAGACCAGCAATTTGTTGATTTTGGGTTTCAGGAAGGTTCAGGTAAGGCCTTACCGCAAAATTAAAACCATTTTCCCCATTCCCATAAAAACGATACTTTGCACCCAGTTGCCAGTTTGCTAGGGGAAGATAAGCTCCATTTGGCTGTTGGTAATAAACCAAGCCAAAAGATGCTTCAACCTTATTCGTAATCCCTCTTGAAATAGTAATTGGAAAAGCTATGGACCGATCCGCGCCAAAAAAGATTTGATCTTCTGCATCAGTGGTTAGTGACTTGAATTGAGGATTAGGGTCAGATTTTTCAAAAATATTATAAAAATAAAGATCTAACTGATATTTTCCAGGTTCCAGCGTACTTGCATCCTCCGTAAAAAAGGGCTCATAGGCTTGTGCTGATGGAGAAAAAGCCAACACACAGGAAATAAAAAAAATGGCAAGAAGTTTCATCTTTAAGGATAGAGAGTATTTAATATGTAAATTCTAAGGGGCGTAAATTTCAATTATTTGAAAAAGCTTAAAATTGAGACCTGCATACAACAAATCACGTCAGTGCTGAATAAAAATCATAATGGTAAGATACCATTAATTGCTCGCAAAAGGACAACCCGTGGCAGATCCACTCTTAGACATCGTTGGTGAAAGCATTAAATTATCGGTTGCACCAGTTTTTCTATTAACTGCCGTTGCGGGGATGATTAGCGTTTTGACTCATCGTGTAGCTAGAATTATCGACCGCTCAAGATTCTTACAGATGGAATTATTGAATCAAGATAAAGCCCCCTTAACGCCTATGTTTGTTAACATTTATCACCAAGAACTGCATAAACTGGCACAACGTGCAACGGTTGTGAATACATCAATGGTCCTACTTGTAGTCTGCGCGATTCTGATTGCATTAACTATTTTGGAATTGTTTTTGTCTGAAACTGCTTCGGGTAGAGTTGTTACCTCTAGAACGTTAATGTATACATTTATTGGGGGTGTCGTTAGTTTTGTATTTGCGCTCATTGGTTTACTTATTGAAGTTCTACTTGCTTCTTATACAGTTAGAATGAAACCTATCTCTAAACAAACTCTACAATTGTGAATTCATGAAATTTAAAATTTTATTAGCCCTGACCTTTTTTTGTTTAAATGCAAATGCTGCCTTTTTAGATGAAATTCAAGTCTACGATGGCGAAATTAATGAGCCAGGTGAATTTGGACTTGAGTTACATATCAATACAACTTTACGTGGAAATACCACCCCAGAATTTGAAGGTCAACGCACATCCCAATCCGGTACTAGATTAACACCAGAGTTTACATACGGATTATCAAAAACAGTTGAACTGGGTTTTTATTTACCAACGATTTATACACCCGGTTATGGCTATGAGCTAGCAGGCTATAAACCACGTTTAAAATGGTTACCTATCCAAGCAGATGAGCACTCACCATGGTCACTAGGTGTTAATTTTGAATACAGTGATTTGAAGTGGGGGATGGAATTACCTCGCAAAGGTCTCGAGTCTCGATTTATTATTGGTTGGGAAAACAGCAAATGGTCATTAGCTTTTAATCCGATTTTGTCCGTGGCACTGTCCGATGGCCAGGACCGAACGCCCAACTTTTATTATGGCGCAAGAAGTATCTATAAATTAGAGGGTGCGCTCTCAGGCGTAGGCCTTGAATATTACCAAGGAGTAGGTCCTCTTAATAGTTTCCCAGCAAGTAATTCTCAGGCTAAGCAAGTCTTTGCTATCTTTGAAACTAAAACAGAGCGTGGATTAATGAATAATTTTGATCTCCACTTTGGTGTCGGTTTTGGCTGGGATTCAGCAGACACGTTCACATTAAAACTAATTCTTACGCCGAAACTAAATTAATCGATGTTTGGTAATTCTATTTTAGGAATTGAATTCAATGTCATTACTTTGGCTAAAAATGACTAAAAAAGTTGGTCTATTTTCAGTAAGACAAAAACACCCATTACAAAGAATATAGCTGCCGCAATGGCGTGAATGAGTTTGAGAGGTAATTTTTTTGCAAAAGAGTTACCTAAGAAAACTGCTGGTACATCTGCAATCATCATGCCTAAGGTTGTGCCAATCACAACCATGATGGGTGAAGGATAATGGGCTGCCATTGCAATCGTTGCCACCTGCGTTTTATCGCCCATTTCAGCAAGAAAAAAAGTAACCAAGGTCGTAATAAAAACACCTGACTTCACCCCAAAAGAAGCTTCCTTATCTTCAATCTTATCCGGTACCAAGGTCCATAAAGCCATGGCAATAAATGATAATCCTAGTACCCAACGTAAAATTTCAGGACTTAATATTTGCGTAATCCACAACCCCAGTACACCTGCAAGACCATGATTCAAAATAGTTGCAAATAAAATACCTAAAATAATTGGTACAGGTTTTTTATATTTTGCGGCTAGTAAAAAAGCTAATAATTGCGTTTTATCGCCCATTTCTGCGAGCGTAACAATACCGGTACTAACTAGGATGCTGTGAAGATCCATTAGTGCATTCTTTTTCGGTTAAACAACGTGTAGCTAAACAATACTAGTAGTACTAAAAACCAAATCAACGACCAAGTAGGAACGGATAAACTAAAAATAGGCGGTAGGGGCATGCTACAAAAACCGTCAGCCTTAAAGAAAAAGGGTAAAGCCTTTACTATCTCAAACTGATTGATAAAAACTTCTAAGGGGTCTAAGCCACAAGATATTTCAGGATAAGCGATGACGTAAGCTTGACGTAGAGCAATGATTAAGCCGAATACGCTTGCAAGAATGGCTAACAGATGAAAAAAGAATTTTGTTTTTGGAATCAAATAAGCAAATAAGCAACTCAGGCCAACGAATAAAAATCCAAGCCTTTGCAAAATACATAATGGGCAAGGCGGGTAATGAACCCCATTCAAGCCGACATGTTGTAAAAATAATGCCACTCCCAATAAGGAAAAGCAAAGTAGTGAAACAAGTAGATAAGAAGTTTTAGGCATCGATTATTTTTGAAGTTACTAAGTCAAACAAACTTGATATAGTTAGAGTATTGTAAAGGAGCTAAAAATGACAGCAAAAAGTATTAAATTTAAATTATTTCTATTCTTAATTATTGCCCTGGGATTGTTCGCACTCTATACCTGGTTAACTCTAACATACACTTATTCTGAAGGAAGCCGCGCAGGTTTTTTACAAAAGTTTTCTAAAAGAGGCTGGATTTGTAAGACTTGGGAAGGTGAGATCGTAACTGGCAGCATGCTGGGTAATCAAGAAAAATTTATGTTTTCAGTCCGCGATGCAGATCTAGCTAAAGAAGTCAATGCAGCTATCGGTAAAAGAATTGAAGTAGATTATGCACAACATATTGGAATACCTTCAAACTGTTTTGGTGAGACAGAGTACTTTTTAAAGAATATAAAAACAGTTGCAGAAAGTATTACTTTTCAACGAGATGTTCAAACCGGAATAGTTGAACCTGGTAAAGAAATTGCTAATGATTCGATGAAAAAGTAACACTAAACTCTTCTATCAGAAAGGTTTACATCAGTATATAAGCTCTAGAGCTAATGTTAATAAGGGTTATCCTTAATAAAAAGTTCTCACAGGCTTATAAATTCGAGGTAAAATAGACTCGTACATTAATTAATTTAAGTACATCTCTAGAGTAAGTACATTTTAAGTTATTCATATCAAGGAGCATAATTTGAACAAAGCAGAACTCGTTGCAGCTATTGCTGGCGAATCAGAATTATCTAAGACTAAAGCAGAACACGCTTTAAATGCAGCTCTCGAAGCGATTAAAAAAGCAGTTACTAAAGGCGATAACGTTCAGTTAATTGGCTTTGGTACATTCAGTTCTGGTAAGCGTGCTGCACGTATGGGCCGTAATCCAAAGACTGGCGAAGCAATTAAAATTGCTGCTTCAAAGACTGTTAAATTTACTGCTGGTAAAGCATTCAAAGATAGCGTTAATAAGCGTAAGAAGTAATTAAATTGAAACCTCATTTAATGAGGATCAATTAAGACCCCCCAATATAGTTGGGGGTTTTTTTTAGTTTGAACTTTTAGGTTTGAACTAAGCGGCGATGCCGATGGATACTCATCAAAATCCCAACACCTAAGCCCAATGTTGTTAATGCTGTACCCCCATAACTAATGAAGGGCAATGGTACTCCTACAACTGGCAATAGTCCGCTTACCATAGCCATATTCACAAAAGCATAGGTAAAGAAAATAAGTGTTACAGAACCACCAAGTAGCCTCGTGTACAAATTGGGTGCACTTGCGGCAATTTTTAAACCACGCTGAATTAACAATAAAAATAAAATTAATAAAACAAAATTACCAACTAAGCCAAACTCCTCCGAATACACAGCAAAAATAAAATCAGTATGTTTTTCTGGAATAAAGTCTAAATGAGTTTGTGTACCTTTCAGCCAACCCTTACCTAATAATCCACCAGAACCAATAGCTATCATTGATTGAATGGTGTGAAAGCCTTTACCTAGAGGATCTGTTGTAGGGTCTAATAAAGTACAAACGCGGTGTTGTTGGTAACTTTTTAATAGTGGCCAAGTTACACCTTTGGCACAGATGGTGTCCCCGAAAATGATGATTAAAAGAATGCCAATTACGCCAAGCCCAATAAAAGGTAAAATAAATTTCCAGGGTAAGCCCGCTAAAATAATGACATAAAAACCAGCTGCAAAAACTAAGATTGCAGTTCCTAAGTCTGGTTGTCTAGCAATCAAAATAGTGGGTAATAGTAAAAATAAAAAAGCAACACCAAAATCCCATAGCTTAGTGTTTTCTTCGCGCTTATAAAAATACCAAGAAAGCATCATTGGCATTGCAATTTTCATAATTTCTGAGGGCTGAATGACCATACCAATATTTAGCCATCTCCGAGCCCCTTTTTTGATTAAACCAAAAAGAGCAACCGCGATTAAAAGTCCTAGACCAATTGAATAAATCCAAACGGAAGCTTTTTCTAACCATTTAACTGGAACCCTCGAGGTAAACCACATAATGATGATTGCTATCATTAGGTTTCTCAATTGTTCTACCCAGGTAATTACAGTACCTGAACTAGCAGATAAAAAGGTCACGTTACCGACAACGATTAAGGCAAGTAAGATAAAGCTCAGATTAGGATCTAATCCTGCCCAAAGAAACCGGATACGTTTAATTAATGAGCGTTTTTCCACTCTGGGATACCTCCGGGCCACTTATTGAGCATTAAATAATCAAAGGCTTGACGAACAATTGGCGCAGCAGCAGTTGCACCAAAGCCAGCATTTTCAACCACAATAGCCATTGCGTATTTAGGATTATCCGCTGGCGCAAAACCAATATACAAAGCATGATCTCGTTTGAATTCTGAAACCTGACTTGCGTTGTAATTTTTACCAGCTAAACTAAAAACTTGAGCAGTACCTGTTTTACCAGCAACGAGGTAACTAACACCAGCAAAAGGAACTTGGCCAGTACCGACTTGATTAACACCAATCATTCCATCAGTAATTGTTTTAATGTTTTCAGGCTTAAGCTCTACAACCCTTGACTCTGAGGGGACAGTTAAGATTTTTTCATGGGTAATCGGATCTTCAATTACCTTGACGAGATGAGGTTTCATCACTTTGCCATTATTTGCCACAATTGCTGTTGCTTGAGCAAGTTGTAAAATTGTATAACTGTTATACCCTTGACCAATCCCAATCGAAATCGTCTCTCCATCAATCCATTTTCCCTTAAGGGGATCTTTAAAGTAATTACGCTTCCATTCCTTTGAAGGTAATATTCCTTTAACCTCCCCGTTGATATCTATTCCGGTCAACTGCCCCAAGCCAACTTTCTCCATAAACTTTGCAATCGCATCGATTCCCATATCTCTTGCAAGTATGTAGTAATAAGTATCACAGGATAATGCAATGGAGCTTTGCATATTGACTACACCATGACCATTTTTAGCATCGTCTCGAAAGATATTATTTCCAAACTGAAAATAACCAGGGTCGGAAATTGACTGACTGGGTGTACGAAATTTCCCCTCAAGAGCTGCTAGTGCCATAAAGGGTTTAAAAGTAGAACCTGGCGGATAAGTGCCACGTAACGGACGATTAAACAAAGGTTTTTCGGGGGATTCGTTTAACTGTTTCCAAAGGTCAGAGTCAATCCCATCAACAAAGGCATTAGGGTTAAAAGTTGGCATGGAAACAAAAGAAAGAACATCCCCAGTAGCAACCTCGATAACTACTGCAGCTCCACGACGTTTTTCATAGAGTTGCTCTATTAGATACTGTAATTTAATATCAACCGCTAAAGTTAAATTCGAGCCTGGGATAGAGGGAGTAACTGATAAATTACGAATTACCCGTCCCCCAGCGGTAATTTCTACCTGATTTGAACCGACTATGCCCCTTAAGTATTTTTCATAACTTTGCTCAATACCAATTTTTCCGACAGACTGAATACCTTTAATACGAATTGCCTTCAAATCATCAGGGGTGTTTTCATCAGAGTCTTCTTCTAACTCCGCCAATAGTTTTTCTTTATCCTTAATCGACACTTTACCTGTGTAGCCTAGTAAATGAGATCCAAGTTGTTGATAAGGATATTCTCTAAAATATCGAACTTGAACATCAACCCCAGGGAATTCAAAACGGCGCGCATAAAACCTTGAAACTTCCTCGTCACTAAGGAAGTTTCTAATTGATAAGTTTTCTGTTTTCTTACTATTCTGAATAGTTCTTAGAAATTGTTGTTTATCTCGGGACGGTATCCGAATAACTTTATCTAAGGCATCTATTAATTCTGCAGGAGGTAAATTGATTTCTGCCGGAGTAATTTCTAGCGAGTAGGATGGCATATTGTTAGCAATGACAACCCCATTACGGTCGATGATAAGCCCTCGTTGGGCTGGAGTTGTGATAATGGCAATACGGTTACTCTCAGAAGCTGTAGAGTACTTTTTATGCATAATCACTTGCAGCCAAAAAAACCGTAAAAATAACAGAGACATGCAAATAATGACAAACCAAACAGCTATTTGAATTCTCTTTTGAAAATTATCTAAACGAATCGCCGGATCTATTTTGTTAGACATTGTTAATAACCGAAATCACTACAATTTTCTTCGAGCTAAAAAGGTACCAGGATGCGTTAATACTTTTCTAACGAGGGGCCAAAGACATAATTCAATCACTGCAGGAAATAAAATATAAGAAACTGAGAAAACAAAGGATGGAACCAGCAACCAAAAAATAATATTAATGATGGAATGGATTAATAAAAATATTTGGAACACAACTAGCAATTGACCGAGTGGAGAATTTGTTAATAATTTTCTACTCCAAAAAAACATGACAACACTTCCTACGACGTAACCCATGGCATGTAAACCTAGTGGACTAGAGGTCTGAATATCCATCATTAAGCCGAGTAGGAAAAATAAAATCAAGCTGATTTTTTCTGGGAAAAACAATACCCAATAAAGCAATACTGGCAAGATGAAATCAGGAATCCAAGGATGATTACCCCAAGGAAGCATATTGATCATAAAGGCGAACAATAAGGTCATTGTCATACTCATCAAGAAATTTGACCTCATCAGTTAACCCTTTTAAAGTTTTTCTTGTTCTTGATGGATTCAGGAACTATTGGGTTAGGGGCATCGTTGCTAGGACGATAAAGCAATACGATCAAATGTTTGGACGTATTTAAATCAGCTAATGGACGACAAGAGATTTGAGCTCCAGAATTATCTAAAGCACGTTCAATTTTAGTAATAATTGCGACAGGAATACCCGGAGGAAAAACCCCATCAATTCCTGAGGTTGATAAATAATCTCCGACATCTAAATCACCAAAATTACTTATAAAACGAAGTTCTAAAGGCGCAGCTCTACCCGCCCCAAATACAACCCCTCGTTGACCACTCCTAGACACCATTACAGGTATCGTAGCATCTCTTTCTTCGAGCACAGCGACTTCTGCGACATCATCGTATAAACGCACCACTTGGCCAATAATACCGGCTTCATTTGCTACAGGCATTCCCAACAAAATACCATCTTTTTTCCCACGAGAAATGACTATTTTTTGAGAGCTCGGATTAATTGGGTTGTAAATGATCTCTGCTGCAATGGAGGTGTAGGGACTTTGCTCTTTTAATTGAAGTAATTTACGAAGATTTTTGTTTTCAGATTCTAAATTTTCACTAGTACTCGATAGTAAGGTGAGATCTCTAATCGAATTTTTTTGTTCGGCGATGGTTTCTTTCATCGTACGCATTGTCATCAAGTCATCACCCCAACTAGACATGATTTTGCCTGGTTGACTAACTAAGATTTGAACCGGA
>Ga0209188_1002254_pt1 | contig 14456 bp, 24 predicted proteins | sample C_130625_EF_Meta_FD_187307 | JGI IMG/M metagenome (GOLD analysis project Ga0209188, IMG submission 187307) | Freshwater microbial communities from Lake Croche, Canada to study carbon cycling - C_130625_EF_MetaG (SPAdes) (version 2) | ecosystem: Environmental > Aquatic > Freshwater > Lake...
TGTAGAAACGCACAGGGGTGTTGCTGGTCTTGCTGGGGAGGTAGCGCGAGAAATCGGAAACCGAGTTCTTGATGTCGCTACCAACGATGGCGAGAAGATCGCCACCCTTGCCCGTCACGCTCCAGCGTTGCTGAAGCACACCACGGAGGGAATCCTCGGTGAATGCACTCAGGTTGCCAGAATAGATCTGGCTGCTTGAGAGCAACACATTGGACTGACCGAGGGCAACGGAATCAGCCGAAGCGGAGAGCCACTGACCAAGACCACGGGTCTTGTAAGCGACCGAACCGGTTCCTGCAACCGCGCCGTTGGCGCTGAGGCAGGTAGCCTCGATGTCTCTCTTGACCATTACGACGGCTTTTGCTTTGGCCCTCGCGAATTCCGTGGCTCCAGCCACACCCTGGGGATCAGGGTTGTTGATACCGGCGACGGTGGCGACGGTTTCCTCCAGGCGGCTGACGCCGGGGACCCGACGGAACTGCTGGATGTAGTTGCCGATGCGGTAGCGAGTCGACGCAAAGTCGGCTGCATCCGTGTAAGCAACTTCGGTTCCGTCAACGGTTCCGGAAGTGCTGGTGGAAGGATAGGAATCCACGAGCCACTCAACGTAAGCGTTGCTGGGTTTCTTGGAGCCCTTTTTGATGGAGGACGTCAGGACTGTTTCTTTGGCGTCGACGACGGCGATGATGTCGGAGAGGTCTTCCCTCTTACCGATCGAATTGAGATAGCTTGTAGCTGCCATAATTTTGGTGTTTTGAGTGTTTGAGTTGGATTAACCGCCAAAGTAGGCCGCGAGGTCATCCACGGATCCGCCAGTGACCACACGGTCAAAGCGGTTGGATTTCCCTTTGGTTGAGGCGGCTGGTGGCCTGCTGGCCGAGGATTTGGGAATCGCGGGTGCGATCACTTTCCTGGTGGCAGGAGGTGCTGATTTCTTTGCGTCGGAACCTTTGGATTCAGCCTGCTTGGCCCGCTCAAGGCGGACGCTCATTCCGAGCATGGCATCGCCGATCACCATCTCATAGCCGGGCAAGCGCTTGAGCGCCGGAACCTGCTTGAGGGTGTCAACGAGCACTTTGTGCTCGGCGGAACCTGTTTTGAAGAGTTCGGGGTAGGTTGACTTGGCTTCCGGAAGGATGGCATCACGCTGGCGAAGGTATTCCCTTCGAGCCGGGGCATGGTCGGTTAGGAGGGAATCAGTCTGGGCGACGTACCGGGCAATCTCGGCGCGATCAACATAGCGCTCCGTGCCGTCCGGGTTGGTCACCGTGGCGCCGTCGGGATTTTGCAAAGCCCAGGCGCGGACTTTCTTGGCCGCTGAGACCTTGATTTCCAGATCTTCAGGGCTGTCCATGTCAGCAAGAGGGTCTTCTGCAGTCGGCTCCAATTTGATCGCACTGCGCTTTTCCACTTCGGCTTTGAGGTTTTCGTTTTCGGCGCGGAGGGATTCCGCTGCGGTTTCGGCCTCTTTGCGACGGCGGGTCAGCTTGTCGATCCGTTTTTCAAGCTTCTTGACGGACTTGTCCTCTTCTCCTTCAGGAGCTTCCTCCTCTTCTTCGTCATCCTTTTTGTCTTCAGACTTGTCATCCTCCGACTCTTCAGGTTCCACCGCTTCCGATTCCTCTTCTTGTGCATCCGTTGGATCGGGCTCAGATTCGGTTTTGGATTTTGTTTTTCCAAGCGCCTGAGCCACCTCGGGAGGCAGATGTTCTAGGATGTCGCTGAAGGATTCCTCAGCTTCGGGTGCGGGTGCTGCTGTTTCTTGGGTGCTTTCGCTCATGAGTTTTTTGTGGCCCTCAAGAGGCCGGAATCAGCACTTCATTTTTCCCGGCAAATGCCAGGACGACGGAAATGCAGGAACGTCTCATGCGTCGAATTTTGCCGCCCGATTGCGGCACCCTTAAGCGGGTTTTTACTTAGGATCGCTGCCTCATCGCCTCAGCGCGGAGGTTGAGCAAATACTCTTCCAACTTGTCGAGGCCGTTCTCGCCACCAAGGGCGAATACGGTTTCACGGTCACTTTTGATGATGGCTTTGGCTTCAGAGCGTGCTTCGGTGCGGGCACGATCAATGACTTCAAGCACCGCCTGGAGCACGGGATGATCGGGATCAACGGCAAGCGCACCGAGGAGCTGCGCATCATCCATGCGCTCGGCACGGAGGACATAAGGTTTTGCGCGCAAGAGCGCCACAAGTCGCTTGATCATTTACTGTCGTGGCGCAGCGCCTTGGCCAGCTTGCAAAACGGGTTGCGTTCCGACGCGGCCGATCTGTGCATTGCCCTGCTGTTGGAGTTGGAAGGAAAGGAACTTGATCCGATTCTCAACCATTTTTGACAGCACCGGTCGGGCGGCAATCATCTGCTGGAGCTCAGGATTCATTTGGATGGATTGCTGCAGGGTCTGAAGTCTGAGTTGGTAGTTCATGCCACCCTGCGGATCCATTGGCGGTTCGATTCCGGCCACCATTTGCGTGAGGGCGCTTTGCTCGTCGGCCACTTGTGCTTGGGTGGCCTGTTCCATCGGCTGCAGGACGGCACCGGCCATGTTGGGGTCGATGCTGCGAAACATGAGTTCTGTGAATTTGCTGTAGTCGACACGGCCGAATCGGTCATTGGCAAGGACCGCTTGGATCAGGCCAAACTTTTCTTTGAGGAGTTCGTGATTGAGATCACGAATGTCGAACTCCAAGGAAACATCGAACATTCCCTGCACTTCACTGCGACCAGCATTCCAAGGACGGCCAAGCGGTCCAACGATGCGCACCACTTGGTCTTCCGCCATGTATTGCTGGCAGAGCTGAAGGGTCTGACCGATGACCTGACGCATTTCGATGAGCCACCCATCGACCAGATCCTGTTGGTGGAGCTGCGCGAGCTGGGGCGGGCAATTCTCGGTCATGCGACCAAGGTAGCGGTCGAGCGATGTCTGTGCGGCCTTTTCTACTTCGATGGAGGATCCGTCCCCCGGCGGTATTGACATCCAGGAGATCTCTTCACCTCGGCGGGATGGCCACTTGGTGCCGGGGCCGAATGAGAGGTTCATTGCGCCACGAGACGCGGGGACTAAAATAGGCGGGAGGACGGAAATGGACGTGCGATCAACCCGGGCATCACGCTGGGCTTTGACCTCGTTTTCCCAGGTGTCGGCAATGGTCGGGATGCCACGCGATTCTAGGATTGTGCGGGAAATCTGTTCGCGTTGGTGTACGACGTAAGGGTACTGGCCATGCTCGTAGGGCAGCGCCTCATCGAGGCCGACGCAATCGCGGACCCCAAGGCAGAGGACGGTATTCCAAACATTGGGAATCCCATCGTCATCGACCGATTTGCGGTGAAAATGGAAAATCTCAATTAAGTCGCGGCGTTCGTAATCCAAAATGCCCCAAAAGTTGCGTCGAGATTCGGAAAGAAGCAAAAGGTTGGAGGTCAAGGTGTCGACCACATAGCCCTTGCGCTTCACAGCTTGCTCCACCCAATCCTCGTCATACCCATGAGTATTGATCCGGTCGCGCAGCTCGCTTTCGGTGAGACGCTCACGGTGGGCTACCCAGGGAGCCCGTTGGATGTCGTCGGTGATGCATGGGAAAAACACATCGACCATCGGAAGGAGGGCGCTCCATCGAGGCATGGCCGAAAACACTTCCGGAACCGGAATTTCACAGCGTCCGGTTTCGCGCAGATCTTTGAGACAAGCGCGTGCGGCACCTTTTTTGAGGATTGGTGACATTCCGGTGAGGATACGGAGATTTTCCTCTTCGCGCAGCGGATCCATGACTTGCTCAAGCACTTGCTGTTTGACTGCGGCCAGTTGATTGGGGTCTTCGGTCGCGGCCATCATGGTGGCCAGTCCCTCAATGGTGATTTCCTGCGTGGTTCGGCGGAGCTGCTGATCCCACATGACACTGGTCACACTGGCTCCATAGGTCTGGCGCCAGTTGGCGGCAAGTTGCAGCTCGCGGCGGATCTGAGGGCGCATTTGGTTCCAAATGACATATTTAAGCAATGTGGAAACCTTTTCTGCATACTCAACATCCATGCCATCCATGGCCACGGCTTGAGTGTTGGCACGGGTGAAAGCGCTCATCATGAGGGCAACCTGCTCGTTGATCGCGCTGTCAATGATGCGCGGCCTCATGTCACTGGCACCTTCCCAGGGGAAGGGTTGGGCATTGAGATCCGCCCCATGCTTACGGCCATCGGCAGATTGCCCATTCCAAAGGTTGAGCCGGGTATGATAGGCTTTCTCGCTGCGGTTATAGTACCAAAACGCGTCGCGGGTGGATTGAATCAGTTCCGTTGTGAGGATGGAGAGGTTTTCACCAAGGTCACCCTCGGCATCAAGTGCTCCGATCCGCTCAATCTTTGACCCAGTTCCGTCGTTAAATGACATTTCGGGTCAGAATAGGGTCGAAACCCAATACCCTTAAGAAGGTTCAGTAACACCCGCCGGGATGTTGTGCCGGGCGCAAAATATCCCCCTCTAGGTATTGCAGGTCTGCTAGGACGGCATAGCGGAGCACATCGACAATATCTTTGAGCGCCCCCTTGCGGCCGTCGGCACCAGTCCATTCTTTGAGTGCATAAATCACGTTTACGCAATCCCTGGAGACATAGAGTCGAGGTTCGTTGTCGGGGCCGATTGGCTTGTCGGGATCGTAGGCCAAAAGGTTGTTGATTAGGTCGACTCCTTCGTCGATTTGTTCTCCGCTAGTGGCCAGAAATTCCATGCCGATTTCGGAACATTCTTCCAGCAAGGTCGTGGTGCCGGTCTTGGCTAGGGTGGAGCTGTTGGCGTAGCGTGAATCCATAAACCGTTCCGTGATGACCTCGCCCACCTCAAGGCGCTCAATTTCTTCTTTGTATTCTTGTAATCCCCACCCAAAGGTTTTCTGTGCATCTCCGGGATCTCCATCGCTCTTGTTTGCGCTGGGCACCGCCCACGGGCCGACCACGCCGACGCCGGTGATGTAGCGGTCGACCGGCGGCCATTCCCGATAAACGGTGAGGCGACCACGAATATCGACCCGCACCCAGATCATGAACCAGTTTCGGCCGGAGCATGGATCGACAATTTGAAAATTGGTTCCTTCCGTTGGGACGCGTTCGGCATCGACCACATGGACATCATCGCGGAAACGCGGAAAGCGGGAAACGCGGGATCGGGTGGCTACCCCATAGGCCCGGCAGAGGATAGTTTCCCGGTTCTTCCCTTCCAGCACGACTCGGAGTGATGGGTAGTTCCCAAAAGGATTTTCTTGGGTGTGAAAATAAATGATGGAGGCATTACGGGCCAGCGGTTGTTGGATGAGCGGAACCATTTCGCACCCATCGCCGGTGATCTTGGGAAGCAATTCCCCGGCGGCCTCCTCGGTGGTCACAGCACCATTGAGGATTGAGGCCACGGTCGGCGTATACCCGGCCACTGGGGTGAAGGTGACGTGAAGCAATCCGTTGCGGGTCAGTAGTCGGTAGCGCAGCGCTTCCAACCAATCAGGGGTGACCAACTCATCGGCCCAGGCACAATCCAACTCGGCACCTTCCACGCTTTTGACATCCATGGAGTAAAACTTGAAAACACACATACTGCCATTTGGCAGCACTAGCTTGTTCTCCGTGAATCCACCCGAAACGCTGTAATTAATCTTAGTCGTGGTTCCCTGCCTCAGTTTTCCCGTTTCTGAGCGGTATTCCGGCGGCAAGTATTTGTAAATGAGGCCCTGCTGGTTTTCTATGGAACTGGCCTCGGTCGACTGTAGGCACCAAACTTTAGCAAAGTCCTTTTGAATCATCAGTTCCACAATCCGCTTGGCCGCCCGTTCGCTCTTTCCGGCCCGATTGCCGCCAAGGTTCCATTCTTCAATCACACCAACCGGATACTTTTCCCTCAACCGGTATCGTTCTGCATCAGCACGCGCCCAGGAGGCCGGTTCAATTCCGTAGCGCAGCGGGTCCGCTTTTTCCAACCGGATCCCTTCCTCCCGAGCCGTGATGAAAGCGGCAAGCTGATCGCGTGTAAAGATCCGCTCCCGCTCACCCACCCGAGCAGCGATCCGACCATCCTTTCGGCGGCCAATCAGCTCAACAATCGGGTGAACGGGATGCGGGGTCTGAATCATTTACCAGGGAATATCATCGGCGCCATGCACGGGGTGATCGGGCTGGCTCTTGGCGCTCGGCGCCGGGCTCTCGACGCGGGCCGTCGGCACCCAGGGATCCTTGACTTCCCCCTTGATATATTTCTGGCCCTCAATCTTGGAACCGACTTTGCCCTCGTTGATCCATCCGGCCAGATCAAACTTGGTGCCGTCAGGCAGTTCAATGGATCCCGAATAGATGGGTTTGCGGGGGTGATCGCCCTCTTTTTTGATGTTTTTAAATAGGACAAATGTCCCTTTGACTGCGGTGCTTTCGCTCATGGTGTTGTTGGGTTTGGTTGTTACTCGTGTGCTGAAAGTTTTTCGTAAACCCGTGCGACCAGTTCTCCAAACTCGGTAACGGCTTCCTCTTCAATGTCGGGGAATCGGGCGTGCAGGAGTTCATGAACGGTGCATTCCACGAGGGAGCGGGTGCGGCCATTGTGCGCGGCGTGGATCACGATTCGGCGCTGGTGTTTGTCGGCTGACCCGTCGTCGACAATCCCAGCAGTACGGCCGGGAAACCCAAAACCGATGCTCCACCGTTTCCCTAAGATTGTGGCCGTGCAAACGCGCTTGAAACTCATACCTCGGGGTGCGGCGAGACGGTGCGGCGATTTTCTTGATTTTGACGCGCCAGCATTTGACCGGCCTTGGCAAAAGACAATCCAACCAATTTGTTGTGCCGTTCGTCATCATCAGGTTCGGTGGCAATAATGTGGCGAATCGCTGTGCTAATATAAGCATCAGGATCTTTTTTTTGGAAAATCGCGTCGTAATTATTTCGGAATGTTTGCGTGAAACAATTCCTTGGCACCGATCCTTTTCCAGCGCTCATTCCTGATCCTCCTCATCAAAGATCTCGTTTCGGACGCGGGTTTTTGTGCGTTCATTTTCAGTAATGAGCCAGTTTTTGACTTGGCCATATCGGGCAAACCAATTCCCACATCCGCTGTAAATGTTGACAACCGACTGATCGCCGTCGTCCACTTCTTGTCGGCTGGCAAAAATTTGGACGCTGTCAAAATGTTCACCAAGTCGTGCCAGGACATCGCTGATCATTTGCATGTCCGCATTATCTTCGGCTGATGCGGTCACAAATCCTCTTTGGAAATCGACCAAGTTCCGCTTGCCCAAAGGCGGATCTGATCGGTACGGAAATGCATGAGTCGGCCGCCATCCTTGAGCGCCACGCACCAGAGGTCATTTTCCAGGGGCCCAGCGGCCTGCACATAAATGGCGCGGCCATCTCCCACCGGAGTGACAACCTCAAACGGTACTGAAAACTCATGGATCACTGGGCGCCTCCCTCAATTTTACGACAGGCCATGTATCCCAGCTCAAAGGCCTGACGAAACCGCTCCATTTGATCAGTAATGACCGACCCATCGGCATTCACGGCACGAATGCCGTCGGTCTTCCAATAGCGTTTCCAAATCGGATCCTCCGCGTAAATGCCCGGGTTGGTAATCTGATCAAAGTCAAAAGGAATGGTATTTCGGTCGGCTTCAATGGATTTCTTTCTCCTGCGCTCTTCGGCGTGGCTGTACAGCGCCTCGCCAGATATCAGTGAACTCATAGGGATTCCTCTTCGGCATGATCCTCACGGATATCGGCCAAAATGTTTTTAATCAGAAGGGCAACTTCCGAGTTGCGGCCGTGATAACGCACGGCCAGTTCATAGTGATGTTGGTGGATGAGAGCGCAAATGCGCTCACGCATTTCATCGGCACCTTGTTTGTAGGTTGTGTTGCTCATCGGATTTTGTGTTGTGGGTTGATGTTCATGCTGCGTAGGGAAGCTGAACGGATCCGCGCAAGAGCAACGCCAGACGGTTCACAAAATCGGATGTTGTAGAGTCATTGATGAGTATGCGCTGACTAAAAAGTGCGTGATTCTCGCTGACGTGGGATTCAACCGCCTTGGCTTCCGGGCGATGTACCCTGACGATTAATGCATTGCGCCTGAGTAAAGCATCAAGTTCATTGGGATAGCGCAGGTCATCCACCACGATCCGCGTATCAGAACTCCAGAGCATAGCTTCTTCGAGTCGGCGCTCCCACGCTCGCACCCAAATATCACCTCCGATCAATTGCCGACCCCACTCATCCCCCAGAGTCTGCATGGCGCGACGGGGAGTTTTTCCACAGAGCGTGTCGCACGGAGTTTCTTTAAGCGGACCATCGATCTGGTCAAAGGTAAGCCCAAAATCGCGGAGCATATCTTTGAGTGGATCGGCAAACCGAATTCGCCGATATCCATGATCAGTGACCAAATGCTTTGCCGCCGTGGTCTTTCCGCTACCAGCTGGGCCACTAAAAGCCACAATGCGTGGCCAATCATTCCGCATTGGTTGTTCTTTAGCGTTATACTCAGGCCGCTTGAATGTCAGATTCATCGTCGGTATCGGCGATATTCACGCCGGTGTTGTAGATCGGTAGAGGGGCGAGGCTTGTTCCATCCCTAGCTTCATGCATTTTGTCCAGAACATGGCGCGGGGTCGAAATCCACCACAGATCGGTCGGAACCATGGGATTCAAATCTCCAGGGATAAGCCCAAGTCGTTTACGAATCCGGCAAGCCTGCCATCGAATTTTTTCCGTGCTTACAAAATCGCAGTAAGCTGCAAAATGTGGACCCTTGAGAAAATCGATTAACTCCCGAACTTCGGCCACCGATTTGTAGCCGATTGGCTTGTATCGCCAATTTTCGTTCACCACATGGCGCCAGCGGCTTTCGGCAATTTCTTCGCCTTTCACGGCACCCAGCTCGCGCAGGGTGATGTAATCGAGCACTGCCTGCTCCAGCATAGCCAACATCAATGCCCGGGGAGGATCCTCAATGAATTTCATGCGGCCTCCCGTCGCAAGTGACCCCACACCGAGTTGGGATCGTGCGGCTCGATGTTCCGTTTCTTCAGAAAAGCATCGCACGCGCGACGCATAGCGATGGAATCACCCATGGAAAGGTCTGCCGTAGCAGACTCGACGCGAAATCGAAGAGGTTTTCCGTTCATTGCGGGGGCAATTTCCTTATCTTTCACGAGGCCTCACTTTCTTTGGCCGCAGTGTCAACCTTAAGGAATTTCTCGTGTTCTTTGTCCCAGGCTTCACGGACCGTATCGGTCGTACATCCCAAAGCGTAAAAAACGCGTGAATAGATTCCACCATTCTCAACAATGACCCGCGCCAAGATCACCGGCACATTAAGCCCATCCGGCTGTGTGATAAAGTACGGGGCACCCATTAGCACCCGGGCAATTTTGAACTTTTGGTTTTCGGTGGTCATGGCAGGGATCAAGCGGCCTTCTTTTTGTATTGGTGCTGAGACGGCGCATTGGAGTACCGCTTTTCAGTAACGGATCGAAAGCGGGTCTTCTCACCGTCAAAGATCAGCTCAATCGGACTGCCCGATTTTTTTTCGTCGTTGTCGTCATACTCGACATCGTCTCTTGAGGTGACAGGGCCATTCCGTTGTTTTCTCACATAGAGCAGTGTCGGCATCGATGCGTCCTCCTTGTTCCGCTGCATCATCAACACGATGTCAGCGTCCTGCTCAATAGACCCAGACTCGCGCAAGTCGGAAAGCTGAGGAGCTCCACGGCGATCAGCCTCACGATTGAGTTGAGACAGGGCAATAATGGGAACATCCAGTTCTTTTGCTAGGGTTTTCAACCCTCCGGTAATGTCGGCAATCTCTAGGGCGCGATTAGCGTCGCCCCTTTTGGATGGGCACCGCATAAGCTGCAGGTAGTCAATCACAATCAGGCCAATCCCCGACTGCATCTTAAGCCGCCGGGCTCGGGCCCTTAGTGCGTAAAGCGAGAGGGACGGGGTCTCGTCAATAAACAGGGTCTGCTTGCTGACGGTGTTTCCGGCCATAGCAATCCGAGGCATATCCTGCTTGCCAAAGAATCCGTCGCGACACCTCTGCAAACTGACATCGGCCGTCGCGCAGATCATCCGCTGGGCCATCTCCATGCCGCTCATCTCAAGCGAGAACAAAGCGACTCCGTAGCCCTTTTCCGCTGCGTGCTGCAGAATATTCATGCTCAAAGCGCTCTTTCCTACTGAAGGCCTCGCCGCTAGGACAATCAGTTGCCCGCCCTTCAATCCGCTAAGCATCCGATCAAGGTCGACGAATCCGGTTGGAACTCCCATAAGTTCTTGGTTTCCTCGCGCCTTATACGCCGCCTCAAACTGATTGATCGCACGATCCACATATACCTTGGCTGGTTTCAGCAACTCATCCTGCTTCTGGAATGATGCCCTAAGGTTGTAGAAGGCCTGCTCCACGTCATCGAGCATCTGGTCGGGGTTTCCCTCATCGGCATGGGCGCTGGCCGTGGCCATGATGTCGTGGCAAGTCTTCCAGATTGTCACCAGCAGGGCCTTCCGCCGTACCTCGTCAACGTGCTCGGAAAGCACAGCCAGGGTGGGGGCAGCCACGGCAACCAAAGTCACCGCAGCGATGCCCCCGCAGGCATCGATGAGATTCCGATCTATCAAGTGCTGCGTCAGGCTTTCTAGGCCACATCCTCGGCGCTGGTGAAACAATTCCAACAGTGATTCGGCAATGGTGCGGTGGCCCTGGCCTCGGAATGCCTCCGGTCCAAGATTCCTCTCAATCACAAACGGAATCGCATTTGCCGGGTCTTGGATCATGCAGGAAAGCACGATCCGCTCGCTCTCAGGCGATGGGTTAGGGAGTTTGTCTAAGAGACTCATGCGGCCTCCTCGTTCTGATTGGCGTGGATTGCCTCAGTGATCTCGCCGACTAGTGCCGCGTGTTCAATGACCTCGGCCTGCACGCTTGCAGGCAGCAGGCTGAATCCGGTGGGGAAATTGGCCCCATTAATCCCATCGGGGAAATTCTGCGGATAGCGATCAATCAGGATCTCACGCCAGTTCGATGGAACCATAGGACCCGCCGCCCTTTCTTTTTTTTGCGCGTATTTTAGCTGATCCTCCCAGCATCCAGCAGAGAGCCAGGTTGCTGGGTTTTTCCACTCGGGGTAGAACTCATTGCGACTACGGGCCTGAGCCCGATCCACTTCCTGCAGCCGCACGGCCTCAATCAAAACATCAGTCGCTGGACGATGCTTAATTCTCCTCCATGCTTTCCACGCGCCGCGCTTTTCTTTTTTTTCTGGGTAGGCTTTCCAGAAAGCAAGAAAGTCAGCAGAGAGACCTTGATCGGGATGGGAGCGGTCTGAGTCTTCCCACTCAGTCAGCGTTTTTTGATCGTCCCCGCCGGGGACTATAGGGGTATCATTCTTACTCTTATCTTTCTCTTTCTCTGGTCCCACTTCTTTTGGGGCAGAATTCGGATGCTTGTCCGCTTTTCGTGCGGACATTTTGCGGACAGAATCCTGTGCCCTCTTCTTTGCACTGGTTCCATTGTTCTCATCGTAGTCCTTCATCATCAATGAGTTGCCATCAATGGAAAGCCACTCGACAGAAATCATTGCCGTGGAAAACCCTTTCCATCCGATCATTTCGTCCAAGATTTCAGGACTGTATCCGACAAGCTCTCCATTCTCAGAATGCGTGTCGAATAGCGACCAGACGGCGTGCAGCGCTCCGACTGTGCGAAGTCTGTCCGCTTTTAAAGCGGACGAAATGCGGACAACCTTTGGATTGGTAGACAGGTCGACCTTCATCTTGATCCAGTGGCTCATGTTTAGAGCCTCCCTTTGGTACGCGGCCGCGCCTCGCAAACGAAAACGTCAACCTGATCAGTCCACCCGCAATCAGGCATAATCATTCCTTTGCACCAGGACGAGCTGTCCGCCACGCGGACACGCAAAACCTTTGTCCCTCCAGGGCGCCGTGCTAGGACGAGCTTGGGGTTTGGTAGTGACGCGGCCGTGCAAATCAGGTCACCGGCATCAAGACGGGTGCGGATCTTGGCCACTCCCGCCGCATTGATCCGTATGAATCCCTCATCACGGGTATAGTCTTTACCCAATGCTAGGACAGCCCGTCGAAACCACCCAACATCTTCGGCATCGATGCCAAGCTGCTCCCCGGCACCCACCTCGCTATAGGTAATCCCATTTTTTGGTGATGCCGCAGGAATCGGTTCAGCTGGCGCCGTGTTTTTTTCAACCGATACAGGAATGTCATCATCAGGGGCTGTGGTGCCCTGTGGCGCGTTCTTTTTGCCAAATAGGGTGGATAGTGCCGAGAATGCACCCGACCCTTCTTTTTTTTGAAATGTCATAAGTCAGAATGTGATCTGGCGTTTTTTGAAGAGGCGCTTCACGGCATCGTTGGATTTCCATCCGAGCAATTCGGCAAGGGTGGGCTCGCCGGGCGTCTTTTTTATTTTTTTCTGGTAGCAGTGGCCGTTATGTCGGAAGGACAGCAGGCGCACCTTCTCCAGCGTGGTGGTGTGGTCTTTGGTGTTCATGGATCGATTAAAATAAAATTTCTGAGATACAGATCAGTCGCGGTTTCTGGCCCGAGGCTTTGATCGTGACCCCCTCCCCCCCTTCGTGGATCGGGGCGCCTTAGACTTCGATGCCGGGGCTGTGGCTGCAGTTGATCGGGTGGCCTTGGCCTTGGATGCCTTGGGTTTTCTGGTGGGTTTCTTACCCGAAAGCGACGCAGGATCCGACGCAGTCGCCTGCTCAACAGAGGCCAATGCGTCAGAAACAACTGATTGCTCATCAGTTGTTGGGGTTTGTATATTAATTTGTGCCTGGTCAATTTGACATACAGACTCGGCAGCCGAGAGCTCGGATACCTGGGCAATCTGCTCTATCCAGGCATCGGGATCGGGCTCAGGCAAAGCCGCTATTAAATCCATATTCTCGGCCACCAGATTGATTCCAGAAACCTCCTCAACGATCTCGGCATCGATGACCGGAAGATCATCCAGCATCTGTGCCAACCCAGCCGCCACTTGGCTCTGCTCCACCTTTTCAACGCGGGCCGTCACACCTCCGGTGAGCACCTGACCCTTATCGATTAAGATGCCAACGGCCATCGATAACTCACCCGGCTTGATTGATCCGTCAGCAATGATCTCCTCAAGGCGCTCAACTCCGAGAGCCGCAACCTTCAATGCTCGAGCACCTAGTTCCTTTCTATGTGTGTCAATAGTGGAACCCTCGCGGATCATCACCGCTTCAATCGTCCGATGGTGCAAACCAGTCAGTCGTTTAATCTCCCGAATGCCAGTTCCCTGACCTAGAAGCTGAACCGTGATCCGATAAAGATCCGGACGCTGAGACATCAACCGCTCACCAGTAGACGCTCCGGTAAAAGCAGGAAAACCTACCTTTTCCAAAGCCATCTCTTCTTCAGAAAAAAGAAGAGCCGGGGATTGCGGATCCTGAGACTCCATTACATTCTAGACCTCCATAGCCCGATTAAAAAAAAGAAAAGGGCCGCGTACAGGGCCGTCTCGATTAGGTTGGTGATCATGCCATGTGAGAATGGATGAACTGCTGCAACGAACTTTCGGCAATGCGGTAATCCTTTGGCGTCAGTCGAAGAATCTCACCAAATCGCCCGTCAGCTACCCAAGTGCGTATCGTCTTGGTGGAAAGCGATAGGCGCTCAGAAACCTCCTTGATGCGCAGATAGCGCTCACCGGCCTTTGGCATGGCGCTCACTGGCCACCTCCTGGACGAACCGTAGATTGGATCTTGGGAGAGGATCCCGAGAACGGACATGGTCGGGACTCATACCGAACCGCCTTTGCATACCAGGACAAAAATCGGCGTAGGATATTCATGCCATCACCTCCGCGTTTGAATGGCCAAGGCCAAGCCATCGAAGGTCATCACGCCAAACCGCCTGAGCCTCGCGGGGATTGTGAGTAAATGTCCTCAGCGATCCGTTTAGGGTGATTCTATAAAAAAAAGAAACCGGCGATGCGACAGCGGCTTTGAGCAACGGACCAGGAATCACCTTTTGCATGATCAGGCGGTGACGACCCTTTCGGATCTCCAGCTCAATGATCTCGCGGTTCATGGTCAGCGAGTGATGCGGGAGATTGCCCACGCTAGGAAATCGGCCAGTTCATGGCGACCGATGATTAAAACAACGGTAAGAACCGCGAATGCTAGGGCAATCATGCGGCCTCCCTTTCGGTCGCATCGACCAGATTTTCGGATTCTTGATTTACCCGCTTGGAAAGAATTTGACGAATGATCGTAGAGCGGGAAGTGCATTGCGCCTTCGCCTGCTCATCGAGCCATTCGACTAGATCCTGTGGGACTCCAGCGGCTGCGATGGTGGTTGTGTTTGCCATAAGTGAATTGCTTATGGGGATAGATCATTAAATGAATTGCAATGACCTTGCAATAG
>Ga0209188_1002262_pt1 | contig 14408 bp, 1 predicted proteins | sample C_130625_EF_Meta_FD_187307 | JGI IMG/M metagenome (GOLD analysis project Ga0209188, IMG submission 187307) | Freshwater microbial communities from Lake Croche, Canada to study carbon cycling - C_130625_EF_MetaG (SPAdes) (version 2) | ecosystem: Environmental > Aquatic > Freshwater > Lake | place...
CAGCAAAATTATTTTCCGTCTCCAATAATAAATAGTTAGCAGAATTATATGAAGTTCCCCAACCAACATAACCAGCTCTTGGTTGTCCTGTACCTGGTTGATAAAATGAGATAAAACCACAAAATGGAGATACATTACTTCCTGCATTTAAAGTAATATATCCAGTATTCGCAGTAGAATAATCATATACCCTAAGACCTGTACCGGCTGCACCACCAACAGCATTAATATCTAATTTATAAGTTGTTGAATTTGTTCCTATACCAATATTACCACTAGTATCTATAACTAATCGATTTGTATAATTTGCTAAAGTTGTTCCTGTACATAGTGAAATTGTATTTAATGCTGTAATTCCAATGGGTCTTGTATCATTATATAGAGTATTTCCATCCCATCCACCAATTCTTAATCCTCCTAAATATGAATAAGTAGTCGTAGATGTAGCTGTTAGAGTGTTCCCACCAATAGTTCCATTAACTGTTAAATTATAAGTTATAGAACTTGATGTATTAATACCTACAAATCCAGAACTATTAATAAATATATGAGGATTTGTAGTAGTTGAATTATTGCCTGCATTAATGATAATATTACATCCAGCATGAAGAAATAAATTATTTGCGTAAGAAGTATTTAAAGATGTTGTTGTTGTTCCTCCAATACCAATAAAGGCATTGGAAGTTGCATTATTAACAAATTTAATATTTGCATTTGAAGCAGCAGTAGAATTAGTTAAAGAAACCATATCATTATTTGCAGAAGTTAAACTCATATTACCACCAATATAAGATGCAGTAGAACCAATAGTAACATTATTATTATTTATTGTTAATGCAGCATTAATATTAACAGCACTATTTAAAGTAGTAGTTCCGCCAGAATTAACAGTAAAATTATTATTTACAACAAGATTAGATGTTACATAATAACCAGCAAAATTATTTTCCGTCTCCAATAATAAATAGTTAGCAGAATTATATGAAGTTCCCCAACCAACATAACCAGCTCTTGGTTGTCCTGTACCTGGTTGATAAAAAGCAATATAACCACAATTATAATTTGTGGTATTATTACCTGAAAATAATCCGATATAACCTCCTGTTCCAAGATTATAATCATTAATTTTTATACCACCTGAAGTACTATATTGTGTATTAATATCTAATTTATATAGTACACCTGGATTAGTAATACCAATACCTATATTAGAATTTGCATTTATTATAAGTGAATTATAACCATTAGTATAAAATCTTGTATTATTTGGAGAAGAAATCCATAATGTTCCACCTTCTATTCCAATTGAATATGGATATATAGTATTATCTCCAACATATAAAACTACTTTATCACCAGTTCCTCCATATTTACCCAAAGATGGCGGAGCATAAGATGTAGTTGAAGAAATAAAAATATTACCATTAATATCTAATTTAGCATTAGGAGCACTACTTCCAATACCAATATTACCATTATTAGAAATAAATAAATGTGGTGTAGTTGCGGTTGAATTATTACCTGCATTAATGATAATATTACATCCAGCATGAAGAAATAAATTATTTGCGTAAGAAGTATTTAAAGTTGCTGTAGAAGTTCCTCCAATGCCAATAAAGGCATTTGAAGTTGCATTATTAATAAAATTTATATTTACATTTGAAAATGGCGAAGAATTAGTTAAACTTAATAGATTATTAGATGAAGGATTTGTAATTCCTATTCCAATAGATCCACTTTGAAGAATTGTTAATGCACTATAAGTTGATGTATTATTTACAATTCTTAAGTCATTAGTTCCATTTTGTCCATAATCATTAATAATAGTCCATCTTGGAGTAGATGTCGAAGAAGGAGCATTCAAAAAATCAATTCTTGATGCTATATTTGTTGATCCACTACCAGAAATTAATTTTAATGTTGCTTGTCCAGTTGTTCCACCAGTTGCATCTATAGATAAAATAGAATTAGCACCAGTCGTATATAAATGCAATAACCCACTTGGCGAACCTGTACCAATTCCAATATTACCATTATTAGAAATAAATAAATGTGGTGTAGTTGCGGTTGAATTATTACCAGCATTAATGATAATATTACATCCAGCATGAAGAAATAAATTATTTGCGTAAGAAGTATTTAAAGTTGCTGTAGAAGTTCCTCCAATGCCAATATAAGCATTCGAAGTTGCATTATTAATAAATTTAATATTTGCATTAGCAGTAGTAGAAGAATTAGTTAATGAAATTATATCATTATTTGCAGAAGTTAAACTCATATTACCAGTAAGACTTAAACTAGAACTGTTGATAGTTGCAATTGATGATCCATTTACGTAAAAAATATGAGAATTTCCAGTTGGAACATTATACCACATTGCACCATTTTGAACACCAATTCCCATACATCCAGCACTATTATTATTAGCGCCATTATAAATCATAATTGATAAACCATCAGACCCAAATGAATTAACAGTAGTACTAGGAGGACCAGATGTATAATTTGCAGGTATAAAAAATCCAACACCATAATTTGTAATTGTAATATTTGATAATACATCTAATGAAGATGATATTGTATTAATACCGATATTACCTCTATTATTAATAAATAGATGTGGTTTATTTGTAGTCGCATTATTACCAGCATTAAGAATAATATTACATGTAGAATGAAGAAATAAATTATTAGAATAAGAAGGATTTAAAGTTGTTGTTGATGTTCCACCAATACCAATAAAGGCATTAGAAGTAGCATTATTAATAAATTTAATATTTGCATTAACAGAAGTAGAAGAATTACTTAATGTAATCATATCATTATTTCCTGTATATAAATGTAATAATGCAATAGGATTAGTTGTGCCTATCCCAACATTACCATTATTTATATTTAAAGATCCATTAATAATTATTTGATTAAATTCAAGAGAATCAATACCATTATTCGAAGATACAACTGAATTAAAAACAAATGCAAAATAAATATATGATGTATTAGATACTATCGTTGGAGATGTATATGCATAATTAGTTCCTCCATTATAAGAACTAGTTGTTAATGTATTTGTTAATAATAATGTAAAATTTAATCCATCATTTGATGCTAATAAATAATATGTTTTTGGAGGGGAAGCTAATCCTGGAATATAAATAGAATAACATGGAATGAATGTAAAATAATTAATATTAAATGGATATGGATATTGAATAATTATCCAATCGCCGTAATATATTGTTCCCCCTGAATATAATGATATATAGGATGGTGGAGATAAATTATAAGTACCTTGAGCATAATAATTTTTAGCACCTTGATAACCTAAATAAGGTGTTGCAATATTACTTCCATTAAATGCTCCACTTAATGCAGTAGTTGTAGTTGTGCCATTTAGAACAGATGAATAATATAATATAAATGTATATCCAGAAGCAGTTAATGTTTCTTTATATACTGTTGCTGCATAAGAATTTGTAAAAATACTTGTAGTTGTAGTAACATTAGTAGTAGTTGCATTTGTTGGAAAATTTCCAATCAAAGGAGTATTATTTATATATATATTATTTATTTTAGAAGTTCCTATAACATTTAAAATATATGAAGAATTATAAGAAGTTCCAATATTTAAAATATTTGTATTTAAACTATTTGAATTAATAGTAGCAATTGAATTGCCTCCTACATAAAAATTATGATTAGCAAAATTAGGTACAGAATACCATAAATTATTACTATTCATACCAAAAGAATAAGGGTGTGAAACTCCATTAACTCCCTTATATAATATAATACGATCTCCTGCTCCGCCATAAGAATTAATAATTTGCGGTAAATTTAATTGTAAATTATTAGAAATATTTAAAATTCCATTAATATCTAATTTTGATATTGGATTAGTAGTACCTATGCCAATATTACCATTATTAACGAGAGATAGGACATTACAAGAATTCACAAGAAAATCAAAATTACTACTACCAGATGGGACAGTTAAATTTAATTGTGCCAACGACATTTAAATTATAACTATAAAAAAAAAGAATTAAAATTATCTTATCTAATTGGACATACACCACCTACACATTCATTTGTCAATTCGTTTTCTGATTGAGTTCTAATATTCCCAGATGTAATAGGGATTACCTTAGCAATCAATTCTTCATATTGTTCCTTCGTTATTTCTTCAAATGGCGCTTGTTTAAATCCGTGATCATTATGTAAAAGGAAACTACAAGTTTTAACATTATCTGAATAATTTTCAACTAACCATTTTTTAATATCATCTAATTCATTTAATCTATAATAGACGGTTACAGAAACTGAATTATCGCTCCAATTCGTTTGTAATTCTTTCACAACATTCAATTGATCCAATGCAGTCATATCCTTAGCGAGAACCGTACCTTCTGGATATTTACATGGAAATTCAATAATTTGAGTATTTTTATCATTAGTACCATCAAAATTCTTTTGATATTCAACAAAGAAATTATTCTGCTTTGCTAAATTAATTAATTGAGTATTATTTGAACCAATTCTAATTCTTCGAATGAAATGTTGATAAATTCCGGGATGTGCACCACTACAAACGCCAGATAATAGAGATAATGTCCCAGATGGTTTAACAGTTGTTAATTTGACAGAAGTATCAACACCAATTTTTTTAGAATAAGATTTATCAAAATCTCTCAGATATTCATATAAATCACTTAACCAAGATTTCTGTTCATCAGAACTTTGTAAATAACCAGTGATGCCAATTCCCATTCTCATATTCTTATGAACAATCTTTTCAGTTTCTTCTTGATGACATTTCAATAATAGAGAATGTTTGCAAATTCTATATAAGATTGTTGCAATCTCTTTCAATTCCTCATAACTATTGATATTACATAAGAAAATTTCAGATAAACAACAAGTTTCATAATTTGCGAGTGATTGTTCAGCACAAGGATTAAAACCTTCTACGAGAGGATCAGGATATTTATCACCATCCTTAATTCTTCCAATCTTTCTTGAAAGATTTAAATTAATTAATCCATAAGGTTCGCCATTACCTTTATAACCTTCCCAAAATTCAGAAGGTAATTTAGAAACATCATCACAAACAACTGAATTATTGCTCATACATCTCCAATTAGGAATATTTCCCATATCCCATCGTTTCGCATTAAGATATTCAACATCATCATAATCACCTAAGCAAATTAGAGCGGAATTATGAGTTAAATAACCATTACAGAAGAATTCGTGAACTTCATCGACTTCAATATCAAATGTTTCTACTTCTTTCAAATATTTGATTTCAATAATATCAGTAGGACAACATTTAATTTCATTAATTTTAATTACGTCTTTATCTTTAATTTTAAAATCATCATCATTGTCATCAATGGTAATAATAGTATAATCATTTATTTTCATAAGGGAATGATAATCATCGATGATAATATTATAATTATTATTATTATTAATTCCAATAATTCCACAAGATAGAAGAAGATTATTGAATTCAATTGCATATTCATAATTATAAAATTCAATAACAATTGAATTATGAAAATTAGTTCTTTTGCCATCAATAACGCCAGCGATGTATGAAAGGCGATTTTTTAGAGTAGTTTCATAAATATAATAAGGGATTGTATTAAGTTTAATGAAGTTAATAAAATTCTGAGCGGAAATATCAATCAAATATTCATTATTATTTTTATCAATAGTTGTGATCATACTTAGATTATCACCAAAACATTTAATAATCTTACTAATAATTTTAAGACGATTATAATTATAACAATTAATTCTCAATTTTCCTTTATTAATACTTCCTGATGTGATTACATAACCGAAGAACCAAGCAATATCATCATCAAATTCAGGGGTCATATAACGATTACTTCTATTATTAAAAGGAATTGAGGGTATAGTAACATCTTTATTACCTTCAATTCCTTCTCTTGATAAAAGAAGTTTATTATTTTTATTTAAATTACCAGCTTCAATCCAAACATAATTCTTATTATCATTATCATCATTATTGTCAACTAAAACAGCCATTTTATGATTTAGAGTGCAATTGAATGTTCCATTTTTAGTGATAATTGAATAAACTTTTTGACTACCTTGAACAAATTTATTAGATACTTTTTTATAACCATAAGTTGTTAGAACTTCATCACCAACGACAACATCTTCAATATTGATAAGACCTCCATTTGTATGAACTTTAGAACCTTCTGGGAGACATCTTCGAACATTACCAGCGACAACAATTGAAGCGATGATATTGACAATATCAAGACAATCGACACTCGTTAATTTTTGTCCTCTTCTATTATTAAAAATCGATTGAATATTTTTAATTCCTTTCACTAAGTCTTCTGGACCAGAAGCAGTACCTCCAAATCCTTTAATCTTAGTTCCAGCACTTCGAATAAGAACAGTTGAATAAGAAAATGATTTACCTTTATAGAAATAAGATTCAAAAATCTTTTCAAATAAACACCCCCAACCTTCGCGACTATCTGGGACAATAAAATCAGCATCTTTCGTATCTAGGCGAGTGATAGTGATCTCTTTATCTAAGATTGGTGGTAATTTATCAATATTTTCTTTTTGAACATTAAAACCAACACCAGTACCAAGCATTAGGACATCAAAAATCCATAAGAATGGTTTGATTGGTTCATCAATTTTAACAAAGGCACAGTTTTGCAAACTCATAATACCTAATTTAGACACATTCTTAGTTCCCAATTGCCATAAAAATCGACCAGCAACAGAACATTTCAAACTCATCAAATATTCATAAGCTTTCTTAAGTTCATTATTTGTAAAATTGGTATGTAATTGACTTTGACAACCATCGAGAATTCTTAGAATAGTATCTCTAAATTCCTCAGTTGTCTCATCATTCTCATCATCTTCATTAATTCTTCTTGCATAAGTTCTCTTATAAGTGATATATCCAAGCATTCCCCAGGGAGTGATAATATCATCAGGAATTTTAGATAAATAACTTGTACTATTTCTATTCTTATTTTTATCATTTCTATAATTGATGTAATGCTTAGCTGTATCATAAAATTTGAAATTCATCAATGCTCTTTCAACAAGGTCTTGAATAAATTCAATTTTATAAATTTCTTTATCATCATTTGTATTATCATTCATACCATTGGTAATGAAATTAATAATATTATTAATGTCATCATTTGAATAATTAACATTTGTTTTTTGAAATGCAATTTTTAAAACATTTTCAATTTTATTAATATTAAATTCTTCAATTGTTTCATCTCGTTTAATAATTTTTATGGATGACATTTTTATAATAATATTTAATTATATAATTAATTTTTATATATAAATTTTTTTCTTAATATCATTAATCTGGTCTTGTAAATTTTCAATAATCAAATTTTTCTCATTAATAATCTTATTTAATTCTTTCGTACTTTCGATAAGATAAGGAATAATACCTAAGTAATTTAAAGTCAATTGTTTTGTTTTATTAACATCTCTATCAATTTCATTTACTAAGAATGGAAGAATTTCTCTAACGTCTTGGGCAATTAATCCCGATGAAAATGAATTATCGTCTATTAAATTATAAGTAATCGAGTCAAGTTTATTAATAATAGTCAAAGCATCTTTACTTTCAATTCTATTAATATTTTTCTTATATCTCATATCAGAAAGAGTGCCACCGAATGCATTAAAAAAGACAGTTCCAGAACCATCGATTTTAATTCTTGATAATACAGAACTCAAATTATCATATCCAAATATCTGCAATTCACTTATAATCAATTGACCAAGATTTCCTGCTAAATTTGTAAAAACCCATCCCAAATATAAATATGGTTTTGTTTTATTTAATAAAGTTTTTGTATAAGTATTACTGACATAGGAAGCAGAAGTTAGTTGAATAGTTTGGGAAGCATCAGTTATTTCATTATAAATAATACCATCATCGCTTCCAAAACAATTCCAAAGTCCAGGAGCATTATTTGTATTTGTAATAATAATATTAAAATAATTAAGAATTATTTGAAATGGAAATTTAATGACAATCCAATCACCTCTAATTGCATATGATGATGATGAAGGAAGACCTAATGAAGAAGAAGGAGTTGTATATGTGTAAGAATAAGTTGTTGATGTTGAATAATTACCAGTACTCCAATAAGCATTATCGCTCAAATTAGTATTAAATAAATTACTTTTCACATTAGTTCCAGTTGTAGATGATGAATAAATTGTATAAATATCATTATTTTTATTTGACATAGTAATTGTTTGTTTATAAGGTTGTAATGGAACGCAATATATTTCATTATTTAAGGAGGTTGTTTCAGTTGTTGAAGAGAAATTGGAAGTTGATGGGAATTTAATCACATCAGTATTATAAAGAAGAGAATTAAAATTATCAGCATTTATATAAGTGCTATTTTGGGTTCCTTGAAAATTCATTTCGCTAATTATGACATTTGATGAATTAGAAGTATTATTAATAATTAGACGATAATAATCATATGCTGTATTATTATTAAAAGTTATAGTATTTGAACCTGTTGGATTTAAAATGACATTTGATTGTTTTGATAATAATTGCCAATTTGAATTATCGAAAGAACTGACTAATGAGAGGTTGTATGGAAAACTATTAGAATTATTAATAATTCCATTTAAAGTTAATTGCCTAGCACAAAAACCTTTATTATAAAAAAGTTGTATCCATTCACCTGATATTGGATAATTAGTTGATCCAGTATTTTTAATAATAGTATTAGAAGAACCGAAATAATTAGCAGGAATAATATTATTAGAAGCATAAGAATTTGATGAGAACCAAGAATTAGTTAATGAATTATTATTACCATCGAAAACTAAATAAGGATTACTATTATTTGAAGATGTTGAAGCAGAGATGGTATAAGTTCCATTACCGAAACTTTGATTATTAAAAATTTGAGAAGAAGTAGTTAAATTATTAGTTGGAGGGAAACTATAATTACTATTTTGATATTCAAAAGTAATATTAGTTAAATAAGTAGCATCAGTATAAATAAAATTATTAGGATTAATAATTAAATTTGAATTGAGTGTTGTTAATCCATAAGAAGTTATATTCGATACATTAATTGACGGTGTTCCAACTAAATTAGAAGCATTAGTTGCAGTATTAATACTTCCACTAAAACTTCCTGAAAAAGATGATGCGTAAACAGTTCCAGTACCTGCATAAATATTATTATTATTTGTTGCAATAGTTCCATTTACATTTAATTTATATGATGATAAATTACTCGGCGTTCCAATACTAATATTATTACTAGTATCTATCATCATTGCACTAGAAGTTACTCCCGATTGAAAGAATAATTTTGTTCCAGTATTTGTTCTCAATGTCATATCATTTGCTCCCGCATCAGTTGAATATTGTCCAGTACCACCTGCAATACCTAAATTATAATTAGTTCCTCCAAAAACTAATGAAATAGGATTACCAGTTGCACCTGAAATATTAATATTATTTAAAACATCTAATTTATATGACGGTGTTGTTCCAATTCCGACATTTCCAGAATTAGCTATTCCTTGAATAATTAAATTTTGATTATAACCTACACTTTGTTGTATAGTTTGAATTTTAGCAGGATTTGTAGCAGAAGGTGGAGAAATATATAATTGATAATTAGATGATGTTAATGGGGCATTTCCTGGTAATGTTGCTGAATCAATAACATTTAATCCAGTTGTATATATTTCACCTCTACAATCTAATTTTACACTAGAAACAGGATTATTTGTTCCTATTCCAACAACTCCACCACCAGTTATTCTCATAACTTCAGTTGCTGATGAAGCAGATGCACCAACTCTAAATTGGAAAGCATCACTAGTTGCATAATTATTAAAACAAAGACCATTATTAGCACCTAAACCAACAAATTGATAAATATTTGTAAGACCATTATCATATAATGATAAAAGTTTATTATTAACAGTATTATTAAATGTTAAAGCACAAGTTGGATTTGTTAAACCAATACCAATATTACCATTTTGAAGGACTGTGAATAAATTAGTAAATCCAGAAGTTGCATTTCCTCCATTTGCTTTTTGATTAATTGTAAATGATGAAGTACCTGTAATTCTTGTATTTGACGCACCAGATGGATTTTGACCGCCATTATTTAAATTTACACTAACACCCCAATATGAATAAAAAATTGCATCACCACCATAAGCATTATAAATAGTAGAAAGACCATAACAATTACTATCAATATTTGATTGTGTTAATCCAGATGGCGCAATATGACCAATTCCAACATTTCCATATACTGCTAAATTTAATGTTGAAAAAACACTTGTGCCTATACCGACATTACCAGAATTTGAAATAAATAAATGAGGAGTTGATGAAGAATTATTATTAGCATTAAGAATAATATTACAAGATGAATGAAGAAATAAATTATTTTGATATAATGAATTTAAAACAGTCGAAGAAGTACCACCTAAACCAATATATGAATTAATAGAAGAACTATTAATAAATTTGATATTTGTATTTACAGAAGCAGAAGAATTACTCAAAGAAATAATATCATTATTAGTATTAGTTAAATTTAATGAACCACCGTAATAAGTTCCAGTTCCTGTATAAATACTATTATTAAGAGTTCCAATCGTTCCATTAACATTTAAATTATATGATGTTAAATTTGTTGTTATTCCAATTCCAATATTACCAGAAGATGTTATAAATAATGATGTAAATTGAGAACTTGCAACATTTCCAGGTGTTTTGTGTTTTATTTGAAATGATGCTCCCCAATTTCCATCACCAGTTGCAACTAAAGAACAAACGGGAGTAGGAGAGCTATAATAAACGTGATTATAAGTATCTAAATCTATTTGTGATATTGCTCCTGCACCAGCTTGAGAACAAATACTTAAAACACTATTAGTTCCTTCAATATGAAACAATGAAATTGGGGAAGTTGTGCCAATTCCAACATTACCAGATTTTGAAAGAAATAAATGAGGAGTTGATGAAGAATTATTATTAGCATTAAGAATAATATTACAAGATGAATGAAGAAATAAATTATTTTGATATAATGAATTTAAAACAGTCGAAGAAGTACCACCTAAACCAATATATGAATTAATAGAAGAACTATTAATAAATTTGATATTTGTATTTACAGAAGCAGAAGAATTACTTAAAGTTATTAAATCATTTGTTGATAATGTCATAGTACCAATACCAATATTTCCAGTTTGTGCAATGTAAAATAATGATGATCCATCGCTTGTTTTTCTAAAACTATAATTGGCAGTACATTGAAACAATGTATCACTATTTGACGCAAAATAAATTCTTAGCATATTATCACTGGAAGTAATCCAATTATTTGTTGCAATTTTTAATACACCATTGACAGTTGCAGTTGCACCTTGAATATCACCTGAAGAATATATATTTCCATTAACAGTCAATGGCGAAGTAATAGAAGTAGATGTTCCAATTCCTACATTACCATTTAAATAAATAGTAGAACCAGCAAGAATTGCTTGAGCACTAGTATTTCCAAAAGTTATTGGTAATTGAGTTGTTCCATTAGTCGCAACACTATCAAGAGAAACATTATTACTAATTAAATTTATTCTAAAAATTGGATTAGTTGTATTAGTTGTTAATAATGAACTATCACCAATCCATAATTGTCTATTTGAATTATCAGAATTAGTTCCTAGTAAAAATGCAATTCCATTTGAACTATTAGCAACACCATTATAAAATTCTTTACCTGATAATATAAGTCTGGCTTGTGTTTGTGTTGTTGAATGTAATTGTAATAAACCATTTGTAACGGTTGTAGTTGTTCCGATGCCAATATTACCATTTGGTAAAATAGTCATTCTAATATTTGCACCATTCGTATTAAAATTTATATTACCAGCTGCTCCAAAAGTTGTTAAATTGATATTACCACCTGTTGAATTAGTTGCATATTGTGCTATACCAATATCTGTATTTGCTAATGTTGAATAAATAGTATTTCCATAATCAGCACCATTTATTCTAATACCTCCTAAATTAGTATAACCAGAAACTTGAAGAGCATAATTTCCATTCCAAGAACCATTCTGGGTTATTTGAACTAATGGTTGTGTATATCCAGATGAAGTTCCGCTAATTGTAAGGAGAGTTGCACTTGATTGAAATGAATTACCTATTGAAATTCTATTATTAACAATTAAATCACTACCAATATATAAACCACTATATCCATTTTCACTTATTAATGCGGTATAATAAGAACCATTTACGACTTGATTATATCCAAAATATGCAGTTCGAGCATCATTTGAAGAACGAAATTCAACATATCCGGGTTGAAGAGAACCACCTGGTTGCAATGTTACATAACCACTAGAAGAACTATTCCAAGATTTAATTGCACCATAAACATCTAATTTATATGTTGGAGTATTAGTACCAATTCCAACTTTTCCATTTAAAATAATATTTCCAATAGTACCCCAACCCATATCACGACCAATAATTAAATTAGAACTAGAATTACCACCTAGATATTGAAAAACACTAACTAATCTATTTTGATAATCGTGAATAACAATTTCAGTTGTATTTAAACATTCCATTAATAATCCTGCAGTATTATTTCCAGTCCAAGAACCGCTTGTATAAAAATTACTACCATAATCTAATGATATATCACCAATTATCAATGAACCATTTTGCATATAAGAAACGCCATAAGGATTTATATTAGTAATATTTGCAATACCTCGAATATCTAATTTGCAATTAGGAGAATTTGTCCCAATACCTAAATTACCTAGATAATTAATACGCATTTTTTCAGAATTTAAACTTGAAAAAATAATATTACTTCCAATAGTACTTAATTGTAAATTAGCATTTTCATAATTTTGTATCCACATATCTTGGGTTGCGCCTGTTTTTATAATAGCACATCCATCAGCATTCGTCGTTCCTGTTGTACCATCAGTTAATTGAATTTTAATATCAGTAGCAGTTGATGTAGAATTTAAATGTAATGTTGAAGATGTTGTTGTTGTTCCAACACCAATATTACCATTTGATAATATTATCATTTTTGGTGTACTTGCAGTAGTATTACCGCCTGAATTAAAAATTAATGCATTATCTGTTTGAAAAAATGCATTATTTGCATAATTACCTCCTACACCAGAACCACCAATGCCCATAAAAGCATTTATATTATTATTATTTGTATATTGCATAGAAGCATATAAATTTGCAGTAGTGTTTTTTATTAATAAAAAATTATTAAGAGTAGAAGTTTGTAGATTTAATTGTCCTGTAATTGTTCCACCTGATAATTGTAAATATTTTGATGTTAATGACGTTCCTCCTTCTTGGAGGGTTGTAGCATTAATAGTTGCAGATGCTGTTACATTATTGGTAGTTTCAATAATCAGTGCTGGTGTAGCAGCACCAGAAAGTAATAATAATCTATTAATTGATCTTATAACTAAATCACCAGCATTAGCAGATGTTGAGAACCTTCCTGATGTTGAAGCTAATCCTACATTATTTCCATTTGTACTACCAATTTGAATATTTACATCTCCACTAGATTTAACAGATAAAATTCCGTTAATATCAGTATCACCAGTGCTATTAATAGAAATTGAATTAATACCATTATTATATAATTTTATGTAAGTTGGGGAAGACAACCACAATGTACTTGCATCAATTCCTATTGAATATGGATAAACACCCGTTGAACCTTTATATAATATTATTCTATCACCTAGTCCCCCCCATAATCCAGTTGCAGGAGGTGCGGTAGATGATGAAGATGTATAAATAGCTCCATTAACTTCTAATTTAGTATTTGGAGTAGAAGTTCCAATACCAACATAACCAATATTTGAAAGATATAAATGAGGAGTAGAAGTAGTTGAATTAGCACCAGCATTTAGAATAATATTACAAGTAGAATGAAGAAATAAATTATTTTGATAAGATGAATTTAAAGTTGTTGAAGAAGTTCCACCAATTCCGATAAAAGAAGATGTTAAAGAACTATTTGAAAATTTAATATTAACATTTGATGAAGGCGAAGAATTACTCAAAGAAATAATATCATTATTAGCAGAAGTTGTAGCATTAATAGTTCCATTAACTGTTCCACCTGATAATCCTAAAAATAAATTTGTTCCAGCATTTGAAGATAAGTAATTTGAACTATTTAATCCAGAAATTGTTGAAAAAATATTTGAAGTTTGATTAGAAGTTAAATAAGGACCTAAATTATTAGTAATAATAGTATTTAATGCAGTTCCTCCTTGTTGTAAAGTTGTAG
>Ga0209188_1002264_pt1 | contig 14398 bp, 11 predicted proteins | sample C_130625_EF_Meta_FD_187307 | JGI IMG/M metagenome (GOLD analysis project Ga0209188, IMG submission 187307) | Freshwater microbial communities from Lake Croche, Canada to study carbon cycling - C_130625_EF_MetaG (SPAdes) (version 2) | ecosystem: Environmental > Aquatic > Freshwater > Lake...
CTCCATCTCAGCGCTTCCTTCATCACATGAGAGTGCGTGGCAAGATGAAGTCCATCAATATTGGGTATCCAGTGATGCCGAAGAGATCAATGATCTGCAACGAGATGGCGCAACAGCCATTATTGATTTAGTTGGCCAATATCGCGAAGGTCGTGGCGCCGAAGATCGAGAACTTGTTGCGCGAGTTATTGGTCGCATGAGCGATATTCAAGTGCGCGATTTTTCTCTGGGTAGCCACACAGATGAGAGCGCTGATTCCTATTGGACTATGTGGCGAGATCTCTTGGTGATTGCACCACGCGGATTTGTCGCACCGATTGCCTGCCTCTTTGCATCCATGGCATACGAACGCGGGGAGGGAGCCCTCGCCCATAAAGCCCTCGACCGAGCGCTGGCAGATGATGATCAATATTCATTGGCGCTGCTTCTGCGTCGAGTCTTCACCGCAGGGTGGCCACCTGAGTCCTTTACAGCGATGCGGGCCGAACTTCACCCCAAAGTTGTCGCCGGAATCTTCGGGTAATATATGCAGTGGTCACGAGTTCTTATCGATAGCCCCGGCTGATGAGACGGCAACCCTCCACCGCGGTGGGGTGCTCCGGGTGACGACCAGGTAGATGCACTTCATGTGCACCTGCAAGTGCGTGAAGGATTCATCTATGAGCCGCAGACCCAACTCCGATGTCACTGGTGCGTGGCTTGAGGGCGATGATCCAGGTGATCGTAAATTTATTTCGATTGGTTCTCTTCTTCTTGAAAACGGCGAGACTCTTCCTGAAATCACCATTGCATATCAAACATGGGGAACTCTCAATAAAGATAAATCCAATGCAATTTTAGTAAACCATGCCATGACCGGATGGTCAGATGTCACCGGGTGGTGGCCACAGATGGTCGGCCCAGGTCTGCCATTTGATACCGATAGATACTTCATCATCTGCCCCAATGTCATCGGTGGGTGTCAAGGTTCCACTGGGCCATCGAGTATTTCACCCGATGGAAAACGATACGGTTCACGTTTTCCCATCATCACAATTCGCGACATGGTCAACGCAGAAGTTGTGTTCAGTGATGCTCTTGGCATTACAAAGTATTTATTAGCAGTGGGACCTTCACTGGGTGGAATGCGATCGCTGGAATGGGCGGTGCAACTTCCAGATCGCGTGGGTGCAATCTGCACAATCGGTTCTTCGGCTGTGGCGACAGGTGATCAGATTGGAACTGCATCAATTCAGATTCGCGCCATCAAAGCTGATCCACACTTTTATGGTGGCGATTACTACGACCAGCCCCGCGGCCCGATTGATGGAATGGGTATTGCCCGTCGCATCGCCCATCTGACCTACCGAACTGAGTCCGAGATGGATGTGCGCTTTGGCCGCCAATTGCAGGGAGATGACACCGGGCGCTACGCCGTTGAGTCATACCTGGACCACCAGGCGAGCAAGCTGGCACAGCGCTTTGATGCCAATACCTATATCGCCCTGACTGATGCCATGAACTCACATGACATCGGCCGTGACCGCGGAGGCGTTGCCGCAGCCCTGGAAAGCATCACTGTGCCCGTTGTTGTAGTCACCATCGACACAGATCGCCTCTTCCCACCTCGACTTCAGGTTGAGATATCTGACCTTGTTCCTACTGCAGAAGCACCCATTGTCATCAGTTCAGACTTTGGCCACGATGGATTCTTAGTCGAGGCCGAGTCGATGGGCGATGCTATTCGCCACGCATTGGATGTTGCGGGTACAATATAGGTATTACCTTCGAGCAGTTCGAAGAAACAACCAAAGGACAATTGTGGCTGTATTTAGTGCGCTCAAAAACAAGGCTAAGGCCGGTAAAGCTGCAGCAAAGCCAGCAGTAAAGAAGGCTCCTGCGAAGAAAGTTGCAGCTAAGAAAGCTGTAGCCAAGAAGGCGGCTCCTGCAAAGAAAGCCGTAGCAAAGAAGGCAGCTCCCGTTAAGAAGGTTGCAGCAAAGCCTGTCAAAGTTGAATTGAAGAAAGATCTTTCAGCGAAAGAGGTTCAGCAACTTGTGGACCTGAAGAACCTTGTTTCTCGACATAAAGAGATTGTTGATTCACTTGCAGTAAGTGGCATCGATAACTATCGCAAGGCAGTCAAGAAAGAATTTATGGCGCTCGCTCTCGAGGCACGCCACCTTGATGAAGTCATTCCTGATGCAACAGAAAAGGCACGCAAGGCAGGACTTGGCACACCAAGTCGTATCTTGTCCAAGGCGCAGCTTGCACTTGTTGCTCCGAAGGAAGAGCCAAAGGCGGCAACTGGCTCCAAGGCTGCAGTCGTTCTCGATGAAGATGGCAATGAAATTGTCGTCGAAGAAGTCGAGCTTGAAGATGTAGAAACACTAATTGCAGAAGCGGCCGAGATCATCGATGCCGAAACAGATGGCAAAGATCAGCCACGCGTTGTCACTCTCTCTGATGAGACAAAGAATGAGGCGGGTTCATTCACCCTTCTCGAATCTGATGCCGATGATGAAGAAGAAGATAAGAACGAGCGCGAAAAGCATAAGAAGGATCTCAAGAATGCAAACCTCGTTCTGGAAGCTATCAATGGCAAGATCCAAGGTGTCGATGTAGCGCCAAAGCACAATATTGATCAAGCAGATGCGAAGGCTCTTACCTTCAAGCAGATTCAACAGCAATTTGCGATGAATACCTTCAATGAAAAATCAGCGAAGATGATCGCCGAAGCCGTTAATCAGGGCTACCTCAAGAATCTTGAAGATTTGCAGTACTTCTTCAATGAGCAAGCGCGCTTTATTCAGATTGAAATCAAGCGCCTGCCACCAGAACAGACTGTTCTTACTGCCGGTGCAACAGCAGATCCTGTTAAGGATTACCTCAAGCAGATTGGTCGCGTTGCACTTCTTAACGCAGAGCTTGAAGTAGAACTCGCTACTCGCGTTGAAGCAGGACTCTTTGCTGATGAAGCTCTCAAGAACACCAAGAAGATTGATAAGAAACTCAAGCGCGAGCTCGAGTGGATTGTCGAAGATGGCAAGCGCGCTAAGAACCACTTGCTCGAAGCAAACCTACGTCTGGTTGTATCCCTTGCAAAGCGCTACACAGGCCGCGGAATGCTCTTCCTTGACTTGATTCAAGAAGGAAACCTTGGTCTCATCCGTGCAGTAGAGAAGTTTGACTACACAAAGGGTTACAAGTTTTCCACGTATGCAACATGGTGGATTCGCCAGGCAATCACTCGTGCGATGGCAGATCAGGCTCGCACAATCCGTATTCCCGTTCACATGGTTGAAGTCATCAATAAGTTGGCACGTGTTCAACGACAGATGCTGCAAGATTTAGGACGCGAACCGACACCAGAAGAGCTCGCTAAAGAGCTTGATATGACGCCTGAAAAGGTAGTCGAAGTGCAAAAGTACGGTCGCGAACCAATCTCACTTCACACACCACTCGGTGAAGAAGGAGACTCTGAATTCGGTGATTTGATTGAAGACTCTGAAGCTGTAAAGCCAGAAGAATCTGTGACCTTTACAATCTTGCAGGAGCAGTTGATGCAGGTACTTGGTGGTCTTACCAACCGTGAAGCCGATGTCATCAAGGCTCGTTATGGACTTACAGATGGACAGCCAAAGACACTGGATGAGATCGGTAAAGTTCACGGAGTTACCCGCGAACGTATTCGCCAGATTGAGTCAAAGACTATGTCGAAGCTGCGCCACCCATCACGCTCGCAATCACTGCGCGATTATCTAGATTAAAAAGTAGGTTATGCGCATGGCTAATCCGACGGTGTTTATCAACCCCGAGAGCGGTTCTATCCGCATCACAGGTAATGTTGATTTGGTTGATGCTGTTGGCAACGTAATCGAGCCTGTCGCTAACCCCAAGTTTTGTGGTTGTGGGTTGTCAAAAGACAAGCCTTGGTGCGATTCATCGCATGGCGGGTATGTGAAAACAGTTGCACAACAATTGCGTAATGCTCGTGAATTAGTAAAGCCTTGCAATCTCTTTGGGACCACAACTCTTCGTGCTCGAGAAATTCGCGAAAATGAACTTGAGTTTCGACAGCAGGCGGGTGAAAGTTTAGTTGGAGTTAAATATGGAAGCACTTTTGGATACCTCACGAATGCCATGGCATGTAATGGTAGCCTTTTGGTTTCAGAATATATGTACCCCTATGCTGAGGCTGAAGTTGTATTCAAATTGAAAAAAGATATTAATTCTCCGGTTGAACTACATGAAGTTTTGGATTATGTCAGTGATGTTTCAACCGGCATGGAGATATTCGATTCAAGGTTTGGTGCTGTTGAAGCAAGCTTTAATGATTCGGTAGCCGATAATGCCTCAGCGGCAGCGTTTGCTCATGGCCCATGGGTTCCAGCCAACCCAGAGCTTTTGGATCGATTAGAGGCTCAAGTTTTCGTCAATGATGACGTGGTTGAGAAGTCCCTACTCACATCAATTCGGGGAAATCCTTGGATGGCAGTTGTTGCCCTTTCTTCTGAACTGTCTGCCCTGGGAATCACGTTGCCCTCAGGTTCAATTATTTTTAGTGGGTCTGCAACTCAAGAAATTCTCATGCGTGCAGGAAGTACATATAAAGTGGAAATAAAGAACCTAGGAAGTGTAGTTGTTACAGCTTCCTAGGTTTTTATTTGACTACAACTCCCAGCGAACTCCTGCTACATACTGCATATATGGAGCATTATCAGTGAATTGATGATCCACAGTTAACATAGTTCCATCATTTAATTGAATGGTGTGAGGATAGCCAGTGTGATACCAATCGACAGTTGAAGAAGGAGGAGGACATCCACCAGTCTTTATAACGAATTCATTAGCGATATCCCAATTCAGACCATCCTCGCTGATAACTCCACGTAAACCGTAAGGCTCTTTGCGGTACCCGTACGTGGCTAACATACGACCGTCATTGAGTAGAGTCAGATCTGCCGGATACCCCCAGATATTAGTTGCTTCAGGTCGTGTCCAAGATTCTCCGTCATTGTATGAATAAGCAACCCACATATTTTGGTGACGTCCACGTGGCAAGTGCTCAGTTCTCATCATGCAGACCAAGACTCCATCCTTATTCCGCCCTAATGCTGGTTCATCAAATGAGATAATTTCAGCTGGATCAAACGCGATTGTTGACCAGTGTTCCCAATCAAGTCCCTTATTATCAGATCGCAAAAGTACGGAGCGAATTGGCTCTTGATCTTTTCGCTCTCTTCGTGTGTGCAGTTGACCAAGTACTGCCATCAACAAGGTACCATTTGGCAATTCCAAGATACTGTCCGCAGGCATTACCCAGCGCATTGGTTCTGCATTGACCTTATAACCAGCATCCCAAGTATTTCCGTTGTCAGTAGACCTGCTTATCCATGTTCCTTCGGTGCCTTTTGCGCGAAGTAATTCCTCTGATTGAGATCCAAAATCATCAAGAATTCCTTTACGACCATGAAAACTATTTACTAAGTGATTCATCAAAATAGTGCCATCTTTTAGTTGCGTGATAAGGGGGATATCAGAACCAAAGTGTTCAGGCTGCTTCCAAACGGTCGTCCGAGTCGCCGGATTAAAGGTCTTTCCATTGTCAGTTGAACGGACTAGATAAACTGAGTCATAATCTTCATGTTCCTTGGCTCTGGTTTCGCAGAAAGTTACGATAACCTCGCCATTTTGGAGTTGAGCAACACACGTGTGAGCCTCAAATCTCTCTTTACTCTCATAGATATTGATCTTTTCTGCATTTTTGGCCATTTTCATAATGCACCAGAATCCCCTCATACGTAGTTGTTGTGTGTTGCATACATGATACTATTCGGTGAGTATTGGTTCGTCAAGAGGTTAGTTCTTTGCGGGCGCGTGTTTAGGGTCGGCCAGAGGAGCGGGAAATGAAAATAACAAAAGTTGCCGTACACCGGCTGGAGATTGATGCAGCTCCGTGGTACTTCGGCCACCCAATTCCCAAAGATGAGCCAACAATTTGGGAGTACCCCCTGCTGGTACTGGAAACAGATACGGGTCACACCGGATTCAGTATGGGCATGGGGGCAAATGGTGAGGGCCGAACCAATTCATATGCGATCTATGATCTTTTTAGCCAATTTTTAATTGGCAAAGATCCCCTGCAATCGGAGAGTATCTGGCAGGAAATTCGACGCAAGAACCGACACCTCTATGCTCACACCGATACCCTACTTGGAATTGTAGATGTAGCTATTTGGGATCTGCGCGGCAAATTTTCTAACCTCCCCATTGCAGACCTCCTGGGACGTTGTCGAAGTAAAATCCCTAGCTATAAAACAGCTTCGTATTTTCTTGACTCACCAGATGCAGTTTTTGAAGAAGCATCCAAGTATAGAAATTCGAAATTTGCAGGTCTTAAGTTTAATATGTTTGGTGGACCGAAGATTGATATTCCTAAACTTACTGCCGCCAGAGAAGCGGTTGGATTTGGATTTCCATTAATGTTAGATGCTTCAAGCTTCTATTCATATACTGATGCGTTGAAAGTTGGGCACGCATTAGAAGAGTTAGATTTTCATTGGTTTGAAGAGCCTGTTTATGACCGTCAAATCGGAATTTTAAAGCGCCTATCTAGAGAGCTGCGTGTCCCGATTCTTGCAACAGAAACTGGAGGTTTTGCTGAAAAGTTCAACTACTTAACTTCGGACGCAATTGACATTTATCGCGGGGATGTGATGAATACGGGTGGAATTACTGGCTTAAAGAAGATGTTTTCAGCATGCGAGGGATTTGGTTACAACCTAGAGGTTCATACTGCTTCATCCCCATTGTTGGATATAGCCAACTTACACGTTGCATGTTCTGTCTCCAACAGTGAATTTATGGAAACACATCATGAAATGTACAATTTTGGGCTCAAAGGTAATCCGCTAGGAACCGATGACCTAGGGAATCTCTGCGTACCGGAGGGACCTGGTCTAGGAGTGGAATTAGACTGGGATTGGATTGAAAACCACACTATTGGAATTCTACAGTAATTAGTTTTATGAAAATTGCAGACAAAATCTACATAAACTTAAGTTTTGATTCAGAAACCAAATTATCAATTCTCAATCGTTTGTCCAAGTATGATGTGTATTTTGGTGACTCAGAATCTTTCAAACCAGAAGATGAAAAAAAGTTCCTAGAATCAGAGATAGTGTTTGGTTGGTGTGATTCCAAATTATTGGAGTCAAATGCCAGTTTAAAGTGGATACAGTTGGATTCGGTTGGGTATGGGCAATATCAAAATGTTAAATGGAAAGATTCCAAAGATCACCCTAAAGTCACTAATCTTCGTCTTCTTTTTGCAGATTTTGTCGCAGAAACAGCGATTGCAGGTCTTCTTGCATACATTCGAGGAGTGCCCGCTCTTGTCCAATTAAAGCAAGAACGTACATGGAATCAATTGGGCATGCGCAATCAAATTTCTACATTAACTGGCAAGAAGGTTCTTATTGCGGGAATGGGTGGGATTGGTCAAGCAGTCAAGAGTCGTTTGAGCAACTTCAAATGCGATATCTCAACATATGGAAATTCCTTAGAAACCGCAGATTTCGTCTCACACGAGGAGCTGGACCAGAAGATTACAGAGACAGACATTTTGATAATTTGCCTTCCGGAAAACTCCTCAACAATTGGGCTATTCGACTCAACTCGGTTGCATCGGCTAAAGAAATCGGCTGTTGTAATAAATGTGGGTCGGGGAAGTGTCTTGGATGAAGAGGCATTAATAAGTGCGCTGTCAAGCAATAGAATTGCATTTGCAATTTTGGATGTAACTCAAAATGAGCCTTTGTCGGGAAGCAATAAGCTGTGGGATCTGCCAAATGTTCTATTGACCCAGCACACAGGTGGGGGTGTACATGGAGAGAACTTACTGAAATTAGAGTTCTTTCTCGAAAACTTGCAGTTATTTAGTTCGGGTAGCCCCTTGCTAAATGAAATTATGATTGGCTGATTGACGAGTTTGGATTGAGTGCAAACCAGACTGTCTTTAACTCTGTGTATTGATTAAATGCTTCCACACCTTTATCTCTGCCGCCAAAACCGGAACTCTTGTATCCGCCAAAGGGAGTAGCAATTGATCCTTCGCTATAGCAGTTGACCGAAACCGTCCCTGCACGTACCGCGCGGGCCATTCTGTGCGCGCAATCTAGATCATGTGTAAAGACTGAGGCAGCTAGGCCATATTCACTGTCATTAGCTATTTTAATAGCTTCTGCCTCTGACGAGAAACTTAGGATAGAAACGACTGGACCAAAAATCTCTTCTCGAGCTACAGACATGGATGGGCTTACATTATTTAAAATGGTTGGAGGAACAAACCATCCCCCGGATTCTTTGAGTACTTGTTCGCCACCAGTTTCAATGGTTGCACCATCTGCTAAACCCTCCTTTATGTACTGAAGGATTCTCTCCATGGCCGCTGGTTCAATTACCGGCCCAAGTCTTGTAGAAGGCAGTGAGGGATCACCGACCGATATTTCACTTACCGCACTAACAAGACTGTCCACAATGTCGCTTCGAATGCTTTCATGGACTAAAATCCTTGATCCTGCAGTGCAGTTTTGACCAGTATTCCAAAACGCTGCGTTAATTAATTCAGTTGTAACTGAGGCAATATCTTTAATGGCATCCGGCATAACAATTTGTGGGCTTTTCCCACCGCACTCCAAGATAATTCTCTTCATATTGCTATCTGCTGAGTATCTAAGGAACTCTTTGCCGACTGAAGTTGAGCCGGTGAACGCGGCTAAGTCAATGTCCTTGCTTAAGCCCAAAGCATTCCCTGCAATTTCCCCGAGTCCAGGAACGACATTGAAAATACCATCGGGTAATCCCGCCTCACTGGCCAATTGGGCAATGTAAATTGCACTTAATGGGGATTGCTCTGCTGGCTTGACGATTACGGAATTGCCCGCGGCCAAGGCTGGCGCAATCTTCCATGCCATCATAAGAGCGGGAAAGTTCCAAGGAAGAATGGCTGCAACAACTCCGATCGGTTCACGAACAATCAGGCCCAAATTCTCTGGGCCTGTAGGAGCTATTTGGTCGAAAAGTTTGTCAATACTTTCGGCATACCAAGTAATCGTATTTATTACATCTGGAATGTCAATTTGCTGACAATCTGTAATTGGTTTGCCAGCGTCTAAGGAATCGAGATGAGCTATGAATTCAGCATTTTCCTCGACCAAACGAGCAAATCGGAGGAGAACTTTCTTGCGTGAAGTAGGGCTTTGACGGCTCCATACTCCAGATTCGAAGGCTTTTTTGGCTGAGACAATAGCCAGTTCGACATCAATTTTTTCACATTCAGTGATGTCAGCAATTTTCTGACCAGTTGCAGGGTTCCATGTAATGAAAGTCTTGCCGGACTTAGAGTCTAGTAACTCACCATTAATGAAGGCTTGGGTTAAGTAATCTTGCTTAACGCTCATTTTCTCCTCAATTTCTCATAACGGTCCCAGAATAAGATTTAATTCTCTTCGATATCCTCTAATTTACGCATAATATGTCGAGCTACCGCGTTCTTAATCTTGGACAAGTTCTTCGATTTGATAGCTTTCAACAACTCCATATGCTTTTCTGCCGCATTTTTTGAAATGTTCTCCGGATGAGCCTTATAGGTGTTCATTTCAGGTTTCCAAATTAAATATGGAAAGCCGACTAAGTGCCAGGTTCGAACTAGATACGGGTTTAGAGACGCGGAAACTATGAGTGTGTGGAATTCAATGTCAAGCTCAATAATTCTGATTGAATCCTTCGACTGCATGGCCAACTCCATGTCGCTAATAATCTTTTCCAAGGATTCACAAAAATTTTTCCACTGGTCAGGAGACAACCTTTCGATTGCCTCATTTATTGCTAATTCTTCAAGGGCTGTCCGAACAGATAGAGCGTTTTGCTCATCCATCTTGTCGACAGCAGAGACGTAGGTTCCCTTTTTTGATTCAACCCTGAGTAGTCCCTGCTGCTCAAGCATTCGAATTGCCTCCCGCACAGGTGTGCGGCTGATCCCTAATTGAGAGGCCAATTCCTGCTCAGGGACTTTATCGCCGGGCCGAAGCTCGCCACGGATAATTGAGTTCCGAATGGCATCCACGACCCGATCGGCCGTTGAATCGAGCTGTATTGGCTCCAATGAGCCCAAACCTAGGGGTGATTTGATCGTTTTGGATCCCGTAATCATTGGCGAAGTGTAGCCCATTCCGTTGACATTGTATATTGCGCAGTGTATACATCATACATGTTTACAACTCAAGCAAAGGATCTCCACTATGGATCGTAAAAAGGTTTTTGCTCGTCTAACCGGTTGTTATGTCACGATCCCAACACCATTTCGAGATGCTGACTTTTCAATTGATTTTGAAGCGATTGAAAAGCATGTCGAGTTTCTGATTTCAAATGGAATCGTGACAGGAAATGGAGTCTTGCTTTCTGGCGGAGCAGCAGGCGACTTTTCAACGATGAGCTTTGAGGAAAGAGTTGCCGTTGCAGAATGTGTTGTTAAAGCCGCTAAAGGTCGAGTTCCAGTAGTTATGGGCGCGCAAACTGCCAGCACTTTAGAACTTATTGAGCTAGCTAAAAGCGCAGAGCGCCTGGGTGCCGAATTCATCCAAGTTTCCCCACCATTTTATTTCGCACATACCAGCGAAGATTTTTATGAATACGTGAAGGCAGCTGCAGAGGCAGCTAACGTTGGGATAATTGTTTACAACACGTTTTGGACAAGCTATGGATTATCCTCGGATCTCATTGACAGACTTGCTGAGATACCAAATATTGTAGGTTTGAAATGGGCTATGCCCGATATGGGAAACATGGAATTTGAGCAAGTGGTGTCTAAGTTCTCTAAGAGATTCTCAATTATCGATAATCAAATGCGATTTGTTACAAGTCACATGCTAGGTGCAAATGCAATCGAAGTTCACGTTTGTAACTACTGGCCTGAATGGGGTGTAAACATTTGGAACCTCTTGAAAGCTAAGAAGTATCCAGAAGCACAGAAAGAGCTTGTTGATGTAGCGATGCCATTCATGAGTCTCTGGCAGGAAATGGAAAAATTCACGAGTGGGGATGGCTATCTAGACAAGCTATGCATGGAAGTAGTCGGACTCGGATCAAGTAGGTGCCGACCTCCCACTCGAGATGTGAGGGCTCAGTTTCTTGAAAAAGCAAGAAAAATGATCACCGAAACTGCTCCACCACCTGGCTGGAAAAAGTTTCAGGAAGGAGCATAAAAATCGGCCGCCAAAACTGTGTTACTAGAAATTTACCCTCTCAAAAACGGCAACTAAGTCCGATGTGGACACAAATTCAATTTTAATTTTATCAACCTGAGGAGAAGAAATGAAGATTAGAAAGTCGAGAAAGTCGACGTTAAATGTATTGATTGCAGGCTTACTTGCGTCAATTTTTGTCACACCAATATCAACAGTACACGCAGCGCCAACTATTGTTCTTAACCATTGGAGTTGGCTCGATGCTTCCGATGGTGAGACTTGGCAAAAAATGGTTGATGCATTTAATGCAGCGCATAAAGACAAAGGTGTTCAAATCAAAATGCAGGTATTTCCTGGCGATCGTGTCGAATACAACACCAAAGTTCTAGCTGGTGTTGCAACTGGTACAGCCCCTGATTTTGGTTGGGGAACAGGTGGACTTGATTCACTATGGGTTAAGCAAGGTGTAATCATCCCACTTGACGTATTAGCGAAGCGAGTAAAGCTTGATCTGACTGATTTCACCGCACAATCTATTAAAGTATCGCGATATCAGAAGTATGGAAATAAGCTCTATATGATTCCGATGGATGCAATGTCTATTGCTATGCTTGTAAATACTGACCATGTAAAAGCGGCCGGATTAGATATAAGCAAGCCTCCGACAAACGCAGATCAGCTTTTGGCTTGGGCAAAGGCAATGACAGTTAAGACAGATGGCAAAGTGACTCGATCTGGCATCATGATGACAGGTTCTGGGGTACAACCATCAGCCACATGGGGAATCATTTCAAGTCAAATGGGCTTTCAGCGCGCAGATAAGTACTTGAAAAAGGCTTGCATTAACCCAGCAGCTGGAACTGCAGCCATGCAGTGGGTCGCAGATCTATTTGATAAGTATCAAGTCTCAACTCGCGATGTAACCAGTCGTTACAAGGCCTTCCAGCTTGGTGAAGGCTCGATGTTCTGGACTGGTCCATGGGCAATTGGTGGCAATATTGATGCGAAGAATAATTTCGTTTCAGTCCCAATGCCGCAAGTTGGAACAAATCTCAACAGTACTTACTACGAGCTTGGTGGATTACAAATCTTCAAGCAGAAAGATGAAAGTAGATATCTGGCCACGATGGATGCTATCAAATGGTTCTCAGACAATAGCTTCTTGTGGACTACCCAGGGCCGAGGTGCATCCGTAAGAAACTCGATTGCCAATCGACCTGATTATCTGACTTCTGGTTTCCCAATTTCTGCAAGAGGAGCATTCTTATCAAGCATGAAGAATGCAAATCTTGCACCAATTCCAGTCTTAGCCGCAGATGACTTTGAAGTTTATTCAGGTGGGAGTTTCATCTCGCAACAAGTTGCGAATGTTCTCGCTGGAAAATTAAAGGTCAGCGACTTCATGTCCACAGTTTGTCCAGTATGGCAGAAAGATCTGAACGAGGGATAAGATCGTTCTACCACTTTGAGCAGTGAAGTGAAGGATTCAACATGTAGTGAGTCCTTCACTTCACTTTTAAAAACCGAGCACCAACTAGAGAATTCATTGGATTGAAAATGGAAAGAGATGGGATAGAAATATCGTCTCGACAGGATTCAAAAAGAAAGCAAATTGATTGGGTCAGCTATTTATTTGTTCTTCCTTTTTTTCTCCCTTTCTTCCTGTTCACATTTGTTTCACTCCTATTTGGTGCATTAGTTGCTTTTTCGGACTGGGGCATAGTTGGTGAGATACATTTTGTAGGTTTAGAAAACTTTCGAAAATTTCTGAGCGATAGACCCGCATGGGATGCATTTATCCACACCTTCTATTATGCGCTAATTATTGTTCCTTCAGTAATTGTTCTAGCATTTCTTGCAGCATTGTATGTAAATGAAAAGCTTCCTGGACACACTTTCGCCCGATGGGCATTTTATGCACCTAATGTTGTCTCGGCGCCAGTGATTGGTTTGGTCTGGGTTTGGATGTTGGACACCCAGTACGGGATTATTAATCAATACTTTGGGCTGAGCATTCCATGGTTGACGAATCAAAATTGGTCGATTTATGGGGTAAGTCTTGCATCTATTTGGTGGGACATGGGATTGGCCTTCATTCTTTTTCTGGCGGGTTTACAAGAAGTTGATCCAGTCCTCTTGGAGGCAGCAAGCGTTGATGGTGTTTCCCGTGTACAAAGCTTGCGCTTCATTGTGATTCCTCTTCTGCGTAGAACGTTTACTCTAATTTTGACATTGCAATCCATTTCGACATTTCGAATATTTAGCCAAGTGCATGTCATGACAAACGGAGGACCTGCTGGTTCATCTTCCTCCGTCGTTGAATATATATATGACTACGGAATAGCGAAGTTTAAACTGGGTTACGCCTCGACTTTGAGCCTGCTTCTTTTTATGCTTATACTCTCGATTAATCTTATTTTGCGAAAGATATTTCCAGATGAAAAATAATCTCATGTCGATGCCACAATTTAAGATTGGGAAATTAAGAAAATCAAATTTTCTAGTGTGGATTTTGGGATTAGCGGTATCTGTAATTTGGGTTGCACCGTTTGTCTGGATGGTAAGTACTTCACTTAAGCCCGCTAATCAAGTTATGACACTGCATGTTCAGTGGATTCCCCAGACATTTACTCTTGAGAGCTATAGAAAAGTCTTCGAGTATCCAGTTATAAGGTGGGGACTCAATAGTATATTTGTTACAAGTTTAGCTACATTTATTGGAGTTTTCTTGGGCGCGATGGCCGGCTATGCATTTGCTCGTTTGAAATTTCCTGGGAAACATGGACTTTTCACCCTTATTTTGGTCTCTTTAATGATTCCTGCAGAATTGGCAGCAACTCCCTTGTTCATTGCATTTCTGAAGATTGGCTTAGTAGATAATTACTTAGCGCTCATTCTTCCTTCAGTTGCTAACGTTTACAGTGTCTACATTTTCAAACAATTTTTTGCAGGAATTCCAAATGAAATTGAAGAGGCTGCAATTATTGATGGCGCCAGCCACCTTCAGATCTTCCTTCGGATTGCTTTGCCCATGGCAAAATCTGCTGTGATTGCCTCGACAGTAATTGTCTTTACTGCAAATTGGAATCTATATCTCTGGCCCCTTCTGGTTACATTCAAAGAGGAGATGAAGACCTTACCAATTGGAATTTCAGAATTCTCTTCTATATCT
>Ga0209188_1002268_pt1 | contig 14392 bp, 15 predicted proteins | sample C_130625_EF_Meta_FD_187307 | JGI IMG/M metagenome (GOLD analysis project Ga0209188, IMG submission 187307) | Freshwater microbial communities from Lake Croche, Canada to study carbon cycling - C_130625_EF_MetaG (SPAdes) (version 2) | ecosystem: Environmental > Aquatic > Freshwater > Lake...
GTCTTAGAGGCACTACAGAAAGGTGAGCAACTCACCGCAAAACAAATCGCCGCACGTTTCGGCGTAAAGAACCCAACCGCTACTGTTAGCGATTTGCGTTTTGCTGGTTTCGCTGTATATGCTAACAAGCATACCGACACTAAAGGTCGAGTTTCTACTAAGTACCGTTTGGGTCGCCCAAGCCGTGAAGTTGTAGCCGCTGGTTACAAGGCAATGGCTCTTGGTCTAGTTTAATATTGACTAGCTAGGTTCGACGGGCACCTCAAGCCCGTTAATTATTTTATACTAGGAGTTACATGAACATATTTCATAAGGTTATGAACAAACTAGGTCGCTACAGGTTAATTCCAGATCGTACTACTGGTGCAGACTATATGCATAGGTACTATATCTTTCTCAAAGACCGAAAATGGTTTCCTTTCAATGTCACCCTACATAAGATTGTACGTAGTGATGATCCAATCATGCACGATCATCCTTGGTCTTTTATGACAATCATTCTTAGTGGAGGCTACTATGAGCATACTCCATGTATCAATCCATTCACAAAAGAAATAGTGGGTGAGAACAAAGTATGGCGCGGTCCTGGAAGTATTATCATACGTACATCAAGTGATTATCATTGGCTAGAACTGGGTAATAACAAACCTGCTTATACACTATTTTTTATGGGCCCTCAAAAACGAGATTGGGGATTCTTACTAAATAACAAATGGATACATAACGAGACATATCTAAAAAACGCAAAAACAAACTAAGGAAATAAAATGTACATTACACTAACCAACGCAAACCCGGCTTTTCGCGGAACTAAAATCGCACTTAATAGTGATCTGATTCAATCGATTCATACAGCACCTGTACAGAGAGACAGTGGAGAAATTGAAGATGTTACTTTTGTTTTCTGTCCACCACATGGTACATGGGAAGTAACAGAACCAACTGATTATGTCGTTTCAGTATTGAACACACAATGGAACAAATAATGAATGAACAGACAAAAGAACTATTATTAATACTGCAAGAAGAATGTGCAGAGGTCACACAAGCAGTTAGCAAGTGTATGCGTTTTGGACCCGATCAAATGAAACCGGGTAAAATCAGAACTAACATAAATATGCTTGAAGAAGAAATCGGTGATTTGTTTGCTATGGTTGAACTATTGACAGATATGAATGTTGGTGTCACAATCAAAGGAATCAACGAGGCTAAACTAAATAAGTTTCACAAGTTGAAAAAATGGTCTAATTTAACTATTAATAAATAATATTATGGAAATCTCTACAATCATCTATCTACTACAGTCATTGACTATATTTTTAGCAGGTGCTTATTTTGGTACACGATATACACTATATCGCCTACAGAAAGCACTAGAAGAAGCTGGGGTAGATTTTGAGGAAGAAGAAAAGGTTGAAGTCATCAAGGTAAAGAAATATTTCATTGAAAAGATTAATGAATTGTTTTATCTATATGAGCATACTAGTAATAAGTTTATTGGTCAAGGTAAGTCATTAGAAGAACTTGCAGTAATCGCAAAAGATAATGCAGAGATTGCAGGTGTTACTTATGATGAAGAAGTAGTTTGGTTTGTTGACGGGAAAGTAAAAACAACATTATGAAGGTAAACAAGGTAACGGAACAAGAAAAGGCTTTTCAAGTCCGTCACCTTGCGGCTATCAAACAATATCAACAAGAAAATCACAAGCACCATTTGAAAGCACTTGAGACTGCTAGTATGGAAGAGACACGCATTCAAAGAAACAAAAGATTGAGTTTACCAAAAGGTCGCAACGTTGATATTGACTGCTAAAACATGAAAATAAACATCGGTAAGTATCCAAAAAAAGTTAATGGTCGTAGAAAGATTGATGTACAAATTGATAACTACGATACCTGGTCACTAGATAATACATTAGCACTAATCATTTATCCAGCATTATTACAACTTAAGGCTACTAAGCAAGGTGTGCCTAATGAGTTTGCCGCTGAACCTGCTAGTAATCAAGAAACTTTTGATTTTTATCAAGAATCATATGATGATGAATGGAAACAAGGTTTAGAACGCTGGGACGAGACATTAGACAAGATGATTTGGTCCTTCGAGCAATTAATCAAAGGTGACTATGATGAACAATATCATCACGGTGAACCTAAATACGATTGGGTCAAGACTGATAAACAATATCCTAATCCAGTCACAGGGATATTGGAAGCAACATACAAAATGGTAGACAAGAATCCCGATGAACATTGGTACGATAGTGTTGGACATCAAAAACATGATGAAAGAATACAAGAAGGATTAGAATTGTTCGGTAAATATTTTCGTAGCATGTGGGATTGATATGTTTGAACAGATGGCAAAAGAATTAGTATCGTATTTTCCGGGCAAAGCTAAAGACTTCTATATCACTCAAGAAGAATTTGATGATTTCTGTAAGAATTTTCTATTTGAAGAACTCAAAGGTAATACTAAATTAGGTGAAGCATTTTGTGAAAAATATAAGCAGACGAATTATGTGCTAAGTATATTAAGCAACAAGTCAGCCAGAGAACATATCAAAACATTCTATGTAAAATGAAACAGAAATTCGTTGATTATTATATGAAGGTAGCAGAACTCACTAGCACATTGAGTTATGCTAAACGGTTGCAAGTTGGTTCTGTCATCGTAAAAGGTAACAAGATACTTGCTACTGGATACAATGGTATGCCTAGTGGTTGGGATAATACTTGTGAGACAACAGAGATAGTCGAATTGGATGAAAAGTTTATAAAACAACTTGTCACCAAGCAAGAAGTATTACACTCAGAAACTAACGCAATCGCTAAAGTGTCCGCAAGCACAGAATCTAGCGAGGGAGCCACAATGTTTTGTACTCATGCGCCATGTATTAATTGTGCTAAACTGATTTATCAAAGTGGTATCAATAGTTTATATTACCGTGATACATATAGAGATACCGCAGGAATAACTTTCCTAGAAAGCAGTGGTGTTAGTGTTATTAAATACAAAACTGAAAGCTGAGATCATTATTGATTATGGCAAACTAAAACCAATGATTGGTTGGTTAGAGCGCAATTGTGTCGGTGAATGGGGATATGATTGTGTTGTGCCTGCAGGAAGTGACGGTGGAATGTATGAGTTTTACTTTGAAGAAGAACGAGACTATACAGCTTTTGTATTATGGAAACAATGAAATACTATACCTTTTATCGTGAATCAAATAATTTTGATGATATCTTAGCTGATAATTCTGTCAAAAAAATCATTGCCACAAAGATCAAATGGCATCAGCATCTGTTGATTGGTATTCAAAAAGAAGGCAATGAGCAAAACTTTAGCCTCATCACATTGAAGTACGGTGAAGATATGGTTAATAATCTCACCAAAGACTTTACTCCTATTGCAGGAGTAGATTACATGCCTAAAAAACGTTAATGTAGTTGAGATACCATATACGCTTCTGGTATGCGTGTGTGAGTATTCTTGCTACCTAGCAATACCACTGTCCTAATTCCTTGATCACCATGTAGCATCATAACGATGCATCCGCCGCTAGCAGTTATCCATCCTGTCTTGCTTACTATAAAGTCAATACCTTTGCCAACTAAGGTATTAGTGTTGTGAAAGATAGCACGAGTATTTTTGTTTATCTGCCATTGGATAGTTGATGTATTGCTTGCGTTAGTGATAGTTGAGTAATTCTTTGCAGCCATTACTAACTTGATTAAATCTTCTGCTGTACTCACATTGGTAGTAAGTAATCCAGTTGGGTCAGTAAAATGACTATTACTCATACCCAACTCATTAGCTTTGTTGTTCATTGACTGAACGCATCTAAACAATCCACCAGGATAGTATTCGCATAACATTCTAGCTGCATTGTTATCTGATTTGACAATGGCTAAATTGAGTAACTCTTGTCTAGTGAATACTCTGTTGTATAACTTCTTTGGTATCGTTTCAGTTAATGATTGACCACTATCTAACACAACCATACTAGTCATCAGTTTAGTTATGCTAGCGATAGAGCGAATATCCGTTGTATGTGACCCTTCTAGTATAAGTCCATTATCATCGGCCACTAACCATGCTTGTGCAGTTAGATTGGGTTCCGCTGTAGCACAAAATGTAACACATAACAATAATGGTGCAATATATTTTTTCAATTAAAATGTATCTTTCTTTTTCATGTAGACCGGTGAGAATTCAGCGTCAGTCCCTGCCCCAACAATACAACTAAGTTTATCTTTAGTTGCTACGATTGTCCAAGTTTTCTCTTTTGGACTTATCCACAATGTCATAGTAGAACCTGCTTCATCACTAGTCTTACCTAAGATAACGGGCATTTCTTTATAAACTTTCTGTAACTCTGTGAATATTTTCATAGTATTGTAACATTCTAATCGGGCAGTTACAACTTCATCGGGTTTATTGTCTTGAGCGTAAACGGGCAAGAAGGACAGGCTTAGTAGTATTAAGGTTAAGTATTTCATATTTTATTTAGTTAAACTGGGAGATTGCTGACGGTAAATCCACCATCAGCGACGGTTAGATTACCCATTGTGATGATAGGTAATTGAGTAAATATCCAACCTGTATTGTTACTTACATTAGTTGAAGTGAGTCCTGCGTACCAAGTAGCACCGCCGGTCGCATTAGAGTCTCTTATCGACAAGTAACTTCCATAAACTATACCACTTGATTTAGTTAATGTTGCTGCACTTGCTGCGGTAGAAGAATTAATAGTTATCAAACTTCCTGCAATACCAGATAGACTGAAGTTTCCTACAGTTGTAGTTGTTGCTGATGGGAATGTTACTGTAGCAGGTTGAACAGTATTAGTGATGTTATCAAAGTTATTTGCACCGGTGATGGATAATATACCTGCACCACCTTGATTTAATACCGAGTAAGTTCCTCCACCACCTGCAAATGTTTTTGCTGCTGCATTAGTCATACTTATGGTAACACCAACTATTGATATACCAGTACCTGATGCGTTAGAGAATGCAGTAGCACCGGCGCCAGACACTGTGTAAGTAATATTAGTACCTATAATACTTCTTGTGGCTGTTCCTGAACTAGCAAATGTAGGACTTGTTATATTACCAAATGCATACATTGTACCTGAAGTTAATGTAAATGCTCCAGCTATAGTTAAACCGTTAGAATCTAGTGTCATACTATTTATATTATTATTCAAAGTGAATGCTGCTATGGTTTTATTATTTGTAGCAACATTGGCTCCTCCGGTTACGACTATAGTTAGTGCAGTATATGTTCCACCAGTGGCTAATGTTAAACTACCTTGTATGTTTATGCTTGCAGTTGCTGGTGTACATGTACTACCTGTGAAATTTAATATATTAAAAGTACTACCACTGATAATTGAAGGTATGCTAGCACCACTGTTGATAGCTAGATTAGGTGGTGTTCCACCTGCAGGAAGTACTGTGAAAGGAGTAGATGCACTACTACTAACACTGAAATTAGATGCAGTAGAATTATAAGTACTACTATCAGTTAAATATTGAGCGGTATTAGGGGTGTTCAACAATAATGAAGTCTGTGTACCAGTGATAGCACTTATGTTAGTACTTGCAGTTTGAAAAGTAGTCAATTGAACCACAGGTACTGTAAAGTTACCGGTATAAACACCTAAACCTTTTACCATTCTAAAATTAGAAATTAAGCCAGAGAAAAGAGATGATGGGCCACGCCCTGAACCTACTCTAGATGCTCCATCCGCAGTTATATTCCATCCCCAACCTCCACTTCCTTTAGCTACGCCATTAACATAAATTGTTCCAACTCCACTTATTCTCACCGCTGCAACATGATACCAAGTACCAGTAGTGAGATTTGCACCAGATGTGACAACTTGATATTGAGCACCGGCATTTTGTTCAATGTACAATTCAGTACCACTTGTTGCAAAAATCATGGAATTACCTCCACTACCAACCGCTTTACTGTAGATTGCATATATACTAGCTACACTATTCAAGTAAATCCAAGCCTCAAGAGTAAAATCTCCAGTATTGAACGTATTTTGAGAAGCATTTCCGTACTCTAAATATGCTCCACTAAAAGATAAACTTCCACTAACTGAACTTGCTGTTCCACAATTAAATGTTCTTGTTACACTCATTGGGCTAGTGAATCCACCAGTACCAGTGTACAAGAAATTAGTTGTACTTGCCATATCTAGTACAGTTGCCGCAGCGGTTGTTGTTGATAATATTATGTTGTTAACATCAAAATTTATAATACGGTTATTACTATTATTAGAACTGAATGTACCTGTTGTTAAATTACCAGTCAATGTCAATGATCCACTAAGAAATGTATACGCTCCGGTAGCAGTCAATGAATATGCTTTTAATGTTACGTCACCTGCTGTCTGTGTGAATGTTGGAACTGCACCTAATGTAGCAGTACCTCCATATGTGAATGTACCACTTGTTAATGTGAAACTAGTTGACGGATTCAATGTTCCACTAGTGAAGTTAAATGTAGGTCCATTGATTGTAAATGTAGAGCATGTTAATGTATTAACAATTGTAGTTGTTCCTGCAAGTAATGTAACAGGACCTAAAGTTAGTGAAGAATTTATTGAACCAGTGCCAACCACATTAACAGTCAACGCGGTTAAAACATTAGTAGAACTAACAGAATATAGTGAATTTAAGTTTTGAGTAGTTGCAGCAAGTGTAAATGCAGTGGTACCAAAATTAATTTCATTATAGTAACTACCAGTTGTTATTGTTGGAACAGATGCTCCGCTCACTAAGTAAAGTGCTGGTGCATTAGTTGAAGTTCCACCTGTAGTACCAAATGTAAATGTTCTTGTTACTGACATGGTTGACTGAAAACACCCGGTTCCTGATCCAAATGTTCCACTACTAGTATAAGTAAATCCAGTAGCAATTGTCATGTTCAATACAGTTTGTGCAGCAGTAGTATGTGCCAATATAATATTGTTTGAACCAAATACGATTGAACGGGCATTAGTATTACTAGAACTGAATATACCAACTGTCAAATTAGCAGCTAATATTAATGTGCCAGCATTAAAATTATAAGTTCCAGTAGCAGCCAACGCAGTAGCACTATTAACATTGACTGTACCTGCGGTATGTGTAAATGTGGTAGTTGTTGGTAATGTTCCGCCGTTGAGATTTACAGTACCTGTTGTTAATGTAAAGATAGTTGCATTTAAAACTGAACCAGTTGGGTTAGTTAGTGTACCACCGTTGACTGTTGTTGGTGCGGTTAATGTACCACTAAGTGTAGTAGTTCCACTGGTACAAGTTAATGATACTATTGTTTTTGAATTACCAGTTACTGTTCCAGTACCAACCATGGTTGCTGTTAAGTTAGTGTATGTTCCACCACTTGCTAATGTTAAACTATATAAGTTTAATGTTGTTACTGCTGGTGTACAAGTACTACCAGTAAAATCTAATAGATTATAATATCCGCCTGTAGTAAATGAAGGTATACTTGCACCGCTGAATATAAACAAATTAGGAGCTACGGTTGGTGCGCCATTTGGAGTAACCGAGTCACCTAAATCAAATTGTCTAGTTACTGACATTGCTGCCCTAAATCCACCTGCACCAGTTGCAGAAAAATTCTGGGCATTTCCCATATTCAACACTACAGTTCCTGCAGTAGTATGTGTAAGATTTATATATCCTGTGCCAAAATTAATAGCACGAGTATTTGAATTGCTTGATGTAAATTGTGCAGTAGATAAATTAAAATTATTTAAGTCTATAGTTCCCAAAGTAAAAGTAAATGCTTGAAGACCAACCAAAGAGTCTTGGTCAAAATTATCTAACAATTTAACTGTACCAAAGGTATTAACTGTAATCAGAGGCGTAAATAATTTACCTGCACTTGTTATTTTTTGTGTACCACCTGTGCTATTAATAAAAAATATTCCTTGACCAAGGCCACCGGTGATACTAGATACCCCTGAACCATTTATCCAATCACCTGTTAAAGATATTTTAATATTGGTTTGAATATTAAAAGTCATTGAACTAGTTCTACTAGACATATTTAAAGTAGTTATAATGGTACTATTATTAACACTAATAGTAGCACCCGTGTTCAATCCTGTATTTTCTATGATGCAAGTATCTTGCGGTAATGGATAATTAGCAGCAGATGGTGTTCCCCCTGAAGTTAATGCCCATGCAACTGAGAACCAGTTACCACCAACTGGTAAGTTCCAATATTTGTTAACACCGGCATCAAATGTAATATTACTGTTGTTACCTACATCGCCCAATAAAGTGCCAGTCCAAGGTATTGAGCCGCTTGCGTTAATATTTTGAAAATTCCAAGAATTGAGCGATACTGTCGCCGCAGTTATAGTAACTTGCGATCCAGGTGTAGCCGATGATATTAAACACCTATAGATTGTAGCTGTGCCTGCAGGTAAGGTAAATGTTCCGTTTACAGTAATATTATTGGTTATAACAAAAGAAGCACTAGATGTCCCGCTATTAACAATCGGTCCAGTTAAGTTATTAAATGTAAGTGTTCCAATAATAGTCTGAATTGAATTGGAAGTAGTACTTGCGTAACTTAGATTATAAAAAGTAAGACTACCGTTGTCAATTTGAAAATTATTACTAGTAGCAGCAGTATAAGAAATTGTGCTTGTTCCTGCATTTAATGTTAAGTTAGTTGCATCAAAACGCAAATTAGAATTAGTAACAGTTAATGTTATAGAAGAACTACCTAAATTTATTGCTCTAACATTAGCAGGTACAACATACGAATAAAAGTTACGAAGATTATTAATATTATAATTATTTGTATTAAATGTGCCGCCGTTTATTGAAAAATTTGATGTACTAGCATTTGCAAAAGTTATATCACTCCCTAAATTAAATGTACCTCCTACACCGTTGATAGTTATTGGTGGCATTATTTTATTGGCAGTAGTTATAGTTTTAGTACCACTGGTGGCACCAAAAGTCAATAAATTTGTAGTAGTAGTGACAGCCATACCACTAGATATAGTATAGCTACCGTAAACTGTACAAACTCCGGTCGCATTCAATGTTCCTGAAAAACCTGTAAAGTTTACATCTTTTGCTGTGTGTCCAGCAGTATTTAAAAATGTTAATGCATATGTTCCTGCGGTAAAATTAAAACTTATTGATTGTACTTCTGATAATGGTCCAGGATTAACATTAGTTAGGGTTGCAGTAGCATTTGTTACATTTACCACTGGTGTACCTGATATAGTTAAATTAGTTACAGTACCTGTATCCCAAACTGCCCCTGAGCCACTGCTAGTTATAGTATTAGTACCAAATTGAATTGCACGAGCCAATACACCCGCTGAACTGAATAATCCGGTAGAATAGTTATATCCATTCAATGCTAGTACACCACTGGTCAGTGTTGTTGTTCTTGTAGCACCAGTAGTAAAGTTAGCACCTAAGTTGAATGTGCCACCTACACCACTGAATGTTATAGGGAAATCAATTGATCTAGATACTGTTATAACAACTGGTGTAACCTGTGTACTTGCAAAGGTTGTTAAACTCGCACTTGCAGATACACTACCGCCAGTTGCCGGTATCGTGTAACTACCATATACGGTCATGACTCCAGGTGAGTATGTAAATAACATACCTGTCAAATCAAGTGTTGATATATTACCTGCAATAGCTACCGTGTCAGTACCACTTGATCCTATACTGATACCAACCGCACTACCTACTTTAACATCAAAGTCAGTTGATTCAGTCCATCCAGTACCTACATTTATTGTCCTTGTTCCGACTGAACCTGCATAATTACTCACTATAGTAGGAGTGCCGGTAAGTGTAATACCAGTACTACCACCATCCCAGATAGTAATATTATTACCAGTTAATGTTATTTGTCCAGTAATACCAAATACGATTGAACGAGTACCGGTACCAGTTGTTAAAAACCCAGTACAAGTTAATGTTAAATTAGTAATTGTTAATGTACCGGTAGTTAATGTATAAGAGCCTGTTAGTGTTAATGGTTGAGTTAACGTTACAGTACCTGCTGTATGTACAAACGACGGCGTTGTTATAGTTCCACCGCTATATGTAAATGAACCTGAGGTAACTGTATAGCTTGTAGATGCTGATATAGTACCAGATGATAATGTAAATGTTCCAGTCTCAGCCCATGTAGTACAACTTATGGTTCCTATGTTATTTAACGTTCCTGCCGCATACGATGCACCCGTTGAACAAGTTAAATTATTTGTAGCAAAATCAATAGTACCTGCTGTCTGTGTATATGCTGCCGCACTTAGTGGGCCGGCTAATGTAACTGTACCTGCGCTATTGTTGACAGTAAATCCACCTATTATTTTTCCGTTTGAATTGACGGTACCAGTACCTCGCATGGTTGGCGCAAAAAGAGTAAATGTGCCACCATTTGATAATGTGAATCCATTCAAGTTTAGTGCGATTGTTCCTATGTTGAATGCAGTGGTACCAAAATCTAGATTGTTGAACCAATTGGCTGTGCTAAATGTTTGTACTGCTGTACCACTTCCTGTGAATAATAAGTTAGGTGCGTTTGTTGCAGACCCACCTGTTGTACCAAACACAAATGTTCTAGTTACTGAAGCATCTGATTTAAATCCGCCTGTGCCGGTCAAAGTAAAATTGGTTACATCAAGCATGTTTAACACGGTTTGAGCAGCGGTAGTATGAGCCAACACAATATTATTTGATCCAAAACTAATTGAACGAGTAGCAGTGCCTGAACTAGCAAATATACCGGTAGTTAAATCAAATCCATTCAATCCTAATATACCACCGACTATCGTTGTTGTTCTAGTAGCGCCAGTAGTTAAGTTAGCACTTAAATTAAATGTGCCGCCCACACCACTGAATGTTATCGGGAAATCAAGTATTCTACCATTTGAATTGATGTTTCTTGGTGTAGCATTGGTACTTGCGAAAGTTGTAGTGCTACTGCTTGCAGCTATTGTTCCACCTGTTGCCGGTATAGTAAAATCGTTATATACGGTCATCACACCTGCTGAATACGTAAACAACATTCCTGTTAAATCAAAAACTTTTATATTACCTGCAACTGCAACAGTATCAGTACCGCTAGTACCTATACTGATACCAACTGCACTACCTGCTTTTACATCAAACGCTGTAGCTTCTGTCCATCCAGTACCCACATTTATTGTTCTTGTTCCAACTGAACCTGCGTAAGTACTTACTATAGTAGGAGTGCCGGTATAAGTAATACCAGTACTACCTCCATCCCAAATTGTAGCATTATTACCAGTCAATGTTATCTGATTAGTACTAAATGCGATAGCACGAGTAGAAGTACCGGATGCAATGAATGAACTAGCAGTTAAGTTAGCACCAAGTGTTAGTGTACCGGCGGTTAATGTATAAGAACCTGATAGTGTTAGTGCTTGATTTAAGGTTACTGTACCTGCTGTATGCACGAATACAGGAGTCGTTATTGTACCACCAACGTTATATGTAAATGAACCTGAGGTAACAGTAAAACTTGTAGAGGCTGATATAGTACCAGAAGATAATGCGAATGTACCAGTCTCAGCCCAGGTAGTACAACTTATAGTTCCTATATTGTTAAGAGTTCCCGCTGCAACTGATGCACCTGCTGAACATGTTAAATTAAAGGTGGCAAAATTAATAGTACCTGCTGTATGTGTATATGTAGTACAACTTAATGCTTCTGATAATGTAGCAGTACCTGCACCGTTATTAACAGTAAATGCCGCTATCGCTTTACCGTTAATGGTAAGAGTACCAGTACCAACCATCGTCACACCTAAGCTAGTGTAAGTACCACCGGTAGATAGATTGATAGCATTGACATTGACTACTGACGCTGCAGGAGTAGTGCTACTACCAGTAAAATCTAAAGTATTGAACCAGCTACCTGTAGTGAATGTTGGTACTGCTGCACCACTTGTTATTGATAGATTCGGAGCATTTGCTGATGTGCCACCTGTAGTGCCAAAAGTATATGTTCTAGTTACTGATGCGTCTGATACGAATCCGCCGGTGCCTGTATAAGTGAATGTGGTAGCTACTGCCATATTCAATACAGTTTGTGCAGCCGTAGTATGTGCCAATACGATATTGTTGGCACTAAATGCGATAGCACGAACTCCTGCAACAGCAGAACTGAATATACCTGTAGTTAAGTTAGCACCTAATGTTATCGTACCTGCAACAAATGTATAAGTACCAGTTGCGGTCAATGCGTATGCTTGATTTAGTGTTACTGTGCCAGCCGTATGTGTGAATGTTGGCACCGCACTCAATGTCGCGCCAACATTATATGTGAATGAACCACTAGTCAATACGAAACTAGTTGAAGGTGTGATAGTTCCTTGACCAAATGTGAATGTGCCTGTAACTGTCCAAGTGGTACAACTTATTGTTCCAATATTGCTTAACGTACCTGCTGTATATGATACAGCTCCTGAACATGATAAGTTGTTTGTAGCAAAGTTAACAGCACCTGTTGTCTGTGTATATGTTGTGACACCTAACGCACCGGAAAAGGTAACAGTACCTGCTGTATTAACAGTGAATGCGGCTATCGATTTTCCATTGGTAGTGATAGTACCTGTACCGCGCATAGTTGCCGATAAATTAGTAAACGTCCCGCCAGTTGATAATGTCAATCCATTTAAGTTTAATGCAGTTACTGCTGGCGTACATGAACTACCAGTAAAATCTAGATTATTAATCCAGCTACCTGTTCCAATTGTAGGTATCGCTGAACCAGAAGTAATTGATAAGTTAGGTGCGGTAGTCGTAGAACCACCTGCTACATCTCCTATTCTATATGTCCTAGTTACTGATGCATCGGCTTTGAAACCACCTGTGCCAGACCAAACAAAGCCAGTTAAAGTAGTTAAAACTACTACTAAGGTTCCTGGAGTAGGATGAACTAAATAAACATTATTATTACCAAAATTTATAGTACGAGTAGTTACGCCATTGTCCATACTAACTATACCGGTAGTTATATCGAATCCGTTAAAATTAAAACTACCAGTTTGTGTACGATCAATAGTGAGTAGTTGAGTAGAACCTAAGGTCAAAGCACTACCTAAATTAAATATAGCACTACCATTTCCCGATATAAAGATATTAGCATTTATCGTTATTCCATTGGTACTTATTGTTCTAGTACCAGAACCTGCATTTAATGTTATGAGACCAGTACTATTCCATACTGTAGCCGCTGTTATCGACCAAGAACCAGAAATAGTCAATGTAGGTGTGGTTCCAGTAGCGAACGTGACAGTCCCTGCACTTACTGTGAAATCTAGACATAATAAAGCGCCCGTCATGGTGACGGTATAGGTAGCTGCTTGGTCAAAGAAAACACTATCTGCGGCAGTAGGTACGCTTGCTCCGCCCGTTCCACCGGAAGATGCTGACCAATTGGTAGTGGATGATGTATTCCACGTTCCTGTTCCGCCTACCCAATACCTATTAGCCATTAATATTCCTCTTTAATACTCTAATATTTATGACAAGTTAGAAACCTTTGTTAGTTATTACCTGAAAGGTAATAGTTATCAATGGGGCAATGATGCAAAGAGAACCCATTATCCATAGTGTTCCCATGATAGCCTGTGCTTTTGCTTCACGATCTTTTTGCTTCTGTTCTTCTATGCGTCTATCTTCAGCCTGTCGTTCTTCCATCATTCTTCTGCGTTCGGCCTGCATCTCATAATAGACTTCTGCATTCCCAGACCAAAACAGGATATCTTTCAGTTCTTTCTCATGTTGCCGCAAGGCCCTTGATTGCATGGCCAACTCTAATGCTTTGGCATTGATCTCCGCATTGCTCATGCGGATAGATTCTATCTTGGCTTTGGTAGCAGAGTGATGCAGTTCATCTGCTGCCTTGTAGAAACTGCTGAATTCATGTATGAGGCCGTTTATATCTTTACCTAATTTGACTGCTTGTTTGATTCCGGCCACTGCACCCTGTGCTAGAGCAAAGGCGGTGAATGGATCTATCATTTCTTTGCATCCTTACTGCTAACAGATTGCGACTTAGGCGGCGGGGGAGGAGAAGGGGGTGGTATAGGAGGCTCTGGGTATTGCACACATATCATTTTATGCTGTACAGGTATCTGTGATTTCAAGTCGGCAAGGCTTCTCTGACAAGCTGCCTCATCTTGAAAACTCCCAATCTGTTGTATAACCGGCGATACTATCCCTGCACTGATTATAGCAATAGACCATACCATGTTAGCCATGATGCATGGCCTTTATCTTTTGCCAAATACTTTGTATTCAAGTAAATCAATGCGACTATCCAAATCTGCACGGGCCAAAG